>Ga0115000_10004136_pt1 | contig 11931 bp, 9 predicted proteins | sample ArcticOcean_MG_C_6_FD_89690 | JGI IMG/M metagenome (GOLD analysis project Ga0115000, IMG submission 89690) | Marine microbial communities from western Arctic Ocean - ArcticOcean_MG_CB8_128 | ecosystem: Environmental > Aquatic > Marine > Oceanic | place: Arctic Ocean: Canada Basin | collected... | reverse complement strand
GTTGTTATTACTATTATTATTACTATTACTGTATTAAGGACGCTGCTCTTACCAAAGAGAGAGAAAGAGAAAGAGAAAGAGAGAGAGAGAGAGAGAGCGGGCGTGCGTGTGCAATGAATGAAGAGCTGAATGCTCTTCGAAGAGGTGAAATTTTTGAAAATTTTCATGAAAATTTTTGTAAAAAGCAAGACACTTCAAGAGGAAGAAGAAGAAGAGATCTTTTTAATAATATTGATATTACATTTCCGTGCCACCGTAGGCTCTCTCGTAAAACACGGGAGGTTTCAATCCACTCAACCAATCGCTCGCATGGGTTGGCAACAAACCCATCGCGTTCAACTTTCTCAACGCTAACGCTAAACCCATCAACTGTATCACGCAATACATCAACCGCGGCGTCGTGACGTCGGTGTTCTTATCGCCGAAACGTTCAAAAGTTTTCCCACTCGTTAATATAGCTTTAATCAGTTGGAATAAGCCGTTGAAAGTGACCATTATGCTAAAAATTTGAATCCCGTTTCCGGTGAACCACATCATCACTCCCGTCATCATCACGCCCGAAAACGAACTCTGCGCGAATTTATACGCGTTTCGTATTCTAAACTGTCGCATCTTCTCTTCATCTCTTTTTGGAACGATTGGAGGTTTTCCTTTCTGGTGTTTATTACCATCTTTCGTGCCACCACTACCACTACCGCCGACGCTTTCGCTCGTCGTCTTCGTTCCGTTATTACTATTAAATCCAGGAGGATTGGCGTGTTGATTGGTCGTATCTTTCGATATCGATCGCGCTAAAGCGCTCGGTTTGAAGTCCACTTTATACAACGACATTTTATTTTGCTCTTTAGTTGCTCTCTCTCTCTTCTAAATTATAGTATTGTTATTATTATTATTACTATTACTGCGTGTTGTGCGCTACTTTTACCAGTACTCTAGTCTCGCTTGCTCTTTTCGCCCCGCGCTGCTTTGAATCGCGCGTGTTTGTGCGCGTTGTTGTTGTTGTTGTTGTTGTTGTTGTTGTTGTTTTCCTTTGTGTGTGGAAGATTCTGGCAAACAAAAAAGACGAGTCTCAAAAAGAAGAAAAATTAAAAAAACGCTCGCTTTTACGGGAGAAAAAAAAAGACAAATCATCATCGAACGACGACGACGACGGCACAGAAACGAGATAGGAAGGCATCATCGATCGCGGTCGATCGATCGATAATAGCTAGATAAATAGACATGAAGAAGACAACAACGACGACAGCAACTTGCAGCACGAAAACAGAGAAGAAGAAGAAGGTGAAGAAAAATGATTTCGAGGAGTTTGAACGCATCAATCCTCTGAGAAGAAGAGGACGAGAGAGAGCGCGATCTCGACCTTATGACGACGATATTGATGCGCAGAGAGGCAGAAGAACGAGTACTTCATCTTCATCTTCCTCCTCTGACGATGATGATGATACGAGTGATGATGATGATGACACCGATAAAAATAAAGCGGCTGATGATATACTCTTAGAAAATTCCAGACGCATGCGGTTCAACGACATTCGACGAAAGCGAGAGTTATTCACGCAAGTCGAGCGAGAGCGAGATACGCTGATACGAATCCAACGAGAGAAGGAAATGAGAGCGTATTTGGACCAAGAAATGGTTGAAATGAAGAAGAAATTAACGATAGAGAGCGCTTTAAACGAAGAAGAAGACGAGGAGAGAATAAGAAACGCGGAGATGGCGGCTGAAACGTTGTGTAAATATTTAGACGACGCGGAATGTTTTACCAGAGAGGATATCGACTGGGACGATCACGAACAAAAATGGACAGAGTTTGATACTGCGAGTACTTACAGAGGAGGAGGAAAAGGAGGAGAAGAACAAAAGACGATTACAATAAGCAACATCCCGTGGCCACCATCGGAAGATATTTTGCAGCACATGGCTGCGTTTGAGATGCGCCAAAAACAGGAAGAAGAAGAAGAGTTGGAGCCGGGTAAGGGCGCCCAAAGAAAAGTAGCTGCGGCTGAGAAGATTTATAAGAAAGCGTTCAGACGCGCTAATTTACGATGGCACCCGGATAAATTCACCGCAAAATACGGTAAATATTTGGACGAAAACGATCGAGTCGCCATCTTAGCGAGAGTGGAAGAAATTTCCATGACTGTTAATAGTTCGTATGAACAGTTGATGTTTTAATAAGTCTCTCTCTTTCGTATCTTTTTCCAACCTCCAAAAAATACTCGCACGTCGTCTTCAATAAACGCACACGCTCGCGCACATCTTCTTTAAAAGCATGAGTTCGCGCCTCCTTCAAGAGTTCAAGAAGCTGCAGAGAGATAAGACGAGCGTGGTCGATGAAGTTTGCTTATCGCCGCACGATAACGTGTGCTGTTGGAGGATGAAAATGAAAGACTTTTTAGAAGGCACATCAGATGCGCAACTCTTGAGAGAAGATCTGGCAGAGCTCAAGAGACGCTTTGGAGGAGACGGCAAAATACACATGGAATTGAATTTCAGCTCGAGATACCCGATCGAGCCACCGGTGATTCGCGTCGTTTTGCCAAGGATGTTGCAATATACCGGGAACGTCACGATCGGAGGAGCTGTATGCTCCGAGTTTCTTGCAGGGGGAAAGTACGATCCCGACTTCGAAATTTCTGAAATAATGCGAATGGTTCGATTGAACATGCTCACCGCCCAAAAAGTGGTCGTTACCACACAATTTGGCCCTGGAGGAAGAGCGGGGCCGTTGCGAGTGGACCTTAATGGCCGAGATCATCTAGGAAGTCCACTGAGAGAGTATTCGCGCACATCGGCAGAGTCGAGTCTACGACGAGCGGTAGCTCATCACCAAGAGAATGGATGGTGATATTTGGATCATAAAGACTTCAGAGAAAAACACAAATACTAGATAAATCAATGAATAGGAACACAGGGTTGCACGCAAATTAATATTACAACATGTGGGCGTTGGTTTTCAAACTATGTTTCCTTTTTTTTGCTTCCATAATATTTGCTCATTTACACAAAATCATACACTCTCTTCTCGCTTCTTCTCTCTCACTCTTTCTCTCACTTCAAATCTCTCTCTCTCTCTCTCTCTCTCTCTCACTCACTCACTCTCTCTCTCACTCTCTCTTCTCAGACGCGATAGCCGTATCTTTCTAATATACAAAATAAATTTCGATTTTTATACAATCGTTTCACCTCTCGCTCATCACAAAAACTCTCTCACTTCTCTCTCATACTCTCTCTCAAAATTATACACATTTACATTATTAATTTAGTACCATTGGTACTACAAGTACTATTATCATGTTGTACTCTTCAAGGTTCCACCGCTGCATTGGTCGATGCAGGCAATGGAATACTTTTTTGCGGCAAAGGTGTTGCTCCCAGCCATTCCGTTCTCGACGGGTACCCAGCAACCGGTCGGTATATACCAGCCGCGTCGACTGGAGAATCCCGGCCTTGGTACGAAGTAAACGAATCCGATACTCTCATTCGAGCAGCATTGGGTCCTCCAACTTTGATCTTTTCCTTCGTTTCTGGCGTAGATTGCGTTTCCGCGGACTGCGAACTCGGTCGCAGAATCCCCATCACCGCTGGATTTTGGCCCGACAACAGCATGTTGTATTGCGCCGTCCACATGGAAGGATGAATCCCGGCAGCCATCGCCGACGCCATTGCCATTTGCTGCTGTTGTTGATACGCAACCGAATTGCGCTGCATCTGTGCCATCCAATCATTCATGTTTTGTTGTTGTTGAGAGGGATCCATGGGTGGAAACATTGACATTTCTGTCGGTGAAGCGGCGTGCGGAGGCGCAAACATTGGATTGTAGTAGTACGGACTCGTCATAGGAATCGTCTGCGGCGGCGACTGAGCGCCGTAAAATTGGCCCGCAATCGGATGGCCATTGGCATACTCCTTTTGTTCCTGAAGAAACCGTTGATGTTGTTGTTGTTGCTGCTGCTGTTGCAAAATCGCCGAATCGTTTTGTTTTTGTTGTCTCTGTTGCTTTGTCGTGTCATTTTTCTGTTGTCTCGCGTCGTGCGTCAAAACCATGTCCGCTAACGTTCGCATTGACTCCTCCTCGCGCGAATTGAGTTTATCGTTCTGTGATCCTTTGGTGTTCCCGTTATTCTTCAACATCTTCGTCAACGACGACGACGTCGCGTTGTTGTTGCTCCCCTTACTCACCTTGGCCAAAGCTGCAGTCGCGATAGTTGCATCAGATCCACCATTTTGCGATCCTCCGGACATTTGTTGCGCCACAAACGTCGTCGCTCCATCTCCATGCCCTTGCTGAATATCAAACAAACTCGCTCTTCGTTTCCTTTTTTGCGTATTTTGTTGTCGTATGAAATATTTCTGCGCGTGCGAAGCTACTTGCGTCGGCGTCCTCGTTTGCACAAAGTGTCTCGATATCCCGCGCCAATCGCCTTTGCCTAACGAGTTCAAGCCCATCAAAAACGATCTGTGTTCTTCTTCCGTCCAGGAAACGCCTGATGACGAGAAATGATATGAGAAATTTTCGTGTTGGTGAGTTTCAGTTTGAAAAAAAATTCCTCTTCGTCGTGAGCCTCTCGTTCGCTGGAAAAAGTCGAAACGAGACGCCGAACAGTCAACTTTTTCCAGCGAGAAAAAATCTAAAACGAGCGACGGATACGAACAGACGTGGGTGGAGGAAAAAGTAGATAAAGAATTAACGCGCGCGGGACGCGCGCGCGCGACGCGAACGGCAAAAACGAGGACAGATCTGCTCTTGAACCGTCTTTGTTTCTCGTGCGCGCGAAAACGAGCGTCTCGATCCGCGCACGCGAGGCTATGCATAAAAGAACGTACCTTTCTTTCTTTCGGTTGTTGTTTTTAAAATCGCATTGTTCGCTTGAAGCGCTGGAGAAGGCACCACGTTAGTGTCGGATTCGTACCCCAACGTGTTCGGTTTGTGCAAGCTCGCTTGCGCGTTTAACTTGTTCTTGTTGAACTCCTCGCTCGAGGAGGACTTTTTAAACCCGTCCGGGCGTTTAGCAGCCATTACGTATCCTCACGCTCCTTCGACCGAGAACAATCGATCTCCCCTTTATGAGTAAAAATTACTTCTTGGTCGTCGACGTATGGAACGAAAACTCTTTTTATTCGTCTTTATGAATTTTCACCGCGCGCGCTTCTTCAAGTACAAAGAACCTGATCGCGACGCGCGTGATGTAAAATTTGCGCGAGAATATACTCTCACTCTCAAACTCTTCGCTCGTTTTTGATTATGTACGTTCGCGAGCGCGTGTTTTGATGCAGTCAAGTTATGAGGACACGGTGGAAAATGGCGCGAGAGAGGAAAAAAAAAGATATTCCAGATTCAAAACTGACTGAAAAAAGAAAATATCTTCGACATTTGGTCCACTTTTTCCTCTTTTCGAGGAAAAAAAGGCAAAACTCGATCCAAATTTGGATGATCGCGACGTTTCATTTTTTTCTTTTTATCTAGTCGCTTGGTTTTGGGCGGGAAAAAGGGACGAATGAAAAGACGAGAGAGAGAGAGACGAAAAACACTCTTTCCCACAACAACATCGTCGTCACAATCGCGGGACTCATTTGAGAGCAACAAACAGCATCAGCAGCATCAGATGATGATGATGATGAGGAGGACGACGACGACGAAGACGAAGACGCTTCTTCAACTTCCAATACATTTTCTTCTTCTCGTGTTTCTTCTGTGCTTCTGTTTCTCGACGACTTTCGCGTTTGGAGAACAACCACAATCACAACAACAACAACAACATTCGATAGGATTACCGAACGGTGAAGTCATCGAACTCAACGATAGTAATTTTGATAAGTACATCAACAAAGGAACTGCCGAGCAGTTGCCGGTGATAATAGACGTCTACGCGACTTGGTGCGTTCACTGCAAACAGTTGGAGCCGGTCTGGCGAGAACTCGCGCGAGAGTTACAATCAGAAGTGTACGTCGGGAAAATCGACGGGGTGAAAGAGCGCGCGTTAGCGAATCGATTGAGCGCGAACAAAGGGTTTCCGACGATTATCTTGCTGCACCAGAATAAAATGCGCTTTTATTCAGGCGAGCGAAGCGTGGAGAAGTTGACGCACTTTTGCCGAAAAGGTTGGAGAGAGGTGAAACCAGAACCGTGGCACAAGACGGCGAATAACTGGTTCGGACAGATTTTTGGGTTGGTGCACAAAGTGCCCGGCGTATTGAAAGGCATGTATTCGCAATTCTCAAAGGATTACTCGGACACGCAGATTTTGTTCATGGCGTTGTCAGTACCCGTGGTGAGCGGAATGTTGTTGATTTGGGTGGCGGATGCGATTACGGTGCGAAGAACAGTTTCTAGATCTAGACGGTACGTCGCCGAACAAGAATTGATAAGGAGACGCGCAGCACAAGCCGCAGCTCACCCGCACGCGGAGTAGAAGAAAATGTATTCATAGCAGTTTAATGCATCAACGCACATTATCATTTTCAACTTAACATATAAATAATTATTTTTTTCTATTTAGTACGCTATTTGTGGCTACTTATACTCGAAGCCTCTTTCCGACTCGCTCGCTCTCCACAACAAAGCCGAGTATATGTTCGCTAAAGCGTGTCCACAAATTGGCACGAACAAGTCCCCGTCGGCGAGATATTCACACGTCGCCCCGTATAAAATCCCAATCGTAGCCGCCCACACCGCGAAGGAGACTTTTCTTTCGCCGCTGATGTGCAAAGCGCCGAAAACCGTGCCCGCGACCAAGACGCCCACCGCCCCTCCACCCAACGCAGGCATTAAAGCCCCGCGAAAGAGCATTTCCTCCGCCAAAGCGGGGTACGCCGCGCAAAACAAAACGTCTGGAAACTCTAAATTCGTCAAAACTTGTTTGTTCGAATCATTCGTCTCCTTCCTGAAATCCTCCGACACGGACATAAAAGCGACTCTCCCTGCCGTCACGCCAACCGCCAGCGCGGACGCTAAACACGCGTGCTTCCAATCCACGCCATCTTTAATCAAACCGAGCGTCAGTGGATTCATCTCCGCAAGTTTCGGAACGACAAATCGTGCCCCTAACCCGAGCATTAAAATCAACGTCGACGTCGACGTGCACGATGCCACCACGTCGTCTCTGCTCGGAATCACCAAAGACGACGAGGTCGAAGCTTCGTTCATCGTTCTCGCTTTTTCTTGAGACTCTCTTCGTCTCTTTTCTACCACGTCGTTGTACGTCTCTTTGTTCACTTTTCGTTTCTTTGGTTTCTGTAATTTGATGACGTTGTTATTATTGCTGCTGCTGCTCTCCATCGTCGTCGCATTCATCGTCTCCTCTTCCTTTTCGTCGTTCTCCGATGATAAAATCATCTCACTCTTTTCGACCGTGTTCGTCGTCGTCATCTCTCTTTCCATCTTTCTTCTTTCTTTTCTATTCGTAGGTTTTGAAGAAGAAGAGGAAGAAGATGCCCGCACGACCCCTAAGACCGGGACTCCTCGCAATGCAAACATTATTTATATTCTTATTATTATCACACGTGTGGGAGGATGTTGTATCTCGCAGTGAGAGTAGAATGTACTTGTGTGTCCTGGATGTGATGAGAAACGTCGAGTGAAGAAAAAGAAAAAGAAAAAAAAAAGGGCGAAAAACGAGAAAAAAACCAACCACACAAAAACACTCGTCCACGCGAAATAAAAAGGGAAATAAAACAACCTCCACCCCCAATCAAAAATCAATTTGAAGATGATGACGAACGGGATTAGGATTAGGCGCAGGAAGAGGAGCAGCAGAGACTGATTTAGTGTTATCACTCATCGCAGAAGAACAACGGGATTCGAATCACAAAAATTGAGAGAGAAGATGGATTTCTGGTTGAACAACAACATAAACAACATAAACAACGAGGAGAATGAGAGGAAGAAGAAGGAGGAGACTTTTGAAGAAAATTCTTTAGATGTAGATTTCCAGTCGCCGATAAAACCGTCTCCGCCTGTGCGAGAGGAGAAGAAGAGAGATGAAGAAGCGGAAGAAGAAGAAGAACATCGTCTTCATCGCCAGAGCGTTTTGTCGCCGACGACGACGACCTCGACGACGAGTTATTCGTTAGAGTACAATTCGAGCCCAGAGGAGACGACTTCTTCGAGCGAGTTGATGTCGAAGAAGAAGAAGAACGACGACGACGATAACCAAGGAGGAGGAGGAGGAGGAGGAAGCGGAGGAAAATTGAACAGAAGATTATCGACAGAAAAATATATGCTCACGAAAGAAAGCTATGTCGTCTCGACGAAGGAGACGAATGGAGAAGATGACGTCGATGATGATGATGATGATGATGATGATGATGATGACGCGGGAATATTGCGCGACGACGAGGAAGGGATGCGCTCCTCGATACTCTACGAAAATCCAGATCACACGCTCGTGGAAGAAGAAGAAGAAGAAGAAGAAGAAGAAGAAGAAGAAGAGGAAATAGTAGAAGTAGAAGAGAGTAAAGAAAAAGAAAAGAAGAGCGAAAGCAATAAGAAGAAGAAGATGACTTGCGTGGAGAGGCTGCGAGAGTATTTCAAGCTTCCGTCGGACGAGGAGCTGTTGGACGAATTCCTTTGCGCGTTGCACAAGAAATTTTTGTTGCAAGGACGGATGTACGTCTTCAACAATTTTGTGTGTTTCTATTCGAGCGTGTTCGGATATCAAAAGCGGAAACGCATTCCGTTCAAAGATGTGACGCTCATGGAAAAAGCGAAAACGGCGGGTATTTTCAACAACGCGCTTTATATTGTGCACAAAGGCGGGAAGAGAGAATTTTTCACGAGTTTTATTTTCCCGGAAAAAGTGTTCAAGTTTCTCGAACAGCAGTGGAGAACGAGTAGCGATTACGGTAGACTCTTTAGAGGACATCGAGGGCACCATTCCATGGACTTTGACGCGACGTTGAGACGGAGGGAGGAACAACAAATGCTCGCGCAACTCGGAGATTCCGATCAATCCGATACGGAGGAAAACTCCGAGGAGAGGAAAATAATCAACATGCTCGGCAATCAAAGCTTGACGAATACGCCAGTTCTGGATTCAGAGCTCACGCACGAACAAATGAAATCACTCAGGATACGAAGAAGAACGGGCGAACGTCGCGAATCTGTGGAAGATAACACCGATGATCTGAGTTCAAACAATACCGCGACTACCGGAGAGAATACTGTTGAGGAAAACGAAGCCACTTCCGAGAAGAGACGCGCGAGAACGCCAGATTGCATCACTGATAAAGAGGAAGAAGAAACAGAAAAAGGAGGAGAGACTAGAGAAGAAGTTGAGAACGAAATTGAATCCGATGACTTTGGCGAGATACCGAGTATCCAAACGTTGCCTGAAGTTGATGGGAAAGACGAGAGCGCGAGAATACCCGATGAATACGGTAAAGCATTGGTGAGCGCAAAATTCGATTGCACCCCCAAACAATTCTTCAAAGCGTGTTTTTCAAACTCGGGGACGAACACGTTCTTTCTCGCGCAATCAAAAGCGTCTGGTCAGACGAATTTCTCGTGCACGGAGTGGGCAAAACACTCTCATTATGGGTTTTCGCGGGACGTTAAATTTGTCGCACCGGTAAATTCAACTTTCGGTCCTAAAGAGACGCGATGCGTGCAGACGCAAACGTATAAACTCTACCCGGACAATAATTTAATTATTGGCTACTCGCAAGTTCAACTCGATATCCCGTACGGAGATTACTTCTCCGTGGAATCCAAATGGAATTGCGTTCCGCTTTTCACCGAGGGCGACCGTAAAATGAACGGATGCGAAGTTACGTTTCACGTCCACGTTTTGTTTGAAAAATATACATATTTGCAGTCTGTGATTCAATCGTCGGTACTCTCGGAGACCAAAGAAAGTGCCGAAGTGTTTTTGAACGCCGCTAAAGACGTATTAAACAACAGTTCGAATAGTAAAAGTAGTGCAATGTCCGAAGAGAAAAGCGCGACGTTCTTGGAAAGGTTGTCGAAACGATTTTCGATCGACGTGACCAAGGTGAAAATCCCAGAAGGTTCGCGCGATGCCGTTTTTAGCATGCTCTATCCGTCAGTAGGAAAAGATTCGGACGATACCATGCAGCCAGCTTCAACAACTACGCACCAGACCACTACTTCTTTGTCCACGCAGAAAAATACAAAGGATAAGCTCGTATCCGGCGCGCGGCGCACGAAGGAACTGGCGATGAAATTCTTCGGGTTGTTTACGTTTCAGAATTTGTTGATGTTTGTGCTCTTTGTAGTCGTAGCGTGGACGCTCTTAGCGATGTGCGCGAGTTGTGCACAAAAGCTCTGGTACGTCGCGAAGTATCCGTTCGTTGTTGTGTTCGGAGATAGCGATGCAAACTTGGAAAAATATTGGAAACGTCGAATTACAATTTTGACGCAAGAGCTCGGCGCTCTCGAACGAAAAGTTCAGTTAGTAAGCAAAGAAATAACGTTCGCGAAGCAAAGCTTGAAAGAAGCCTCGGGCTCGTAAACAAACATAGCTATATAATAGAAAACATCTGTGTAGCAGTCATTATTGTGTATGAAATATGTATCGCGCATTTCTACAGCATCCCCATAAAAAAACAACTAGTCTTCAAAGCACGCGGGCGTTCAAGATGTCTCGGTATAACAAACGCATGAAAAAAGTCGTCTCGTCCGGGTTAGCCACCCATAAAATCGACGCCGATTCTCTCACTTTACTGTCGTTACCGGTTAGCGTAAATCTATCCCCTACGTGTAAAGTTTGCGATCCTTTCACCTTCAAGTGTTTCATGAGCGCTTGCAAACCGATGTGCTTGTTTCCTACGTCTACAAACACGTCGTTACCTCCGTTGAACGCACAAAACGGAATATCCGATGTCGACAACTCCGCTTGCGCAGCTAACGCCAACTCTTCGAGATTTTCGTAGATAGTATCCGTGGTTGGGATGACACCGACCGCGTATTCTTTACGCATAACGTCGCAGTCTACGCCTAAATATCTCGAGTATCTCGTCAAGAAAATCTCCGCTCTGTCCAAAAAAGCTTGCAAATCCTTCCCTTCTCTCCATCCGTACTGCTCTACGGTCGCCCATTCCTCGTTTGGCACGAATTGAAGCCCATAAGTTTCGTTCACGTTCAATAAATAGTTGCATTCGCCACCCATGACGTGGAAATACTTCGTGATGTTTGGCGGTAACTTTTGCTTTTTGAACTGGTCCAACAAACCTCTGGTTCTTTCCTCAAACTTCTCCGGCTGCCCTGGATATCCCGCCGCGGTAACAATAGCGACGTGAATTCCTAACTCCATCAGCTGAATAATTTTATCAATCATTTTATTGTCGTCTTCGAAATGTTTCCCGTCTTGATACAAGGTCCCGTCAGCGTCGAAAGTAACCAACCTCACGTCCTTCGCCGAGACGTGCACCTGCGCTATGTTCAAAATATGTCTGATCTCCGCAAAGTTCGGCAAAACGTACTGTCTCTTTGTCAAATGCGAAAACTCGTCGTACTCTTTCAACGCTTTCGTCAGCGGCAACGAGTGGAAAAAGTACCCAACCTGTGGGACCATTTTGTGCAATCTCGTGAACTGTCTGCGTTCTTTCGGGAGTTGCAACGTTTCATCGATCCATCCTTCTACTTTTAGCATAACCTCTTCCGTCGTGTGCGTCTTGTGCATTTCGACCATGAACTCAATCAAAGCGTCTTGCTCTTTTAATCTACCTTTCCTTCTCAAAACGGTCGAGTCCGTGAGCGATCCAGCTCGTGGTAAGTCGTTCGACCTCACTTGTCTCTTTATCAACTCTCTCTTGTATTGCGCAGCTCTGCCCATTTTCTCCTCGTCCGTGGATTGTAACACTTCTTCGTTTTGCTCTCCTTCTTTCATCGGCATGAACTGCTTGTAATCGTACTCTCCTCCTCCGTTATCGTTATTCTTATTAGAAGAAGAGGAGGATATCGCCGCTACT
>Ga0115000_10004135_pt1 | contig 11934 bp, 8 predicted proteins | sample ArcticOcean_MG_C_6_FD_89690 | JGI IMG/M metagenome (GOLD analysis project Ga0115000, IMG submission 89690) | Marine microbial communities from western Arctic Ocean - ArcticOcean_MG_CB8_128 | ecosystem: Environmental > Aquatic > Marine > Oceanic | place: Arctic Ocean: Canada Basin | collected... | reverse complement strand
TTCGTACTAAGGCAGTACTAAGGCAGTACCCCTTGTTTTTTAAGGTCAAAATATATTCCGGCACAGACAACTTCCAGACAACTTTAAGACAACTTGGAAGATATATATATGTCAACGCGCTTGAAACACATCTTACTCTCCTCGAATAATCTGAAAAAGACGTGCAATTTCTTCACCAAAGGTTTAGGATTCTCCCTCGTTGTTTGTACGGACACTTTTGCCGAGTTGACGATTGGAAAAAAATCCCCCACGACGACGAGCAGCAACAGCAGCGGTACTACGAATACTACGCATCACTCTGCCATCACTCTCGCGGTTCAACAAAAGACGTTGTTATCAGAGGAAGAAGAAGAAGAAGATAGACGGAACAGGCAGAGCGAGAGTACTATTTCGTTAAACTTTGAGGTTGTAGACGTCGATCACGCGGTAAAACAGTTGTTGGAATTAGGAGGCACTTTGGACGGTCCGATTCAGTTTACGAGTGACAAGTCAAAAACGGTTGAAAAAATTGCCGCGATGACAACAATCGATGGACATTCGATTGGATTATTCGAACCTAAAGAAAGAAAGAACGAATGAGTTAAGATCACTAAGATGGAGTTGGGATCCTCTCCTGATTCTTCTCTTTCCTCATTGGTTATCTGCGTCGACTTTCTTGGAAACGCGACGAAACCCGCAACCGGGGACGACAAAGACGCGACGCTGGTCATGCTCGAGGCTTCGCAACGAATTGTTCAAGATTTATGCAAATCGAACGAGTTTCAATCGCAACAGATACAGCTCACACATCTCGGACGTCGACACGTGGACGAAGAACATGCCGTTGAAGGATCGATTAATTTACAACACAATATCAGCGACGATAGGACCAACGCTGCAAGCGCTTTTCAGCAGCAAAGATGGGCGTTCTTTTCCATTCGACCGAGTCGCACGTCTGCGAGTACCGTTGTCAGCACAAAACAAGCGACACACGTTTGCAACAAAGTTTTGGAATGTGTGCAAGGGTACGTCACGAACCCTTTATTCGTCCACGGTATAAAATTCGGTGTTTCCATAAATGCGAGTTTAGCAAAAAACTCTTGCGCGCACCAGAAAATCAGTAATGGCGACAATATTAAGATCGCGTGTACATCTGGAGAAATTGAAAACTTGATACATCAGTTTCACCCGTGCGATGGTATCGTACCTGAGTTAGCGAACGATGAGAATTTACGAATGAAAATAGATGCGAACAACGTCGCGAACCTTCACGAACTTTTGAAAGAACAGAATATTGGCTTTTACACTGGTAAACTCGGGCTTTCTAAAATATTAGCGAAAAAGGTCATGGTTCGACTCGAAGCTTTTTCCTCTTTTGCATCGTCGCAAAACGATAAGAATACCGCCGGAAAGAATAAAGCAAGCGTTAGCGCGAGAAAATCGACGCAAGTTTCCGCATTGAGCGTCTACCAGCCACTGCTAAAATGCGGCGGACAACTTGAGAACAATAGCGGTGCTAATTGCAACAACTCGATTACATCCATCGGACGCGACTTAACGCGTGTGACTTTATTTCATGGAATGTTTTTTAACAGATGGCCGGAAGATTTGGTGTGCGAAGTGCATACTGCACCTTCCAACGGCGGTGATTTGAATACTAGAGGTGTATTTGAGGAGAAAGTAAACTTTCCGAGCTTTTCGAGCTTTTTCACCTTGTTGGAGGACGATGGGTTGACTAGGAAAAAAGTACGCGCAGCGCTTGTGCGAGAAGCGTGTTCTATTGTTGATTCGACAGAACGAAGAAAAGATGGACGATCTTCAAGCTTGTCAACGATCGTTGATGTGGTAGGCGATAAAGTGGCAAATATCATTCGTCAGATTGTTCGAGACGATGCAAACGTGCGCGCCTTGCGAGTTCAAGCGTCCAGTTTCGTTCCCGAACAAGGAGAAGACTGCAGAATTTTGAATCTAAACAATCACGAACTAGAAGAAAGAGAAGGAGGTGATGGAGAAGGAAGTGACGACGACCACGACCACGACGACGACGGCGACCCTGGAGACTATCAATCTAATAAGAAGTTCATCAAGCTTTTCTATAACGCCTTGGATGATGAGTACGAAGGTGTAAAACATTACAGAGGTAGATTTGAACACGAGCTCAGGCGCAAAGGACCAGTGGCGAGCGAAAGATCAAAGCCGACGACAACGCGTTTACAAACGGAGCAAAAGAAGCGAACTTATTCGGAGATAAATCGAGACGTGGACAAAAAGTTGCGCACAATACAGCCTTCGGTAAACGAGATATTTACTTCCAACCGAACAATCACAGGGAAGGCGAGAAGAAATGCGTTTGAACCCGATGAAGACGCGGTGAAGCGTTTATCGGGTAAGAATGGTGAAGGTGCAAACGTATGCGCAGTTCTGGATTTTATAAGTTACGGCGATTCAAATCCAAAGGTTGTTCGAGACGTGATGTCAGCGGAGGAGGAGGAAATAAGAGAAACTCTTAATGGAGCAGAGCGACAAAACGAGGTTGAAAAGAGCGCTGAAGCGAGAAGTAGCGTTTGGAGAGACGCGTCATGATTTTAGAATTAATAATAATAGCAGAGTAGATGTTGTAACAGTACCATTGTACCATACAATGAGAATTAAAATGAAGAGGAGATGCGCGCACGAAATGGTGTGTGATGAAATTAGATGATTGTAAAACTTTGATTTGTTTACAAAAACGCTTATGAAAGAAGTAAAATGGAACGGCTGTTCCTAGTTTCGCTTCGTGTCCTTATTATTCGCGTCCTTATTATTAATTCTTTTGATGACTCTTTTTTATGTAACGTGGAATGTGAATGTGACCCATCCTCGTTAGCCTACCTCCTACCGAGAAACACGGCACGCGTTTCGTTTTAGATAACGAAGTCACGCGCTCGCTACTCTTATTTTGCTGTTCATATAAATAACGTGTTTTTATACTTGCTTGCGTTGCTCGATGTACGGCGCTTCCAATTCAATCTGAGAGATGACCATCGGATACATCGCGAATGTAGCGAACAAGTCGTTCAAGAAGTTATCTCTGATGCTGCGCGCCGCTCTGACGTGGTAACGAATAATCGCAACTTGCGCAACGAAGAAGACGTACAACATCCACGCGATGGAAGCAGTACCTTCGCCAATGTCAGATAAGCACAAGCATAGAATCCAGGTGAACCACGTGCAAGTAGCAACAACAGCGTAGATTGTACCCATGACATCGTCGTTGTACGCGGCGACTGCGGCGGTCTTGAGACCTTTGTATGGGAAGAACAAGGCGATGATGTTCGAGTTGAACCTAGCGCCCGCCGACGGCGATTGCGCAGGCATGCCTTCCGGGCTGTACAATTCGAGAATGTCCAAGGAAGACACGACGAAACCATGTCTTTGCGCCATGATGTCTTCGTCTCTCATTTCACGTTTCAATGCGCGCCAAAGCGACGTGCAGCAGTAGCAGATGGCGATCGTGTACGGTAAACCGGCGACAATAGAGACGCCTTGAATCGTGCTCAATCCCGCGTCCGAAGCGGAAAGCAACGCTTGCGCGGTGGCAGCTTCCGTAACGGCCCAGTAGACGCGTTGAATCCACGGCGGGTTCTCGTGGCCCTGCGCGGAAATGATATCGTCGACGTAGGAACCAGAATCAGACGAAGTCACGAAGTAGAACGTGATACCGATTAACACCAACAAGTGCATGAACGTCGTCAATTTGCCGTACGGGGCCATGACGTCGAGAATGCGGTCGTTGGATGACCTACAGGAAAGTAAATAATAACCCTTATCGGCGAGCGCAATGGCAGCGGCGGAAGACGGAGCGCCACCAGTGTAACCAGATGCATCACAGTCAATGCTCCAGTTGGACTTGTCTACTGTAACATCCAACGCCATTTCAGCCGCGCGTTGCATTTTGATACCGAGAGAACCAAAGAAGGTCAAGAAAATGAACGAAAACAAGATCGGCGCGATGAAAGCACCTTTAATGACCTGTCCGACAGTTCTACCTTAGGAGATTTTTTTGCCCAGGAGATCCACCAGCCCCAGTAAAAGATGGTCCAACCGTCCATCATCCACGTCGGTCCGGAGTCGTACTTCTCGATGGCGAGAGCAGAGGACGTTTCGATGCCGGTAGCCTCATAGAGCTTGTCGCTCAAGGAATCTTTGCCCCAAAGCAAAGATTTACCTTCGTATTCGTACCCGTTATCGAATTCTTGGTTCAATTGCGTCCACGTGCCGCACTTGAAGCCTACTTGGATCACCCACGTCATGTACGTGCCAACCGCCTCGACCAAGGAATTGAGGAGGAACCACGTGTTGTCACAAACGGTAACCAAGACGAGCAAGACCAGACCAATGGTGAAAGTAAACAACGACAACGATTTGATACCACGTTTAAGACCGAGAAGGACGGAGATCGTCGCGACTGCGGTAATAATCCAGATGATGCCGGTTTGCGTCTTTTGGTTGACTTGGACGGAGCTGTCCAAACGGGCGAGAACCGAGTTGATTTGAGAGACGCCCAAACCTAAGGACGTGCACACGCCAAAGGTTGTGCAAGAAATGGACAAAGCGTCGATTAAATCACCAGCGAAACCTCTCGTGTGATCACCAATCAACGGGTGAAAGGCGTTACGCATGGTCATTGGCAAACCTTGTCGATGGCAGGTGACGCTGAGCGTCAACGCGACGACAATGTAAGGAATCCAGCCGTGAAGGCCCCAGTGAAAGAGCGTTTGAAAGATAGCTTGTTGGGCTTTTTAATCATCATTCGTCACTGGAATACTTTGTAAATTAGCCGATCCCCGGTAGTGATAGATTGGTTCGGAGACTCCGTAATAGTAGAAGCCGACCCCGATACCGCAGGAGAAAAGCATGGAAAACCAGGCGAAATCTGAAAAACCAGGTTTATCGTCGTCTCTGCCCAACTTGATGTTCGCGTACTTCGTAAACAGAAGCCAGAGCACAAATATGAACCAAACATCTTGGGTCAAGATGTACATCCACGAGAAGTTGACCGTGATCCACTTTTTCCATCGGCTAAACTCAGTCGGGAGTTTCGGATTGGTATGGTTTTCGTCGTCAATCAATACGGCGGCGACGAAGCCCCACAACACGAGAGATGCGAGCAACGAGGACACCCAGTTGAATCGAAGAAACCTGTTCGAGTTTATATAATAGAGGGTATTAGAGGTTAGTTTTAAAAAGCACAAAAATTTTGTATTCCTTGTTTTCTTTCTTTCTTTTTTTCTCTTCTTTGTTGTTTTTTGCCAAACGTTTTTTCGAATTTTAAACTTCCTTCTGATGAGTCAGCACAGCCGTTTTTTGTAAATAAGATTTGGTGGCTGCGTCACCAAAAGGGAAAATTCTCGATCTTGACGACAACGACGACGATATGACGGCGGCGAATCAGTCGCGTCCAAACGAAGAAACCGATCTCTTTTTGCGCGCAATCGATGACGTGAACGTTCAACTTCCATTTTAGACGGGTTTTAGAACGAGTTTGAGGACAGAAAGACTCGCGCGCGAGTGAATAATAAAAGCAATGAAGCAATTTTGATAAGCAACACTCCGAGTGTGATACTCAAATTCAAACGGAAAGAAAAAATAACATTTGATGATGTTGGGAATAAAAAAACGTACGGTTTTCCTCCGATATCGACGGAAATCCATCTGTTCTTACGAACGTGACGTTCGACGTTTTCGTCTTGCGAATAACCGTCGTGTCTCTTCTCTTTGTCAGCAGTCATTTCCGACATATTTATTATAGATATATACAGACACTGTCGGGGGAATTTAATGATATTCCTTAAAAGTACTTTTTCCTCCCGAAAAGTGGGGAGAAATATCAAAAAAGAAGAAGTTCGTAGGGGGACTTCAAAGTCCTCTTTCATGTGTGTAAGTTCGAATAAATATTAAGTATAATTTAGAGAGTAATAACAACAACAACAATCAAAATCAAAACAGAAACAAGCGCACGTGCAACAGCGCGAAATAGCCAATCAGTAAGACTCTTAAAGTCGGTCTCCGCTGTAAAAACACAGAAAACCGATCGAACATGTTCGCCGCTTGCAAGCAACCGCTCGATTGCAACGGCGGGCAAAACGTCAACGACTTGAACTTTCCTTGCAACGGAACGAACGAGTAGCTTCCACCGGAAATGATCGCGCCTTCGATATCGTTCAACATCGTCTCGTCGTCGTCGTCGCCGTAATCTTCGTTCTTTTTATTGGTAAACCTGTGATGCGGCGACGGTTGCTTTTGTTCAGAGGCCCCGGTGTGCTGCGTCGTCGTCGCTTGTTGTTGTTGCGCGGCCAAAGAGGCGAGCTGCGCTCTTTTTCCGCGCTCTTCTTGCAACTGCTCCCGCAAAACGTTCATACCTTGCAACTCTTGATCTAAGCGAGACTTCAACTCGTGTAATTCTCTCTGTTGTTCCTGTTTTTCGCGTTCGAGTTCTTCCGCCGACGGGCCTCGTTGGACGTTTTCAGACGCTTGCGTCAAAGCCGCGTTCGCTTTCGACAGCTCTTCTTCCAAAAACGTCGCTCTTTCGCTCGCCGCGCGTAAAGCGTTTTCGTGTTCTTCCATTTTCATCTGCGCGCTCGTTTTAGATTCGTGATCGAAATCTTTCAACTTTTGTTTCAGCTCCTTCGCTTTCGCCTTTTCGCGATCGAAACTTTCCAAAGCTTTTTCGCATTCGGACATGAACATTTCCTTCTCCGCGTTGATTTTCTCCAGCTTTTCCGCGCTGTGCTCGATTTCTATCTTCATCTTTTGCACTTCAGAAACTTTCGCGTCCAACTCTTGCTTCAAACTCTCCGCAACCACGCGCTCTCGATTGCCTTCGTCTCTCGCTTCCGCAATCGTCGCTTGTAACAGTTGAATTTGCTCCGAGTGTTGTTCGTTCGCCGCAGCTAAAGAGCGTTCATCCTGTTCCGTGAGTTTCTTTTTCAGCGTTTCAACTTCCTCGCGCACGAGTTGCATGCTCGCGTTCGCTTCGTTTAGCTCCATTTTCAATCTTTCCTCTTCGTTCAAGTTACTCGCGTTGTTCTCCTCGTAAAACGACTTCAAATCCGCAAACTCCTTTTCTTTCGCTTGCAGCTGTATCTTAGTCTCTCCTATTTCTCTCTCCGCGTTCGCCACGGCTTCGCGCGAGTGTGCTAATTCATTCTCTATTGAAGCAACTTTATCCGCGGAGGCGTTGCTTTCGACGATCAGATCGTCCACTTGCTTTTGAATGGTTTCTACGTGCGCCGACGCCTTCGCTTCTCGCTCGAGCACAGACGCAATCGTCGCGTCTTTTTCCGCGAGGAGCGCGATGTACTTCCCCTCTTCTTGTTGTTGTTGAGGTGTTGTTGGCTCGGCATTCACCAACGCGTCTACGCGTTGTTGCAAATCGATCACTTCTTGCTCCTTCGCGCCGAGCGTTTTCTTCGTCTCTACGAGATCGGCTTGAATAGACTTGCCCTTTTTTACGGCTTTCTGGACTTTCTCCGATTGCGCGTTTTTCAATTTGGTCATCTCTTCTAAATCGGTCAGAATCTTTTCATTTCGCGCGAATAATTCCCCTCGCTCGCTCTCCAAAGCATTGATTTTGCCTAAAAATGTAGCCTTTTCTTCCCGGAGTGAGTCTTCGTCCGATTTGTGCGCGTCGAAAGATTTCTCCAGATCGCCCATTTGCTTCTTATACTGGTCAATCTGCGCGATCAAATCGTAACGTTCGTTCGATACCGTTCTCGCGTCGAGTTCTAACTGCGCGATTTTCTCGTTCGCCTCTCCCAGCGTCGTTTTCGTTTCTATCAATTCGAGTTTCAATCTTTCCTCTTCGTTCAAGTTACTCGCGTTGTTCTCCTCGTAAAACGACTTCAAATCCGCAAACTCCTTTTCTTTCGCTCGCAAGGCAATGGTCGCTTCTCCGAGCTCTTTTTGAAGCTTTCCTAAGGCTTCTTCGTGCGCCGCGGACGAGCTGTTCTCTAAATCATCTCTCTCCTTTCGCATAACTTCCAGCGCTTGCTCCGCTTCCGCGAGCTTTCTCTGCGCTTCATCGCGTTCGACGCCGAGTTGGAACTGTCCGAAAATCTCCTCCTGCGCGACCGATAACTCTTGCTGGAAGTGGTCGCACTTCGGTTTCAATTCTTGGTTGATTTCTCGCTCCAACTCTTGGCACTTTGGTTTCAACTCCTCGTTGATTTCGCGTTCAAACGCTTCGCATTTCAGTTTGATTGCCTCGTTTTCCTCCTCCGCGCGTTCAAACTCTGCGCGCAAGGAGTCAGTCGACTGCGCGTTCGCGTGTCGTAACTCCTCGACCTCCGTTTCTAAACTCATGCGCGTGCTCACTTCGTTTTCCAACTCGTGTTCCAACATCTTCGCTTTTTCCTCGCTCGTTTGCGCCGCCGTCGTCAATTCCTCCTTCAACGCGTTCGTTTGCTCTCGCAACGCGACAATTTCCTCCTTCAAACCTTCCTCGCCTCGCGTCGCGTTCGCCGCCGTGTCGTCGAACAGTTGCTTTAAATCGTCAAACTCTTCTCGTTTCGCGCGTAACTCTGATTTGACCGTTTCCATTTCGTTTTCCGCGTCGTCGACTTTTCGCGCCATTTCCTCCATCTTTGCGTTTGTTTCCGTCAACTCCATTTTCAATCGTTCCTCTTCGTTCAAGTTACTCGCGTTGTTCTCCTCGTAAAACGACTTCAAATCCGCAAACTCCTTTTCTTTCGCTCGCAACTGTATCTTAGTTTCTCCTAATTCTTTTTCCGCGTTGCCGCTTCTCTCGTTTGCGATTTCAATCGTCTTCACCAATTCTTCGCTTTGCGTCGTCAACGCGTCAAACGCCGACTTGATTTCGTCCTTTTCTGCTTGCATCGACTTGCCTTTCTTTACCGCTTTTTGCACCTTCTCTTGCAGCTCGTTGATCCTCTCCGTGGACTGCGTCTGAAAATTTTCCTTCTCCTCTTCCATTCGTTTTCTCAGCTCTTCCATTTTCAAATCTTCAAACTCTTTTTTCTCCTTCTCCGTTTCCTCTCTCGCCTCTTCGTGTTTCTGTTTCAACTCGTCGACATCTTCCTCGAATTTCCTCTTCAACTTCGCGGATTCTTTCTCCACGGCTTCGCGGACGATTTTTTCAATCTCGTCTTGCATCATCATCGTTGTTGTTGTTGTTGTTTTTGTTTTTGTTTTTGAATCATCGTAAGTCGACGACGACGACGAGACCAACGCGTTTGGCGTGTGAAACTCTTGTTGTTGTTGTTGTTGTTGCTCGAAAATTTCATCTCGTTTAGGTGGTGTCGTCTGAATCGTCGTTTCTCCCTCTGCCTTCCTCTCTTTCTGTTGTTGTTGTTGTTGTTGTTGTTGTTGTTGTTGTTTTAACAATGACTTTCTCGCTTTGAACGTCTCTAATTTCTTTCTCCCGGCTTCCAATTGCGCCTGTCGTTTCGCCTCGTCCGCCATACTTTCTTTTCAAAAGAAGAGAGAGAGAGAGAGAGAGAAAGAGTCGAAAGAGTCGAAAGAGTGTGAAACGCGTGTGTGGTACTGAGACGACAAACGAATCTCTCTCTTCTGTGTGTAAGTGTCTTCTGTGTGTGTAAGTGTGTGTGAAGAGTCGGATGAGAAAAAGTTTAAACTTTGTGTGTTGAAATGTTGAAAAATAATGAATTTTTCGATCGATAAAAAAAATTCAAAAAGTCCAAAACAGAAGAGAGAAAGAGAGACAAAAACTTGTCAAAAAGTCAAAAACTCCTTCTTCAATCCTCTTTGCATGAGTGTTTTTCGACGTCCACCTCCCCATAACAACACTATAGGATTCTAGTCAGTCAACACTACTCTAAATAGTGCAGTAGTCTACAGACACAAATCATCATCATCTACATCATCTACACGCAGAGCATATATACATACAAAACGACGACGAAGATGAGAACAAGTCATCACGACGAGAACAACAACTTTAAAAACAACAGAAGAGACGATGATAACGATACAAACGAAGATAACGGAGAGGAAAAAAAAAGGATTAAACTCGTCGTCTGGGACTTTGACATGACCATTCTAAGAATACATTCGTTCGCCAAACGCATTTCCGCTTTGGACGTCCCGAGAAGAGATTACGAGAGAGACTGCGCGGATGCGAATTTCTTCCGAGCGTTTTTACGAGAGATGAAACAAAAGTCAATCAAAGTTGCGATTGCCTCGTTCGGAAAGAGAGAGGTGATTGAAACGTACTTGAAATGTTTAGTGGACGGGAAGAAAGGAGACGATGATTTAGCGGATTACGCGTTCAACGAGAAAAAGAAAAGCATAGTGACGCCGAACGACGTGGGCGGAACAGACGGGTGTTCCATGAAAGACAAAAGTCGGATGTTGGATGCGTTGACGAAACGGTACGTGTTGTCGATGAACGAGGAAGATATTAGTAGTGCACAAGGAGAGGACCCCGTCGAATCGTCGTCGGCGTCGTCGTCTTTGTTAGGAAAAGCTAGGAAACAAGTTGTGTTTTTTGACGACGACGAGGACAACGTAAACGCGGCGAAAAAGTTAGGATACGCGTACGCCGTGCACACGCCGAACGCGTTCGAAAGAGAAAGTTGGAGAGAGTTGTATTGGAAAATACCAAAGTTGAGAGAGTTGTTTCCGGAAGTTGACGCAAATTTGACGCACTCGAAGACGCGGAGGAAAGTGGTACAAATGTAATAATATATGATGTAATTATAGGGGGTGACTTTGTTTTTTTTTCAGCATGCATGCAAAATTTCCTCTTCTATTTATACTACCTAAATTAATTTTAACTATATATACACTGCTGCTCGATAAAGAAAACGTCACTCATCGACCTTGAAGCCTATCTAATAACCATCCATTCATAGGAATATCGTCGTCGTCGTCGTCTTTATCGTCACCATCCCCATCAGTTTCGTTACTGGAACTGTTTTTGTTTTTGACGTACTTGCTCGTTGAAATCCAGTGCGGACAATACGTCGCCAACACTTTCGGCGCCGTATCTACCCCAAACGACGGTTTCGGTCCGGATATGCAACACTCGTTCCAAACGTTCATTTTGCTCGACGGCCAAATCGAGATGTCGCCGTTTCCGCACGTCTCTGCGATGAGTTCTGCGACGTGCACCGCGTTGTTTATGTTTGCGCCTCGACCCCTACCGGTGGATAAGTTGCAAATAACTCGGCTCACGTTTTCGTTCGAAGAAGAAGAAGAAGAAGACGGAGGATTTTTCAAGCGCTTCGATATGTTCTCCCATCGTTCTGCTTCCATCAGTTGAGGGATGACGCGACTTTGGTCGTCGAATAAATCGACGATGATTAAATCAAACTTAACAGTATCGTCCGCGTCGCTCTTCTTCGTCTTGATATTCTCGAGCGCGTCTCCGACGCGCACGTCCACCAACGACCCTTTCTCTTTCAATTCGTTCAGACCGAAATGTTTCATCCCTAAATCAACGATCGCATCGTCCAACTCGTACCCAAACATCTTCACTCTCTTATTCGACGAGTGGTACAAGTTATCGATTAACCGCGCGCAGGTTCCGGCCCCCAATCCAAGAATAGCTACGTTTACGTCTTCTTCTTTGTCTTCTTCTTGGTCGAGTACTAACGCTACCGCTAACGCGAACAAGTCAAACACGCCTCCAGTTATCGTCACTTGAGGTAGCCTCGACTTCTTTTTCAAAGAAGAAGAAGAAGATGATGATATCGTCGCGTTCTGTTCGTCGTACACCGTCCTTGTGGATATCTCCACCCCGTTTCCCATTTTCCCTCGCATTTCCGATAAAACCGCATCCGGTGTCGTCGATCGTATTAAAATCGTCGTGTCTCGAAAGCTCGGGATTTCGTACTCTTCGTCGCAGTAATACACTTGCAAAGGTGCTCCGTGTTGACTCAGTTTTTCCTCCAGCAAGTGCATGTGTTTCTCTTCTTCTTCTTTGTCTTCTTT
>Ga0115000_10004133_pt1 | contig 11936 bp, 1 predicted proteins | sample ArcticOcean_MG_C_6_FD_89690 | JGI IMG/M metagenome (GOLD analysis project Ga0115000, IMG submission 89690) | Marine microbial communities from western Arctic Ocean - ArcticOcean_MG_CB8_128 | ecosystem: Environmental > Aquatic > Marine > Oceanic | place: Arctic Ocean: Canada Basin | collected... | reverse complement strand
TGACATCAGCGTAGTCGGTGGAGCCGGTTGCTCTTCGGATGCAGCATCTGGTGGCGATGGTGGATCCATCCAGGTCCTTGGAGGTATGGCCTTCGGTGCAGCGTCTGGTGATCGCGGAGGCCCCATTTGCATTTCCGGCGGAAGTTCCACTGAAGGCGGTGGCGGCACAATTAGGGTCGACGCTGGCGCTACTACCCGCGGCAGCGGCACAGGCGATGCCATTATTGCTACGAACTCTGCAATCGCAGCAAGCGGCAGATTTTTGCTGACTACAGGCCGTGGGTGCGGGGCTTCAAGTGGGATTGTTGGTGTTAAGACAGGATCAGTGGTGGGCGGTATCAGTGGCGCAATATCTGTCTCAACGGGAGCATCTTCTTGTGTAGACGGGGGTACGATTGATCTCGCGGCGGGGAGAACGATGGCTTGGGCGCACATTGGTGGAGCCGTGCGAGTCCTTGCCGGTGATGGCACTGGCTCGCACAGCAATGATGGTGGTGATGGCGGAGAAGTAGATGTTGTTGGTGGTGTGGCCTGCGGAACTGGCGCTGCAGACTTCGGTGGTGGTGTTGTCGCGCAAGGTGGGCGTGCGCACACAGGCTACGGAGGGGCAGTTCATTTAGGAACGACAGCGGCTAGTGCTGCATCGTCGGGTCCTTTGTTAGTGAGCTCGGGTAACGTGGCTGACGAGGGTGTCTCCGGACTTATCGCCCTTTCGACGGGATCAAGTGCCCTAGGATGCAGCGGATATCTATTTTTGGCCTCTGGATCAGCTACCTCCGGCACTGGTGGCATTATTTTTGTACATGTTGGTCTAGGGGACTCAAGCGAAGGTGGAGCTGGACAAATGGCAGCTGGTCAAACTTCGGCCGAATCTACTGGTGGTTACCTAGGGCTTGTTGCTGGATCGTCTACGGTCACGACTTCGGGGCGGCTAGATGTGGCTACTCCGGATGGCGGGGCGCGAGGGACTTCTGGTAGGATCAGTATAGAAACGGGCACGGCAAGTGATGGTGCTTCTGGTTGTGTTTCCCTATATTCAGGCGAAGCCAGCTGCAATAGTGGCAGTGACTCATCGACCTCGAGCAGCGCCGGAAACATCTGGCTGCGAGTTGGTATAGGCGATTCGGGTGATGGTGGTGGTGTCATCGTAATTGCAGGTGAGACCACGGCAGACGCCATGGTGGGTGGTGCCATATCTATCTCTGCCGGTGAAGGAAGTTCCGACAACGAGATCAGCGGTGGAGGCTGTGGTGGTGCTATTTGTGTTCTGGGGGGAGGTGCAGCAGGCGGAGCTTTCGTTGACGATGGTGGCGGCGTTTCTTGTGTTGGTGGATTTGCACGAACGGGCTGTGGTGGCTCCTTGCTAACGCGCAGTGGTTATGGTGAAGGAGGGTCTTCGGGTGTCATTGATCTCGCAACTGCAAACGCCGGTGAGGCTGGTGTGTCTGGTGCCGTTGATCTCTCGACCGGTGCAACGGGACTTGATGAGGAAGCTGCTGGTGGCGCAACTGGGTCGTGTCGGGTAGTCACATCAACTGCCACCCGGGGACGTGCAGGGTACGTCCACCTTGCAGTTGGAAGTGGGACTTCAGGTACTGCGGGTGATGTCGTGATAGTTTCAAGTACGAGCGCCTCTGCGGCCAGCGGTGGTGGTGCGGCAGATAAGACGGGGGGGGCTGTGCAAGTGGTATCTGGGCAATCAGCAATGACGACATCCGGAACTTTTTCCTTGGATACCATGAATGCCGGCATGTCAGGGGTTTCAGGATCGATCCACTTTGCTACAGGCACAACTTCTGATGGAGCGTCAGGCCGATTTATCACGTCGTCGGGTCTAGCCACGCAAGGCATGGGCGGATCGGTGGAGATATTTGTTGGCGTGGGCAACTCGGGCGATGGTGGTGATGTCCTCGCTCTTGCCGGCGAAAGCTCCGCTGACGAGGCTATCGGCGGTGCAGTCTGCATCGTAGCTGGTCACGGTAGCAGCACATACGGCTATGGCGGTGGTAGCGGTGGTGGTGTCTACGTATGTGGAGGTGAAGCGTCCGGACTTTGTAAGGAGGATGATGTTGGCGGAAATGTACGTGCGTATGGCGGGACGGCTGCATACTCTTCGGGCGGTACATTCAACTTTGTTTCTGGATACGGTACATTGACCTCTTCGGGCATCTGCCGTGTCGCGACCGCTTCTGCTGGTTGCGACGGCGCATCTGGAAGCACCATCGCGAGGACTGGATCAGCTTCATTTGGGAACTCGGGTCACTCATTGGTCAGTTCCGGAGTTGCGACTGTAGGTATTGGTGGTGATATTGACCTTGCTGTTGGGTCCGGTGACTCGGCAGCAGGTGGTGCCGTGTCGATCCGTGGGGGTGAGACAGAAGACGCTGCTGCCAACGGTGGCGACGTCTGTCTTCGCGGTGGGCCTGGTACTGCAGTCGACGCAGAAGGCGGCTCGGGCGGTGCCATTTATGTCTCTGGAGGAACAGCAGGGGGGTGCGCCGGCACTGATGTCGGCGGTAGTGCTCGCCTTTACGGCGGATTCTCGCAGGAAGGGGTGGGGGGCGACATAGATTTACGATCGGGCTGGGGGAGCGAGAGTTCTAGCGGCAGTATTCTGCTCTACACTGCAAATGCTGGTAAATCAGGCGTGTCTGGTGCCATGTGGTTTGCAACAGGTACGACTTCTGCGCGCTCTGCGCGCGGCGGGAATTCGGGCATGCTGTCTCTGTTGTCTGGAGACGCCCTGGAAAGTACCGCAGGGTTTATAGATTTTCGTGTAGGGGTGGGTACAAGCGGAGCCGGTGGCAACGCAACATTGAGATCAGGCGGCGGCTGCCAGGGGGACGACGGCTACAATGGCGGGGCTATCTATATATCTTCCGGAAAATCGATGTCAACAACCTCAGGCGATATTTACGTCACGACGTGTCCAGCCAGTTTGGTGTCGGGTCGTATTCTTTGTCGTACTGGAAGATCTACTGATAGTAGATCTGGGTCTCTAGAACTTTCAACGGGTATTGCGACTGGCGGCGTAGCTGGTTCCTTAATGCTCTTGATTGGAACTGGTTCTGCGAGCGCCGGTGACTTTTCTTGTTCTGGAGGGATAGCATCGGGTGAATTTGCCGACGGTGGTTTCGTACGTGCAGCAGGTGGTGACAATATCGAACCTTCCACAGGGGCCGGCGGTCGCGCTATTGCGGTGGCCGGTTGGTCAAATGGCGCACCTGGAGGTTCCGCTGGGTTGATTGGGGGCAGCAGCGAGGCTCCTGCCTCGTCTGGTGGTGCTGTCATAATCGCCACAGGTGCCTCGACGACTACCACCAGCGGTGCCGTATACCTCAACACCGAGAATGCTGGGACCTGTGGAACTTCGGGCGCAATCTTTTGCGACACGAGAACTGCTACTTCTGGCGGATCTGGCAGGGCATTATTGATCACTGGTTGTGCCGCATGTGGGCGCAGTGGTAATGTCGCTCTGGCCAACGGGGCGGGCAGCGCTGGTTCCGGTGGTGCCATTAATTTAACAGCAGGCACTTCGGTTGGCGAAACAAGTTCCGGGAGTCTCGGAGGCAGTGCAGTAGCCGTGTCTGGTGGAGCTATGCATCAGTCGTCAGGCAACTTGGGCGTCGAAACCGACGGACCCACGTGTGCATCTGGAAGTATTCTCGTTGCGAGCGGTGCAGCGGTAAGTGCAGACTCTGGGACGATATGCTTTTCAACTGGCGATGCCAGCTCAAGTGGCGCCGCTATTGACCTCATGATGCATGCAGGCGGGGCAGAAGAAGACACGAACGCTATCGGTGGCTTCATTTCCGCAACAGCAGGTAGATCTTCCAACACTGTCGGTGGTTCAGTTGAAGCCCGGAGCGGCTCCGGCTCAACAAGCGGCAACATTACTCTACTCACTGCTAACAAATGCATACCCTCCACCTCGAGTGGAAAACTCTTATTTGCCACTGGAGAATCCACCGTAAGAAGTACTGGGGGCATCCTGGCACGTGTAGGTGAAGCTCAAGCGACATCCGCCGGTGTAAACTGTCGAGCCGGTCACGCTGTTGCAGGGTCTGATATGGCCACTAGTGGGAGCGTCATTCTGGCCACGGGTCCAGCCGCGGCATCGTTTGCGGCTGGTGCCATTAATTTGACTGCTGGTAATGGTGGTGCGAGGGGAGGTGACCTTTCAATCGCCGCAGCATTATCAGCCACGCAGGATGTTGACGGTGGAAACGTGACAGCCACGGGCGGCGGCGCGGATAGCGGTGGTATCGTGTCCCTCGCAACTGGCCCCGGTATTATCGGTATCTCTGGGTTCGCTTGTTTTAGAACAGCTGACGTCGTGGAGGGGGGCATCGATGCGACCGGGAAATTCGCCTTTGTAACGGGAAATGCTGCGTCAGGCAATGTAGGAACTGTGGAATTCATTACAGGAAACTCAAAACCAACCGAATCAAGTTTGGCTCGGGGCATCACGCTTTCTGCTGGTAGCGCCAAGCGTGGACAGGCAAAAAATGCTATAGTTGCGGACGGTGGAAGTTCGGACAATTCAGCAAGTGGCGTTTGCTTACAGAGTGGCGCGGCCAAGGACAGCGGAACAATTAAGGTCATGTCCACCACCGCAGTCAACTCTGGAAACATCACATGGCTATCTGGCCACTCGACTTCCGGAGAATCGAGTGGTGCGGTTCGGCTCGTGACCGGCACTTCAGACTCACCAGACGGCGGCGCAGTGGCCCTTGCTGCTGGAGATGCAAAAGCTGGTGGGGGCGTGACTGCTATGGCTGGTATCGGAGATCAGGGTGGTCGGGTAGTGGGCTCCGCTGGCGGTGCCGGGGTTTTTGGCGGAAAAATGATAATGAGCGGCGGCAGTGCCACGAATGGGATCGGTGGTAGTGTCCAGGTGCGCTTGGGTTCTGCAGCTTCAGGAAACGGTGGCTCGGCTACCATTTTGGGCGGGAGCGGGAATCTAATTTCTGGCAACCTAAACGCATCAACAGGTTCTGGTTACGCCACGGGCACCTATGTCATTTCAACTGGCGCAGCCAAGACTAGTAGCGGTCCAGTCGTTCTCGAGACCGGCAATTCAAGCGGGCTGGTTGGAAATTTGGCGGTACTGGCTGGTGCCACCTTAGCAAAGGATGGTTCGGGCGGTGAGATTCTGTTAGACGCCGGTAGCGGAAGCACTATTCGAGGTGGGGGCGTTAACCTTGAGTCAGGGGGGTCAAAAACTCGGAGCGGGGTCATGAGTTGCCTATCAAGCACCGGCGCCTGCACAGGGCAAGTAAGTATCTGCACGGGGAATGCCGCGAAGGATTCTGGGCCAGTAGTCGTCGCAACAGGTGCAGGTAAGCAACCGGGCGAAATATGCGTTACTTGTGGTTGTGCACACAGTGGCGCCGGTGCAGCTGCCACACTTACTGGCGGAACGAGCGGAACTTGCACGGGAGGTTCTGTGATTTTGCGCTCTGGCGAAAGTGCACACTGTAGCGGAGCGGTACTTGTAGCGTCAGCTAATTCAGGAGGCGAGATGGGTTCGAGTGGAAGCCTTGAATTTCAGAGTGGTACCGCAACGTCAGGAACCTCCGGATCAATCATAATTAAATCAGGTAACGCAGCGGCGGGTACCGCTGGCGTTATAAATGTGAGTGCTTGTGGTGAGACTGCAACTTTTATCGCGGTGGCTGGTTATGCCTACCAATCAGGGGGCGCGGTTTCACTGAGAACGCTTAAGGAGTCGGTGTCTGGAGGTGGAGAGTTGGTGGTCACGGGCGGGTCTTCGAAACTCCATGTGGGTGGTGATGTCAAGTGCCTCGGCGGGGAAGGGCGGTCCTCTCAGATGGGAACAGCTAGTCTTTCCTCGGCGCACACAAACGCCCAAACAGGTGCACTCGATGCTTCGACCGCGCATACAGGGACCGGAAACTCGGGCATGCTGCGCCTCAGCTCAGGTAATGCGATTACGGGCGACCAGGGCGGTGCGATTAGCTTGCTCGTCGGCTCTGGAGGTTCAGGTACTGGTACTGCTATGTGCGTGGCTGTCGGAATGGGTGCGGGGATCGCTGCGAGTGTATCCATCTGCTCTGGGTGCGGTGGTACAACGAGTGGGAGCGCGCGGCTCGAAGCAGGGGATCTATTCCTGCGCTCTGGGGCAGCAGATACGTCTGCATCTGGCAACTTCTCACTTTTAGCAGGTGATGCAGGAAGTGATGGTGGCAACATCTGCTTTACAGTCGGGGGTACTACTAATTCTCTTACAGAGTCTAATGCAGCTTTGTCTCCGCAGGCAGGGAGAGGCACCTCCGGTGGAGCCGTCTCTATTCTGGGGTCCGGTGGCTCCCTCAACCTGACTTCAGGTTCAGGAGACTTCTCCGGCAATCTTTCTCTATCCTCGGGTAGTACCCAGCAGGCCGTCGCCGGAACCGTCGCTCTAGTCACGGGATCATCGACTGCCCAAGGTACTGGAGTGATATATTTTAATACTTCGCGTGTCGGCTCAAGTGCTGGCTCAGGTAGTTTAATCCTTGCGAGCGGGACTGCCACTAGTGATATGGGCGGTGACTTGACAGTTGCTGCAGGCGCCCTTACGATATGCTCTGGCTCTGGCTCTGGCACAAACGCAATTGTTGGTTCGGTTGCATCAAGTGGTATCGGCGGTCAACTCACTGCTATGGGCGGTCTGGCCTCGAATGTATCCGCACGGGTCTCAACGGGCGACGCAGCGTCGAGCGGCTTGCTGGCATGTGCAACGGGCAGTGCGCCTCCTACATCTGGCGACGCCATTCTATCTACTGGAGCATCGAGTTCTGCTTCGACGGGAACGGTTGCGGTCTGCATTGGTAATACGACTTCCAGCGCGTGTGGCGGAAATGTTCGCTTGAATGGGGGCTTGTGGAATCCGACTTCTGGCACTGGAAACGCGGGAGCCTCCGAGGGCATGGCCCTGATTTCAGGTGCGTGTCAAGGTGAAATTTTGGAGGAGGGCACGTCAGGATATATCTCCCTGGCGACAGACAGTGGGAGTAGCAAAAATGTCGCGTCAGCTTTGAATTCTGGCACCTTCTCTCTGGAGACGGGAAATGGAACCTGCGGAGGGAACTTCACCATCATTGCTGGTCAGTCTCAGGTAGGCCAAGGCGCATCCATTTGTGTAACTGCTGGCGCTACGCATAATGTCACCACCTGATTTGCCGCGTCCTTGACCTTTTTCTTTATTATCCGTGTCATTCGCAGGTCACTGGGGACGATGACTCAAGTTTTTGTGGTGGCAGCGCCTCGTTTGCTGCCGGGTTTTCACGTGTCGGCTCGGGTGGGTCCATCCAGGTGTCAGCCGCTTCAGGTGGATCGGGATATTTTGGTGGTGACGTGAACGTCGAGACATCTAACGGTCCTACTGCGGTAAAATCCGGTCGCATCTTTGTGCGTACTGGGACAGGACAAAAACGGTCTGGGTCCGTCCTTCTCGCAACTGGCAATTCTGCTTACGTTTCAGGCGATTTAAGCTTTGCCTGTGGCCAATCGGGCTTCGGGGCTGCTGTGATCTCGTTGGGCGCCGGGAGCACGGATAAGGTCACTGGCGGCTCCCTTCAGCTCACGTCGGGTACTAGCGATGTGGCTTTGACGGGTGGCGTCTTGATACAATCTCAGGCAGCATCTAGAGCTACAGGCAGAGTATTCATTGGCTCCGGGACCGCGGGCAGAGCAGGTGCCGTTTTCGTGGAAACCGGGAGCTCGTGTAGTGTGGGGGACATAGAGTGCATGGTAGAAAAGAGAGGCAACGTAAGTGTAGCTTCAAGCGGTGGAGTTCTGGTTTCGAGTGCAAGCTCTCGTGGCGGGACAGGCGGTGCCGCTCGAATCATTACGACCGCCGGTGCTGTCAGAGTCAGCGCAGGGCCTCATGGGCGGACAACGCTAAGAACCAGCAATGCAGAAACTCATGGTGGCTGCGTGAAAATGGCCATGGGCAAGGCTGATGCCAGTGCGTCGGCCGTGATAGAGTCGGGTCCTGCTGGTGACATAGCCATCACTGGTGGTACCGAGGCCGCAGCATGTTTGTGTTGCGCAAACGTTTCAAAGGAAGGTCACGGCGGTGATGTGCGTTTCACAGGTGACACTGTGCGCGTTGCTGCGGCTGCAGCCAAAAGTAGCACCGGCGGGGAGGCATGTGCTGCGTCGGGAAACAGCATATTCGTTACGACTGGCGCTGCAAATAACGTTGGGATACTGAGGGTTGGAGACAGGGGTATCATTGACATGCGCGCTGGAAAGAAAACGACCGCGCCGGAGGTAAACGTGTCGTCCAGGAAAACAGACAGCGGTGCCACGGGAGCTGTGAGCATTGCAACCTCGGACTCTTTATCGTCAGCAGACACAGGAATTGTCAGCATATTAACTGGCACTTCCGCAGGGAACGGTGGCACCGTGAGTCTTCAATCAGGCACAAGCTCTGACGCAAGCGCTGGCCATGCCACCGCCACGGGGATGCGTGACTCGGAGGCGTGTGCAACTGGCGACGCTCTGTGCGCCACTGGCGACGCGGGCACTCTTTCGATGAAAGGGATGAAAGGGGATGAAACATCCGCGGAAGCGTGCTTGAGTCAAGGAGACATTGAGCTTGTTGCCGGTTCAAAGGGTGAGCTTGGAATAATCTCTTTAGATGGATGCATCGGGTTTGGAATTGGAGCCAAGCGTGTACGTCTAGAGAAATCCGAAAGTGGCATTATAGAACTGATATCAGACGTAAACGTGAATACACCTGACGCGACCGATGGATCGGACCAACGTATTAAAAAGGATCTTTTCGCCGCTGACATAGATGACATTCACAGGCGACTGGGCAAAGTGGGGCTCCAGACATATGGTTATAAAAAAGCGTGGTGTTCTATGCATGCCTGCAACGAAACATTGGTCCGCGGACTTATTGCGCAGGAATTGCGCAACGTTTTCCCAGAACACGTCGACGTACTTCCCTCGTGCTCCTTACCCGATACGGACATAAAAATGAGAGACTTTCATCAGATAAATACATTGTCGCTTGCACTGGACTCCATTGCCGGCCTTCAGGCGCAGGCTGGACGATATCGAGTCGAAATGGGAAGCGACGATGCCTCTTCAAAACTGCGAGTTCGCTCGGATAATCACGCCAGTAGTGGTAACGTCTCCCTTGAGACAGGTTGTGCCTCAGGTGTGTCTTCTGGTGGCATACACTTTCGTGCTGGCGATGCTGCAAGTGGAACACGTGGCGGCACCATTGATCTCTTGACCAGTGCCAACGCACGTAGTGCCGGGGAGGCAAGGCTTTGTGCTGGGAGTGGTGCATGGGCCCTGACCCTTTCTGCTAATGACTGCCTTGCGCTCAATGCTGGTGGTGGCTATCGTAGCAGTCGAATAGTTGCCAAAGTGGACAACTGCGGCGTGGTTCTTGGTCTTGCGCGGAATGATGGGGCTTCTTTGACATTACTATCCGGCCGAGGGCACGCCACGACCGGTGGTGACGTCGTTTGCAACTCTGGGTCTTCGGAAGTATGCGCAGGTGGTGATGTTGATTATTCAGCGGGCCGTTCCTCTCCTAGCGGCGGCGGCGCAACGGTTACGGCTGGAAATGGCCAGATGAACAGCGGTTCTGTCGACCTCTTTGGCGCCAGTGCCGTTATTCTGGGTACCGACGTTGGGTCGCTTCAAAGTGGCGACATAAGCTTGCGTTCTGGCCGAGGAAGTTCGAACTCGGGTGGCGTGCATATACGATCGCGCTGCTCTCACACGTCTAGAGCGGGAGACGTCACTCTAAGGTCTGGTTTCGGCCATCTGAAATCCAAATCTACACAAGTAATCATTCGGGCAAGTAAAGATGTTGATATTATGAGCAAAGTGGCCAACACTCTCATGTCGTCCGGACAAGCGAATGCCTCTAAAGATGCACAGGCAGGATCAATTTACCTTCGGGCATCAGAACCACACAGCCGGAGTGAGTCGAGCTCAATAAATATCCTAGGTTGCTCGCGACCGTCCGAAGCCACCCTTTCCATCCTGAGTGGCAATTCCAATGGGCGTGGTCCAGGTGGCAGCGCAGTAATCTCGGGTGGGGCACATGGAGGCAAAGTCACCATAAATAGCTATGGCAAGAAGAGCGACCAGGTCGCTGTATGCATAGCATCGCAGCCTGCGACTTCGTTCGCGAGTGGATGTGTGCATCTAGGAAGTGGTGCGGCCGGAAAAGCTGGCGTGGTGAATCTCTGCGGCGGCTCTTCGTCTGACGCCGACGGGAGCGGCGTCGCGGTCCGTGCTGGAAGCGGACCTCTTCGTAGTGGCGCAGGCGGGTGCATTGGTGGCGGAGCCGGCCATGGCAGTCAAGGCGGAGATCTTAAGCTCGCAGCGGGTAACGGCCGGGAAGCCCCCGGGGGAACCGTCGCCGTGTCCTCAGGCACTAGCAGCACAGCTTCGAGTGGCAGTGTCGTGGTCGGTAGTGGCACAGGTATGAGAGACAGCGGCAGCGCCCGCGTGTCGAGCGGGGCGGCGACCAGCGGGAATTCCGGCCCCTTGCGCTTGGGCACTGGGCACGCAGCAGCTACTTTGACATGTAACATATTGACGGGGAGCTCCGATACCCAGGGCGGTGGTATGTCGAGTCTGTGTGCTGGTGATGGCTTGGTGGGCGGTGACTGCACATTTCACAGTGGCGAGGGTCATGCTAGCGGTTCATTTCGTGTCGCTGCCGGGATCGGCCCCTCAGCTAATGGCGCAACTTTGTTGGACGCTGGGCGTGCGAGTAGCTCCACCGGTGGCTCTGTCAAAGTTGGCGCAGGCAAGCCAGGCTTCAGCAGTAACGTTGATATCCTCTCTGGTGGCGAAGGCGGGCGTGTCACCGTCCGCTCTGGCCTTGGAGATTCTGGAGGTGTGGGCCATGTCACCCTCGAGCAAGGAGCGTCATCGCTGACTGTTGATGATACGAAAATCCAATTGCAAGGAGCTCGTTTTTATTCGAGGTCCAATCATCACCGCGTCAATACCATGGAAACCGGTGACAGACGTAGCCATATTTCAATGCATATCAACGATCGAGCGTGTGGTACCAAGTTTGACCTTCGTCAAGAAGAGGGGGTTGCTTCAGCTGTGGCCTGCCTCCCATTAAGAATGACAGAGTCGACATACTCATCTGACAGCCGCATCAAGCGCGACATCTCGCAATTTCCAGCGTCCTGAATAACACGCGGACGAAGCGTGTGTCATTTATTGTTTGACACTCCTAAACTTTCTTGACTGTGTTGCTGCAGGTACAACGTCAACCTCGGGGCAGTGTACGAAGGCTTTACTAGAGTGCCGTTAGCATCCTACAAGTATTCAGAGGCGTGGGCTTCCCTTCGCGGAATCGACAGGGGTCATTCAGCTCGTGGTGTGATTGCGCAGGAGCTTCACCACGTTGATTCTCTAGGTATTCACGTGGGCGTGTCCAACTACGAAGACGGTGCCTTCTCGCTAGATCAGATGTTCAAAGTTGACAAACAGGGTCTAGTTCTCGACCTAATAGGTGCATTGCAGGCAAAACACATGTGTTATACTTCGAGTTGCAGTGATGGAAGTCTTACCGCGCGGACTGCGACGTCGTGGGCCTCGGAGACTGCCGATCTGAAGACGGGTATATCATCAGATGGCAACTCGGGTTCCGTTTACATGATCACTGGCGCAGCACGCGCCAGTGGCGCATGCACTTTGAATACCGGTCATGCCTGCCGTGTAAATAATCTGGTTTGCAGCAGCGGAACGGGTACCGGTGGCCTCGGCGGGCGCATGTGCTTCGCTGCCGGGGGAGGTAAATACCACGGGGCCGCAACGCTAGCATTTGCTGGCGTTGGCTCTTTGGCAGGTGGTACTGCACGTATCGAGGCGGGGGGGGGGGGGGGGGGGGGGTTTGTCTGCTGGGTTGCGCGGGGCGGGGGGGGGGGGGG
>Ga0115000_10004131_pt1 | contig 11937 bp, 6 predicted proteins | sample ArcticOcean_MG_C_6_FD_89690 | JGI IMG/M metagenome (GOLD analysis project Ga0115000, IMG submission 89690) | Marine microbial communities from western Arctic Ocean - ArcticOcean_MG_CB8_128 | ecosystem: Environmental > Aquatic > Marine > Oceanic | place: Arctic Ocean: Canada Basin | collected... | reverse complement strand
CGAAGTTTGCCACTCATTTCTTAAAACACTGGCGGATCCCTGCGAAACCCAACGCTTTTTAACAGAAAACACACCGCCCGTTTCTTCCACACCCAGTAGTGCCGCACCATGGTTTTCACCGGAGGAAATGAACAGGTCCTTCCCTATTTTCAAGGGTGTCACAATATTACAATCATAAGGCGTCACGTAGGGATGCAACCATAAGTCCTCACCGGACAAACTCACCCCACGCAGATGAGTGCCCGTATAAGTCACAATTTGAGACTGCTCGGCCACTTCAAGAACTGCAGGTGATGAATACCCGATCGTATCACTCCAAGGACGTACCCACGTTGAGCTGCCATCCAAAACCTTAAACGCTGCCAGGGCCGCTCCCTCCGCATGGCCGGTAGTTACAACCACCTGGTCGTTTACCAGCAGCGGCGAACAGGCCATTCCGTAGTCTGCAACCCGTCCCTGCAGCAGACGAACGGTGTCGACTTTCCAGATGAGCTTGCCATCAGCGAGGTTCACAGCGGCAAGAATACCTTCCCCAGTAAAAACAAACGCTTTTCCATCTGCACACAACGGATAAGCTCGGGGGCCATTACCCATCGAATTGCGAAAGGCAGGAGCCACCGCGGTCTCCCATTTCACGCTGCCCGAGTCACGATCGAGTGCCAACACAAATTGTTGACCCTCTTTTTGAACGAGTGTGACGACCAACGAATCATAAATGGAGACGCCCGACATTCCAACGCCCCCAGTCGCACGCCACTTCTCATCGAGACCAGATTCGGGCCAAACGGAGATCAAACCTATTTCCTTAGAGATGCCGTTCCGGTGTGGCCCCAGATGCTGAGGCCAGTCCTCCGCCAAAACTGTCAGACTAACGAAAACAAGAACCACGGCGGACAAATAACGCATCGAACTACCTCTTTATGAATTGAAAATCTACACACCGCCCAAACTAGAACGACCTGAAAAGCCCGCTGACTATGAATTTTAACATGTCAACCAAATATTTTAATATACCAGTCTTAACGATTTTTTTTTCTATCTCGGACTATTAAGGAAATGGTTTATCTTCTTGAGATCTGGCTAACTCGACTCGTAATGCGTGCGTGGTAAAATGGAGTGCAGCGGTCGATAAATCGGTCTACTGCTTACGGATTTGAAACTCAGTTAGAACCGCAGCATGGTCTGATGGAAACTCGGGAAAGCTTCTCTCCAATTGCGATGAGTGGTGTGCAATGACCGTTGAGTTAACTGTTTCTAGGCGTGAACCGTTCGCATAAATATAGTCAATCCTGGCGTAAGAATTTCGGTATTCAGGTTGCGGGCTCTCCTTAACAGGCACAAAACCCTTTTCTGATACATACTGATAACCTATTCCAACGGTTGTCCAAGTGTGCCCCAAAGTTGAATCTAGGATGTCTGGGTTGGACTGGCGAAAAGTGTCCGAAAAACCGTCTTTGTGCATCACCTTGGAGACTTTAATCGGCAAAACCCTCGACTGATTCAGTTTGCTTTGTCGAGTAACGGTAGTATGATCGAGATGGGAGACACAATTGAAGTCGCCAGCGACAATCACTGGTACCTGATCCGAGTTGGCGATATGTTTGCTAAAATCATCATGCGCCAAGAACTTCTGGAGTTGGTCAAAACGAAGATCATCTCCAGCACAATAATCTGAATCGCTCAGTTGTTTGTTCTTGATCGCTACGAGATGACGTCCACCGCTGGTCAACCAAATATCGTAGACGCGAATTTTATTTCCATCCGGCAGGTTCACCGTCGCCGCGATGAACGAGAATGAGGAAAGCCCTTTGAGTGGCTCCACATCCGTAAGCGGATAACGACTAAAGATGCACAAATTGGCAGCGGCGGATGGTGTATAGTGGTGGAACCCCAAAGCTTTGGCTATATCAGCGGCCGAACCGTAAGTTTCGATCATTGCAATCACGTCCGCGCCGCTTTGGCGAATGATCTCAATTGTTCGATCACGAGCTGTTCTGTCGTTGATCGTATACCTCGGGTCTTGGTTAAGTTGCCCCCAGATATTCCACGTCATCACCTTCAAAGACATTTTCGATTGCAGTTCTTTCGAATCGTCGGTCAGGGGATCGGTTTGAATTCGATTGTCTCGAGTATTTATTTGGCGCTGTCGAATAGCAGGAACCACTATGGTTTCCGGCGGTGCATCATCCCGCTCGAAGTATCCACTGTCTGTGAGCGACGTCGCTTTCCATGTTGAAACCTTAGATTCAACCGTAACAATCGCCTTTTCCGGATCGATGGTCAGCGTCGTAAACAAGGGATCTTTGTAGTACGCCATTCTTGTTTTACCGCCCACCCAGTAATAAGAAGCTGAGTTGACGTGTAAATAGGTAACGCCATCCACTTGCAGTAGAGAATCAACATGCGTATGCCCGTTAATGCAGAGCAATATCTTGTGTTGATGTTGGGTTAGCAACTCTTGGATTTCAGTCGCGTTTTGAACTGCATGTACACCCGCCAATGGTTGATGGCTGAGGATTAACAACGGTCGATCGGCCGCCTTCAATTCTATTTCGAGCCACTCCTTTTGCTTGTTGCCGATAAAGGAGGGATAGCCCTTCTGAGTCGCTGAGCCGGTTTCATTTCCATCGAGCACTATTAATCGTAAGTTCCCAAGATCACGAACGTAGTAAGCGGATTTAATACCCCACGCTTCGTAGCAGTCGTCGCGCGTCAGGTTAAAATCGAACTCGTGGTTGCCGATGACGTGGACCGTGTTTTCATGTGCGGAATTGAACTTGTCAGCGTAGAGTTGATGTTTCTGATTGGGGTACGCAAAATCACCTAGTTGGACCAAGGCGTCTGTTTCAATGTCTTGCATAGCTTTCAAAAATGAGGCGAGTCGTGATTCAGCATCCACTGCCAAACCGCCGTGTAAATCCGTAATAACGCCGATTCGAATAGGTTGTTTTAAGTTGTCACTGGCAAAGAGTTGAGCAGCAACAGGCAGAGAGAATGACGCACATGTCGCCCCGATCGTCGCTCCAAGTGTTTTGAGAGCTGCCCTGCGTGTGGTGTTTGTCATGGATCCGCCTGATGAAGGTGCCTCGGTGGGGTATGGTTTCCATGCTCCCCTTATTTTCCGGGGATGAAATTCAGCGTGTAGTACGCCTGTTTGTGTAGCAAGGGTAAACCTTCTGAGTTTCGAATTCCGTCCATATGAATCTCATGGACGTGCCCACGCTGTAATCCGTCAATGGTGAGGTATACGCTCTTAGCATCGGCAGAGAGAACCGCGCTCTTAATGACGGGCTCGGTATGATCCACTTCCGGACTTCCGTAGGACGATTGATAGATGTAGGTGTAAGTACTGATTTTATAGGACGCCAGATTCTCGATCGACGCCTTATCGACGGGCTGAGTAAAGGTCAGTTCAAAACCATCTGTTTTGGCCCGCATTTCGTGTACTTCAAACGGTACTTTCCCGCTCCAGTTCATCCGTTCTAAAGCAAAGGGTTTGCTTCCCCGCGAACGCCAGCCGCGGTTAGTTCCACCGACGAACCGCGCACCGGACCGATCCAACTGCATCGACAAACTGCCGCTTGCCAAGCCTTCCCTAAACGGAAAACAGGCACCTTGATAATGTCCGTCAATCTTTTCCATAAAAACCCGCATAATCGTACTGTATGACTGGTCTCCGACGAACAGCTGATTCTTAAAGGGACCAAACTTACCTCCGCTCGTATCACAAATAATGCCACTGGCCGATTTGCCCATCTTGTTGTAGGGAAAGAAAACAGCTGTTGGTTCGAGAATTGGATTCTTGTCAAATTCGGTCATGATTCGACTTCCACTCGTAGGATCCGCTGGTCGATCGCCGAGCGCATCTGTCAGTTCGTACCAGCGATTACCTCCCGGATGTCCCTGAAAGGAACCCGGTTTTAACCATTTGAGGCCACACGTTCCGTTCCACGGGCCTTGGTTGTCGGTGTAAAACGTATTCCCTAAATGATCCGTGCCAATTCCCCCAGGAGATCGGATTCCCGAACAGGTGGGCGTCACTTTGCCATCGACTCCAATCCTTAAACACCAACCTCGGTAAGGAATGTTACTGTTAAAAGACCCCGTCAGACATAGAACAACCCATGTATTCCCCTGTGGATCAACCTTGCTACCAAAGGCGTATTCGTGATAATCGCCGCCGATTTCCCATACATCGGAAACCGACTGAAAAAGATCGCCTGTTCCGTTTTTATCTAGATCAACAATCTTCGTTACCTCACATCGTTGGGTGGTAAACAGGCCGCCGTCGTGAAAGGAAAGTCCCAGTATCTCGTGTAACCCGGACGCATACAAACTGAACTGCATTTGCTCTGCCGTTTTGGCTAATGGTTGATCCACTAGATATATATCTCCTCGACGAGACGCGACGGCCAGTTTCCCATCAGGCATCATTTCGATGGCACTGGCTTCCAAGACCACTCCGTCCGGAATGGGCAATTGCAACACCGGATAATAGTCAGCTTCAGTTGGCAACGCTTGATCTTGTGCCTGTACAGCCCAAGTCCACGATACGATGAGCAGGATTCCGATGATTTTCATAATGTTATTCATGACTCTCTTTGGTTTAACGACTCTGTCTGGTTTCACCGATCAGCGGCGTTACTTTTACCACCGATAACGTAAATTGATTTTCGCCACGTGATGTTTGTCCTTATTCGATAGAATCACCGGAACAAGTAATTCCTTACCGCGGACAAATGGTTTGTCAACATTTCCAGTGATGATCAGCGTCCACTGTCCATCCACGGTAACCGTTCCATCGTTGTTGATGATCAACGATTTTGAAGCAACAACTGGTCGCACGAACAGATTGCGTTCGTCTTTTTCAGAGCTTATCGTAAGCGTCCGATCGAGCGCCGGAAATTCTCCGCCCCCGACTTCTGGGTTGGGATAATCAACAACTCGCATCTTATTCAGCTGATACAGAAAAGTCGGTTTACGACTATCGCCAAGCTGATATCCTAAGAATTTGTACCCCTGTTTCTTTATATCCCCGGTGGGCCATTTACTTTCATGAGATTCGAGTATGGCTAGAGCAGGGGATTGTTGAAACGACAATACATTATCACCCAACGGAGGTTGAAATCCCTGTCCACGCCCGTTCCAATGCCTCCCGGCATCCATAAAGGAACCGTGCCATAGTAGCGCGATGTTCAACTGGTTCGCATCAAAAGCAAGGTTCGCTTTTTCCGGATATCCAACTCCGATTGCCCGGGGACCGGCACCTTCAATAAAGTTTCGATAAATCAGCGCCTCATCAAAGACATAGAGCTCTTCTGAGTTCTGCCCGATTCCTTGTGGGATCGCTGCTTTCGCACCATCTTCCAAATATTTCCATACCGAGTAAATTTGCTGGTCCATGTTGCCATCCAGAACCTGTGGTAACAGGACCTGACCGTTTGGCCAAGCCGAGGGCATACGCGTCAGGGGTCGCAATGCGACCGGATCCTGAACATACTTGTGGAACCAGTCATACCGCAGGCGTTTAGTCATCTGCGTCATATCCACCGACTGAACGCCTGTTGCTTTTTGATTGCCAAATGTATGGCACTTGATGCATGAAAACCCTTTTGATCCAACCAATCGACGCCCCGTTAGCTTGAGCATCTTGTCACTGAAGGCATCCACCTGATGTTTCACTGGTTCGACTCGATCCGCTTTCGCAAATTCAGTCTGCAAATGTCCAACATTAGATTCACCAAATTTGGGCATGCGTGTGAACATGTAAGGGCGGACCTTAGTTCCGTTCGCTAGTACGTCCTTTAACCAACTGGGTTGTAGTTTAATGCCGATGTCGCTCAGGGGTGGAGGGATCCTAGCCTCGTCCCCCATCTCCTTCTGATCCGTTAAAAAGAAAGCCTGACGCTGTTCCAGAACTCCACCCTTCTTGTTGCGCTGATGGCAGGTATAGCAGTTCATCCTGACAAACGTATGATCAATAGGATCAGATCCGGCAAGCTCCAATTCCGGTTTGTTGTGAAGATAATTGATTGCCGCCTTGAGATCCTGTTGCTGACGTCCTGACAATTGATAGTTGGGCAGCGTTCCTGTAGCGGATATACAGCCAACACCTTTGACGGTTGCGAGCGTTTTAAAATCAGCGGTCGATACGATTGCTTGATCGCCCTGCTTTAATTGATGACAGTCCGCACATCCCATCGACGCAAATCGTTTTTTCCCGCGCTGTGCTTTTTGAGGGTCGCGAGCAACCAGATCGGTGTTTTTCTGTTTCTCAGCCTGAGGCGTAAACAAAACCGCGTCCATCGCTTGCTTTTCTAATCCTTGACCAGCAATCTCTACCTGTAAAGATTCTTCTCCGCCGCCTTCAAAATACTCAACGACCAATCGATGCTCGCCCTGAGACAGATTCGCTTTAGCCGAACCAACTGTCTGGGAACGCACCTCGTCACCAGTAATCCATGGTTTCCCGTAAATGAGCAGGCGTGAACCGTCATCACTGCCTAGCCAAATCGTATATTCACCGGCCTTTTGAATAACCATCTTTCCTTCAAAGACGATACCAAATTGTTCCCGTTTGGAACCCACCAACACATCAAAACCACTAACGGTCCCCGTCAGTTTTGGTTTCAACTTCGAGAAATCGGGGAGTTTCGACCATTTGCCTTCGTAGTATTTGAAGGTGAGGTTATCGGGCAGCTTCAAATCTCGTAGTAGAAAGGAAGCGACTTCGCGGGCTTCATTACCTTTGAGATTTAACGACGGCATTCGGCCGGCAGGACGGGCGGAATGTGGATTCGCTATAAACTCGGCAAGACTGTTCAGGGTATATTTCTTGCTGAGCATTGGAAATGCAATAGATCCACGGATGGCGACAGGATTCCCGTCCGTTGTTTCTTGGGGGTTATGACATGCCAGACATCCAATTTGATTGAACAAAACCCGTCCCTTGTTGACGTCGTTCGGTTTAACGGGGGAATCTCCGACCGTGCCGGTGGATGCCAGGAAGTGTGTCAGTTCATCTATCGCGGCAAGTTTCTCGGGTGCGGCCATGCCCGCGAACATGTCCGGCATGGTCGACCCGGACTTGACCTGATGGGGATTCGTAAGAAAGTTCCGTATAAAGCCGCTGCGAACACGGCTACCAACGCCGTCGAGATTGGGAGCTGTCTTAGTATGGATATTCGTGGATAACTTTTCGCCAGGATCATGACAGGAGACGCAATTCAGTTCACCCAGTAGCAGTAATCCGCCCGACACAGAAGGGTCTTTCATGTCAGCATAAAACCGTTCATATCCCGGAATAACCGGTTCAGAAGCCTGTATGACGTTATGTAGAAGACACAAAGACAACATCAAGGTACCGAACAATTTGCAGTTTATCGACTTCATCATGGTTCTTTTATACACGGTGCAATCCGTAAAAATTTTTAGTGTTTGTCCAATACACAATGTTCAGGCATCGGATCGTAATACAGTTTTGTTTAGCCGATTTGCACGATCCCAAAAATATGCAAGTCCTATTTATAATCCTTTTCGAGGAATATTTGCAACACTAGCAGCAGCCTAGGGCTGCTGTAAGGAAACAGCTGTCACCAAATGGACAGGATAAATTCTAAGATTATCGAGCTTCGAACAATAAAATGTATGGTTGTGTTATGATTGTGTTATGAATATGAATGTGCATAATAATACTGCTCTTGTAGGGAATTGAATAATGCAAAAACTGATTAACGGCTTACTTGATTTTCAAAAAGAGGGGTTCGCCAAAAACCAACAGCTGTTTGAGACGCTTGCTAAAGGCCAAAATCCAGTTGCACTTTTAATCACCTGTTCGGACTCACGCGTGGATCCGAACCTGCTGACCGGCAGCAAGCCGGGAGATTTATTCATTCTTCGAACAGCCGGTAACATCGTCCCGCCCTATGGTGAAATCCTCGGAGGCGAAGCGGCTACCATCGAATACGCCGTTCAAGTTTTGGGAATAAGTGACATTATCATTTGTGGTCATTCGCAATGCGGAGCGATGGGTGGATTACTTAATCCAGCATCACTTGAAGAACTGCACGCTGTCAAAGCTTATCTACAACACGCTCAATCGTGTCTGGCGAACCTTGACGAGAAGCACAGCCACCTAGAAGACCCAGGCGAACGTCTCGCACGAACCGTTGAGGAAAATGTCCTCGTGCAACTGGAAAACATACAAACACACCCGTCAGTTGCGGCCGCTGTCGGTCGAGGGGATTTGAAGCTACACGGTTGGGTCTATAAATTTGAGACCGGTGAAGTATTTGGTTATGACACCGATACGAACGTATTCCTTCCCTTCGAACACGATTCGCCACCCAAGGTCTAGCCGATTGAATCTAGATCCCTAACAGACGATAGGTTTGATTAAGTATCGAAATTGAACTACATTTCAAAAACCTCGTAAAATAAATACCGTCTAATCCCTATCTGAAATACAGAACGATAGCATGAACAATTTACTTACTGCGATTGAGAATGGCAATTTATTACTCGACATTTCGGGAAATAATATTAGCGAGATTTTTGAGCACGTCGTGGATCATATGGTCGAAGCGGGTTCAATTCCCGCAGCAACGCGCGGCACCGTCCTGTCAGAACTATTGGGGCAAGAGCATGTCGCGAACAGTGCGGTGGGGAACTCAGTCGCTATTCCCCACGTTTATATAGACAAACTGGATAAATCGTTGGTCTATTTTGTCCGTTTAGCGCATCCTCTAAATTTAGGGGCGGCGGACGGTATTGCCACTCGGTTTATGTTCTTTTTGTTGGGCCCCGAAAAGGGAGGATCCGAGCACTTAAATACGTTGGCTCGTGTCGCTTCTTTGATGGCAGACGAAGAATTTCGTTACCAACTTGGCAAATGTAAATCCAAGCAAGGTTTCCTTTTAGCGATCGAACAGTTCGATTTGCGTCATCCCACGCAGATCCCAAGCGAGGCGCCTTCAGAGCCATCAAATGAGGGACTCGAATTTACCAGAAGATTCTGTGGAGGACTGCGAGATGATATTGCTCGACGGCTGCCTTACTATTGGAGTGATTTCACTGACGGGTTTGACTTAAAGTGTGTTGGGTCTACGTTGTTTCTGTTCTTCGCCTGTTTAGCACCGGCCGTTCTTTTTGGCGGTCTGATGGCAGATGTCACGGGAAATCAAATCGGGGTTGTCGAAATGATTCTAGCGTCGGCGGTATGTGGCGTGATCTACGAGTTATGTTCCGGACAACCACTAATCATTCTAGGAGGAACCGGACCGCTGCTCGTGTTTACGGCAATACTGTACGTTCAATGCGAGCGGTTGGAGATTGAATTCTTGTCAACCTATGCTTGGGTCGGAATTTGGTCGTCCATTCTATTATTGTTAATAACCATGTTCGATGGCAGTTTTCTAATGCGATATTTTACGCGATTTACTGATGAAATATTCGCGGCGCTGATCTCAATTATTTTCATTGTTGAGGCGGTAAAAAGTGTCGTGAATATCTTTCACGATCCGGAAACAACGACGCTTGCCGAACCGTTTTTGGCGATTATCTTGGCATGGGGGACATACAGTGTAGCAATGTATCTGTCGCGTCTGCGAAAAAGTGACTATTTACGTCCTCAGTTACGACAAATCCTCGCCGATTTTGGTCCGGCGATTGCACTGATTGTCATGAGTTTAATTGCCGTGTCATTAAAGGACGACGTCCCTACTCAGGACTTTCTTTCAGCGCCGGCAACATTTGGAACGACTAGTGGCCGCGCCTGGTTGGTGGACTTGTGGTCGGCTCCTATGTGGGTGAGATTCATGTCGATTATTCCGGCTATTCTTGTGACCGTGTTGGTGTACCTCGATCAAAACATTACCGCCCGATTGGTCAATAGTCCGGACCATCATCTTCAAAAAGGGGTCGCCTATCACTTAGACCTAGGCATCGTAGCCATCCTCATGGCTGGGTGTTCGTTTTTCGGTCTTCCCTGGTTAGTCGCTGCGACGGTTCGTTCTTTGAATCACGTTCGCAGTCTGGCAACCGTAGAAGAGGAGGTGGATATTAATGGGCATTCTCATGAGCGAGTTATTCACGTCCGCGAGAATAGGTTGACTGGTGTATTAATCCATCTGGCAATCGGGTTAATACTATTCTTAATGTTGGACATGCTACATTTGGTCCCAAAATCTACGCTCTATGGCTTATTCCTGTTTATGGGAATCGTGTCCATGACCGGCAATCAGTTCTTTGCACGAACGAGTTTGTGGATTCGAGACCCATCGTTCTACCCATCAACGCACTATATCCGTCGGGTGCCAAATAAAGTCATCCACATTTTCACAGCGTTTCAATTACTATGCCTAACCATCTTGTGGGTAGTCAAAGTAAGTGCTCTGGGCATCCTCTTCCCCCTGTTTATTGCACTCCTCGTGCCCCTGCGAGCGTTAGCTGGAAGATTCATTAAGGATGAATATCTTCACGCCTTGGACTCCGACGAAGGTCCGGAGGAGGAGAGTTCCCACTACTCGGTATAAATCGGCGTTTATTTCCAAGCGGCGGAAAAGTGATCCCGCATCTACCTTTCCACATTCTGAACTTGATATGACTAGCACAGCAAAGCGTTTATTGCTCGATCGCCCACACTTGACTGGCGGCGGTAAAGTTCTTGTGATCGTTGAACGTCCAAGTGATCTCTTTCTCTTTAGACAAGCAAAAGGCATGTGCGCCCCGACCTGAATTGCCACGCAGGAAGTTGGTGACCAATACGGAACCGCCTTTCAGCAATTGGAGATTACAGGCATTCGTGAAGTTTAGCTTGGGATGCTGCTTGCCGGTAAACTCCCAGACAATTTTTCCCGCACGATCGACTTCCAGCAAGCGGGCTTGTGTACCACAGGCTAGAAGTGTATTGCCGTTTTCCAATCGCAAAAGATCCTGGATCGTACCTTCCGGATATCGCCCATTTCCGGATTTAGGCACTTGATAACGCCAGACCTCTTTTCCGTTTTCATCAACTTCAAGAGCCGTCCCCTCGCCCCACAGTTGTGCCAGATAGTGATTGTCGCCGACAGCATACACGTTTCCCAACTGGCCGTGATGATGTTTGTATCTAGCTGGCATCGGCAACCTTTTGTTAATTGTTCCATCTAGGTCCATCAAGATCGCCTGAGGGGGCATTTGACCACTAGCGATCAATTGCGATTTATGTTTGGTTATATTTACAATTTCCCTATACTCTTTGTCGTAGCGCCAAGACCATTTCACGTTCTTTTGAAAATCAATGCAGCGAACTTCCTGCCTATCGGTGATGATCGGATAAATGATCTGGTTGTCGTCCGTAATAACAAAGTCCCATACTTTTCCTACCGGCGTGTGCTCCCAGATAACCTTTCCCTGCTTGTCAACTTTAGATAGCTTGAAACGCACATAGTCGCAGATCATCAGCTCAAAAGGATGTTCCGCCGGCGTCGTCTTTTTTTCGGCATTATCCGGGATTGGATCCTTCCTTTCCTGTGCAAGTGCGTCCCCAACAGACCCCACCAGCACCGCCGCAACACCAACAGATTTGAAAAAGTCGCGTCGTTTTGTTTTGTGACTCATGGAAGTTGTCCATTGTTGCTGACAGGTAGTCCGAGGTCTTGAGCAGGGAGGTCGATCCTACCTTCTTTTATATTCATCCGGATGACGTTTAGCTTACTTCGAGTCACTAAGCTCAACGCGAGTGTATGGGCTGGATATATAGGTTGGGTAGCTCAGCTCTCGATATTTCATCGTCTTCCGATGGTTGCTAAATAGATCAATCCTTGACGCCGAGGAGTTCAGCTTGATCTCTGTGGTCCACACTCCCTGCTTCGAATCGTGAGTCATCTGTTTTGAGTTCTCCTCGGGGATGAGTTTCTGTAAGTACCGCGGACTTCCGTCGGGACCTCGATCGTAGAT
>Ga0115000_10004130_pt1 | contig 11938 bp, 9 predicted proteins | sample ArcticOcean_MG_C_6_FD_89690 | JGI IMG/M metagenome (GOLD analysis project Ga0115000, IMG submission 89690) | Marine microbial communities from western Arctic Ocean - ArcticOcean_MG_CB8_128 | ecosystem: Environmental > Aquatic > Marine > Oceanic | place: Arctic Ocean: Canada Basin | collected... | reverse complement strand
TTGAGCGTAAGTTTGATCAATATAACGTATTTGCGTGTAAGTATGCGGCCGAGAACGGCCACTTGGACTGTTTGAAGTACTTGCACAAAACCGCCAAAGCGCCTTGGGACTCTTGGGCCGTGCGAGACGCGCACAAGAACAACCGCACCGAATGTGTACAATACCTCCTCGACAACAACTGTCCTCTCCCATCCAATTGGCGATACGAGGACGGAACTTTACACACCTCATAAACACACAAAAGCATACTACACAAAGCTTAAAATGTAACACAGACACACACACAGAGAGAGAAAAAGAGATACAAAACGCAACAGAGCGAGCGGTTCGGCGAAAGAACCCTCCTGGGGTTACGGGGGGAGACCTTTGACGGAACCAGAACGAAACATCCAACAGAGGGCGAGAATTGCACACAACCTCGTAAAAAACACACAAAAACATAAATACACAAAGCTTAAATGTAACACAGACAAAACACACACACATACGAGAGAGATACAAAACATACAGAGCAGAAGAGTCTCCCCAACTCGTATATACCCTAAATCAAACCATTTTCTTCCGTTGGAAAATTCAAAATTCTTCAGACTTTTAACTCTTATATATCAAAGATGTTTACGACGATCAACGACAAAAGAACCACCTTTATTACCACCACCAAACGCAAAAGCACGCGTTCCTCTCCCTCTCATAAAAAACTAGGCCTCTTTATTACGTTCTGGGCGTCTGTTTTACTGGTTTCACGATTGAAAATCTTTCCAATTTTAGACGAGAAAATCTTCGTTTACGCCGCTGCTGAACATGAACACCATCATCATCAAAGGATGCCGCCGCCCACGCGTCCTCCTCCTCCTCACCATAAACATCACGAGCAGCATCATCAAAATCACCATCCGGGAGATGAGAACCGGAAAGAGCACGAACAACAGAAACAGAAACCACCACCACCACCTACAGGGCGGATGCACGCCAGAAAGGTGGATCCGCCTCTAAACCGTAATGATGATGTTGATGAGCAAAAGGAGCAACCGGATCCGGTAAAGACGACGACGTCATCAGAAAAGAAAAGAATGACCGCACAGGAGTACGTGGAAGCGAGGAAAGAAATGAAACCGCCGCCGAAATCGCCGGGGAAAGAGAAGAACTTTATGAACGAAATGGTATCGAGCGTACTCGCTCCGGGGTATAAGTTCGTGGTCGGACTTCCGAAAAACAGTTTGAAGTTTGTGGTTGAGAAGTTTACGTCGACGCGAGCGATGTTTCGAGTGCACGCGATTGCGATGTTGTCGTCGAAACTCCTGAATGCCGGGAAGATTTTGGACGTGAATAAATTCGGCGCCTACCTGGCGGATGCGTTTTTGCTCCTGTTTACGCTCACCGTCGCGCGCATCGTCCACCTCTTCACGCCGTTCGCGAAACCACCGCCGGCGAGCGTGAGAACGCGAAAAGTTGATTCCGATCGCGTGAACATTCAGTTTCACATGCCGTTCGCCGGCGGCGCGGATAAGTGCATCGTGTTTTTAAAAGGCAACAAAGTCTTGTGTCGATGCCCGGAGAAAATGTTGGAGTGCGAGACGACGTTATCGGCGCCGGCGAAAGGCTCGACGTGGATCATCTTCGAGGAACCGAAATGGCTGGAATATAAAGACGAGTTGGTCGTCGTCGCCAAGAGCGTGAAGAAAGATAAAGAAGCGAAGAAAATCGAAAAGATGCCGTTGAAGACGCCGGCGGCGAGAAAGAAGAGCGCTTCGAGGACGACCGACGAAGGCGAAGAAGATCGAGCGCCGGCAAAAGCGAGAGCTTCGAGAAAGACCACCACGGCGACGACGACGAAAAAGACGCCCGCGGCGAAATCGCCAGCCAGTCCTCGACGCACGAGGCAGACGCCCGCGAAGAAGAAGTAAAAAATAATTATTATCACTTATATCACTAAGAACGTTGTGTTTGAATAATAGTATGATACTAATATTTATCGCGTAAAATCGTCGCGACTCTATTCTATTCTATTCTCTATTCTATTCTATGAAAAAGTTAATCTTCGTCGTCTGAATCGTCGTCGACTTCTCCTCTCGCTCTCTTCGCCGCCCTGCAGAAAAACGCGACGTTCTCCGTCCCTCTAACAAATTCGCAAAACTTCAAATCAATCTTCGTCTGCGCGAATTCGCTCTTTTGATCTTGTAACATCGACCCTTTCGGTAAAAACATCGCCTCGGTCACGCGTTCAAACTCGCTCGATTTTGTAAACTGGGCAACTTTGGACAAATACGTCGATTTATTCCCGTTTGACGCTTCGACGCATTCGCGCTCCACGCTTTCGGCTTCCTCCACCATCGCTTTCAACTTTCCTTCATTTTCCTCCTCAAAAAACTTCGTCGCGACGACGTCGTCGTTTAAGTCCTCTCCTCCTCGCGCCAATCGAATCGCGACTAATCGATACAAACACTTATACCTCACCGCGGTTGGCACCGTTTTCTTCTGTTGTTTCATCGATGAAATCGCCTCTTCTTCGTTCAGCATCAACAGTTTCGGTTTCGCCGACTCCGGGAGTCGCTTCACCAAAGCCAAATTGCTCGCGTGCGCCGCTTCCGCCGTCTTTGATGTAACATTGAATGTAAGAGAGAGAGAGAGAGAGAGAGAGAGAATACACGTAAGTTACGCGTTCATACCAACGACAAAATGTCAACGTGTGAATAGAAAATGCAATGTATAATGTATTACCGTGAGTGGTGCTCGCCTCGCGTCTCCGTACGCCTCGTAATATTCAGAGCTATACTTCTTTTCTTCTTTGATACTAGTATTCGTATTACTCTTCATACTAAACATTTCCCGTCCTCGATCGCCTTGCGGACGACCAACTCCTTCGAAATTTTCTCTTCGAAATTCCAAGAATTCCATCCTTTGTCTTTTCGGTTTAATCGCTTCTATTATCATTGGATTTTGTTGTTCTTTACTCCCATCGTAAAATGCGTCTTTGAGAATGCGTCTCTTTCGCGTCGTCGTCGTCTTAAGCTCGCCTTCTTCTTCGTCTTCTTCTTTGTCCGCTTTGGAGGAAATCTCGTCTTTTCTCATCATTTCATCACTTCTGAGACTTCTTTTACCGCGCAAACAAGAACAACAAGAACAAGAACAACAAGAGCAACTTTTAGCGATGTGACGATACGTTGTGACGACGAAATGTGAAGAGATGATGATGTGTTTTGTGTGTAAGATGAGAATACTTAAAATGAGGTGATTCTTTGCTCTCTATGTTCCTAAACAACTCTATACTAATAATGCTCAATTGATGATCAATCACGGCTTAATCTTGTTCTCGTTCTTCGAGATGCTGATGTTGTCATTGAGTCTTCTTTTTGGTTTTTTTGGTCGCCACGTGGATGACTCTTCGGGCGATTTCGGCGACGTCGAGATGGCTTCGGCGAGAACGGCATCCATCCGTAAAGCCAAATCTGGATGTTTTGTCGTCGGAACTCGTCAAAGTCTCTTTCGCGTCTTCTTTTCTAACTCTAGGCGCACGCTCGAGCATTCCGGAAAGAAACATATACGCCATGTCCACGGATTCTTTTTCGAAGACGTATTTGCCGACGGCTGGGATCCATAAGTCCGGGCGGTCGGCGGTCGCCGCGCGCGTCGCTCTGAACGCCAGGAGGAGTTGGTCGAGGGTGATTTGGTCGCCTACGTTTTCTTTCTTCTTTGTCTTCTTCTTTTCTACGTCGTTTACGTCAAAAGTATCGGTATCGTCGAAAAGGTGGTCGTCGTCGTCGTCTGAATCGTCGTCGAAGAAAGCCTCCAGGGCGTCCAGGGCGTCCTCGACGACGTTGTCGCGAACGATTTTTCCGTCTTTGGAGAAGAGGAAGCGCAAGGCGTCTTCGACCGCGTCTACGGCTGAAGATTCCGACGATGTATCGGTTTGGTTTTCTTTTTTATCGTCTTCTTCTTCCTCAAAATTCCGATGATGTTGGCCGCCGCTGTTTTTGCTGCTACAAAAGACGTCTTCGACCAACGTCTTGACGCCTTTGGCGGATTTGCGGGAGAAGTCGCGGAAGTATTCAAACGCGTTTTCTCTTCGCAACTTTTCCGCTTTCGTGACGCCTCTGGCCCGATCGAAATCGTTGAGGTATAAGGATCTGTTGGATTCATCATCGTCTTCTAAATCGTCTTCTTCGTATTCGAAAGAAAAGTCATCATCGTCATCATCGTCTAAACTCTTCGTAGTATTTTTTCTATTTCTAGCGCCGCTTTTACTCATCCTCGTTGTGTGAAACTCTCCGGACACTTCCGAGCCTTTCTCGGCGTACGCCTCGACTAATCTTCTTAACCTCGCCCATCGAACTTTCCCACTCTTTTCGTCCAACAACAAGCGTCTCACGGCCGATCGCATTTCCGGCGACCGGTCGCTCGTCACTCGTGCTAAAACGTACGGATACGATTGCTCTAAAACTTTGAAATTCGGATCGATGGCTTGCGCGGTACCTTCTAAAGCGGCTAAAGCTCTCAAGACTCTCGCAAACGTCGGCGGCAGTCGGAATCCTTTGTATAACAAAGCTTCCGTGAGTTGCGTGATGACCGCCATGAAATCGTTCGAGTCTCGAATTCGATTGCCTCGTTCGTCGAACACCTTCGTCAGCGCTTGGACGCACGCTTCGTCGTCGGCGTCCTCGGGCAAGAAATCCAACGTTTTCAAATCGCTCACCAACGATTCCGCGTCTCGATTGACGAAACCAATCAAACCTCGAATCATCGCTCGTCTTTGGAACTGCGGGACGTACACGCACGTGCCGAAATCTAAATACACCAAAGCGCCTTGTTCGTCGACGATTAAATTTCCCGGGTGCGGATCCGCGTGCATGAAACCAGTCGCCAACAGTTGGTGTAAAGAACACCGCACGCCTCGTCGAAGGATTTCGTGCGGCTGAAACTCTTTTTTTAACTTTGATGAAAAGTTTCTTTTCTTCCTCTTGCCGCCTTTTTCGTCGAGTTCCCACGACGAATCGTCGCCGTAGAGCTTTTGTAACCCGTCGATGCGTTCGCCTTGGACGAATTCCATGGTTAAAACTCGACTCGTCGACAACGCGTCGACGACGACTGGCGCTCTCACGCGACCGGCAATCTTTCCGTCTTCGTACGTCTCTCGAAATCGATTGCACTGCTTCGCCTCGCGTTCGTAATCCATCTCTTCGAATAATCGTCCGACTAATTCGTCCACTATTCTCACCACGTCAGAATTGAACTTTTTGATTGGATTCTTCGCGCTATATTTAGCCACCAATCGTAACACGTAACTATCCAAAGCGACGTTCTCGAACGCCTCTGGTCGCTGCAACTTCACCGCGACTACTTTCCCGCTCCCAACTAACGTCGCTTTATAAACCTGCGCCAAACTCGCCGCCGCTATCGGCGTCGGATCAAACGTCGCGAACGCCGCCTCCGGCTCGCACTCTAAGTGTAACTTCAAAAACTCCCTCGAACTCGCCAAATCCGACGGCGCCATCGAATCTTGCAACTCCGCCAACTGCTCGCAATATTCTCGAGGCAAAACGTCCTCTCTCGTCGACAAAACCTGACCAAACTTCACGAACGCCGGTCCTAACTTCACTAACTCGTCTCTAAAAAACTTCGCCCTGGATTCCGTATCCCCGACTTTAAAATACACCCGAGCGCCGACGAACGTCATCGACGATACAATCTCATACATGCGTTTGAGCACTTTGAACGGTTGCTTCTGGAAGTGTTTTGCAAGTAACTCTGGGTTGTACTCTCGAAACGTTTTCGCGCACAACTTATTCGTGTTTGATGAAACTAAATATGTATCATTGGCATCGTCGTCCTTTCGACGAACATTTTCTGAAGCAGCAGCTGCTTTTTCTCGAACGGATTTCAAGTGCACGGAGAGCAAACGTAACTCCTCTTCCGTCGCCCACGGTTTTATCGTATCATTGTGACTCCTCGAAGAATACGAGCGAGAGGAGTAGTGGTAACATAAAGGCGCGACAAAAACACCGTTTTTCGATGACGACGACACTGATGCTTCTTTACTCATATTAAGCCGTCGAAGCATAAGAATTGGATTTTGAGACTGAAATTGGATTATCAAACGCGCATGTTTGGTCGTCGCTCTTCGCATTTTGATGAGAAAGAAAGAGCAGAGTATACTATTCTCTCTCTTTCTTTATGAATGTGCTTTTAATATAACGCTACTCTTCATCTTTGTTGTGTTTCCTCTATTACTAAATGATGGATAAAATGGAGCAAAAATGCTTCCAATTGGGACAAAAGAGTGAAAGATGACAGATTTGACGTCATATTACAGATTTCCAACGATTGAGAGCTTTTCGTGAAAGATATGTTACGTGAAACTCTCTCTGTGTGTGATGGAGAGTATACTCATAATACGTGTCGTTTTGAGCATGTTGATTATTATTTCGTTTTGTTTGTTTAAGCTACTACATGTCGTGTTTTACGCTTTTTACGTACCCGACGCCAAAGACTAAAAATGGTGCTATAGTGATGAGTGCTCTCAACTACTTACTTCTCAGGTTTTGGCCGCGAGATGATGACTACTTCTTTTTCGTCGTTCCTTTCGTTTCTTCTTTTTCGTCGCGGACAAAAGCCGAGGTGCCGATTCCCCCGATTCCGTTAGTATCGACGACTACGGCTAAAGGCGATTCCGGATCCAACCAATAGCGATACCCAAGCGATGCGGCTCGGGTGAGCATCAACACGGCGATGCCTAACCAGACTCGTTCTAAACCGTTATTATTACTATCATTGAGCCCTAAAACCCCCAACAAACCGCTGTCGAACGCGTCCGCGAATATCGGCGTTTGAAACGCCGCGAGCGCGAAAAGCGAACAGACAATCATCGCCTTGGAGAGAAATTTGAAATCGTTCGCGCCTTGGAAAACGCCGTCGCCGACAAAGACCAGCGCGTTGAGTGGTTGAAGCGGCGCTAATATAAACGCCAACGGGACGAACGTCGCGGCCGTGACCGCGGCGTCGCCGGTGAAAATTTTCGGTAAATCATCCGCGAAAAGTTCCGTGACGACGGTTAAAAGAACGCCGAGCAAAAACGACCAAAACAAACACCTATCGACGGCTTTTCGCGCGGCTAAAATGTCCTCCTCGCTTCCGTCGTTTTTCGCCAATCGCGAGGACACTAACGTTTGCGCGGCAACCGCGATGGCGTCCAGCACGAACAGCTCGATCCACCAGACTTGACTGACGATTTGGTGCGGCCCGGAGACGTTGTTTTCCGTCGCCAACGCCGTCGCGCGAACCAACACGAATTGTAAAAACAGCGTTCGCAAGAGCTGATTGGAACCGTTCGAGACTAACTGGCCGAGTTTACCGCTCATATCTTTCACATCGTTTTCGAGGAAATCCTTTGTTCTTTTATAGAAGAAGAAATCCTCCTCCTCGTTTCGTCGCGGCGGTACATTTAAAATCCCTCGGTCGAACATCGCTCGCGAAAACAAACTAAACTCTAACACCGTGCTCGCAAACGTCGACCATCCAGCACCTTCTACGCCTAAGTGTAATCCTAAAACCAAAAACCAATCTAAGAAAAAATGTACGGATTCGCTCACCAACGCGACGTTCAAAATCGACCTCGTATCCGCCACGCCTCGAAACGCGCCGATACCAATCAACGAACAACAGAAAAACGGCAAACCCAACGCGCGAATTTTCACGTACTCTAACGCACTTTCGTACGCGTTTATTTCTAAACTGTTCCCACCGCTCAATCCTAACAACCATTCCGCGTTCGTCTCGACGAGAAACGTCGCCGATACGCCGACGACTAAAGCTAATGCTAAAGCCGCCGATATTGTCTTCGACGCAGAAGACGATGATTCAACAACCTTTTCATTTTCATCATTTTCATCATCATTCTTTCTATTCTTCCTCTTCGCTTCTTCCAAAGCGACTTCTCGACTGACCAGCGGCGTCGTCGCTTGCGCCAGAAAGCTTCCAGAGTAGCTTATAAAGTTGAACACCGAAGAGCTCACGGCTAAGGCCGCTAAGCCGGAATTTTCTCCTTTTTCTTTCATAAAAACGCTCTCTTCAGCTTCTGTTGTTAAAGTTTCTTCTGATTTGCCGACGAACGCGGTATCTGCGGCCGTCAGGAGTGGGTCTAAGAGTAAACTCAACAACGCTGGAACGGCGAGAAGGAGGATTTGTTGGTCCAAATCCGCATCCGTATCTGAGGCTTTTTGTCGTATACTTCTTCCTCTCGAGGACGAAAACGTGAATTCTGGACGACAGTTACGATGATTCGTGCACGTATCACTCGCTCGTCGCGGAGAGGAGGATAAAAGGACCGAAACGAACGGTCGATTAAGCGTCATGTGGTGCCATTTTTTATGCGGAAATGTGATTGAAATTGAGTCAATTTCCCCATAAAACAGACACATTTATAGCATCAAACGGACACGTAAATACTGCATAAATACACGAGAGCAGCAAAGCATTCATCGATGCTTCGTTTTGGTTCAATTGCCTCACGAAACGAGTCCGGTTGTATCGCCAGAGGTCGGATAAAAAGAAGCAGAAAATGCATCAATTTTAGGGGAAAATCATCACCAAAAGAAAAGGATATGAATGATGATGTCAACGACGAAAAGAACGACAACGAGGACGTCTCGTACACCGAAGACGAAAATTTTTTCGAAAATGTCAACATGTCGCCGTTTTTGCGCCCAGCTGGAGGGCCAATTTTAGCGAACACGACCGACCCGACCGTTTGGAAATTGATGCAAAAAGTGTTGAAGAAAGCACAGGTGTGATGCGAAAATCTTCCTCAATCGAATGTTAATCTGACCTCTCTCTCTCTCTCTTTATACTTATATATCGAACAACAAACACTTCAAATATCATCATCTTCTTTATTATCAGGTGGAGCAAATTATGCCGAAACGAGCGAAAGAGTTAATGCAAAACGAGAACTGGATTTTAGTCGACGTTCGGCCGCAAATCGATTGGTGCCGAAAGCACGCGTATCCGTCCAAAAATTGCCAATATTTTATTCCGCTGGAAGTGAGAGATTTGAGGACGTTTACGAAACAAGCGGCATCGCTGGCGATTTTTCCGGAGAGGTTATTTTCCAGCAGCGGGTACGCGAACGTGGAAGAGAACGAGAACTTTATAGAGGAAGTTGTAGAGGAAGGGTTGTGGGGCGAGAAGGTGATTTTATACGACGACGTCGGCGGGGTCATCGGGGAGGAAATGATGGATTTTCAAGACGGAGTGCAAACGCCGTCGTTGATGGCTATTCACGAATTAGTAGCTCGAGGATTCGGCGCCGAGAATATAAAACACATGGCGGCGGGTTTGGAGTGGTGGGACGAAGTCGAAGATTTCGAAATCGGGAGCGCCGAGCAAATGCCTATGGGTATGTAATAAATGATACTAATAATAATAACGATTTTAACGCAATTAATAATAAGCTAATAATCTACTCATCCTCTAAACGTAACGCACCACTTTTCCGAATGGATTCGTACGCGTAAAAAGAAATCGCCGACCCGGGCGCGACGCTCAAAACTCTCGCAAACACGCCTCTGTATAAAGCCAAAACGCCTTCTTTTCTGACGACATCTTTGAAAACCGTCTGTAACGTCATCACTTTGTTATTATTGTTGTTATTATTATTAGTCATCGTTTGTACTCGTGTTTTGCACAAATCCAACGGGTGCGTCAAGATCGTCGCGCACGTCGCCGCGGCAAACGCCGAGACCGCGTGCGGCGAAATGTTGTTTTCGTACCATCCCCCCTCCCGATAAAAACTACTACTACTACTCACACTACTACTACTACTACTGCTACTCTTAAAATTACTGCGCTCAGCATCATCACCACCACCACCGTTACCATCATCAACGCGATGACTACTTTTATTGTTGTTGTTTCTACGAAAAATCTCTAAACCTTTTTCGTACGCGACGAAATAACACGCCGACCACGGCCACCAGACGAAATTCTGCGCCCAGTACCCTCGCATCAAACCGTTCTTGATGCCTTCGTTTTTCACGATCGTTTTCAACGCGTCAAACGCGTTCCGATAATCCACCCCGTTATTCGTTTTCAAATTCGTCGGCAACACCGAACTCACTTGCATCCGTTCTTTGACGACGTCCACCGGCGTGTACGCGATCCCGGCAAACGCTTGCGCGACGACGCCCGTGATTATATTATCTATCATATGTGTTGTTTTATTATTATCTTCTTCTTCTTCGTGATCATCATCATTAAACGCTCCTTCTCTCCTTCGTTCTCTGATCTTCTTCAGCGTCTTCTTCGTCGTCTCGTACCCGAGAAAATACATCCCGCTCGCCATCGGCGCACCAAGAGCGGCTGCCCCGAAACCTCTGTACAGGTTTTTCATCGCATGTTTTGCGTTCAAAAGTCGAGCGCTAAGTAACAGCGGACGATGACTCCTCGTACTGCTCCATCCGCTACTGTTCGTACTCCTCCTTTTAACGACCAAATTGGCAACTTGCATCTGACTCTTGATCGTATCCACCGGGTGCGTCGCTGCTCTCGACAGGAGACCGCTCATACCGCCGGCTAGGAATTGGTTTATACTCAGAGACGACGACGAAAAGGACATCTTTCTTCCATCAGTATCGTCATCGTCCTCCTTTCCCTCCGACATGATGATTTGTTCGTCGTTTTGGATAATGTCAAATCAGAGAGACATTCTATCGATCAAAAGAAGATGATTAACGAGAGGGAAAAGAGACGATTCAGACGACGTGCGCGAGTAGAGCGTCACGACGATGGTTTTTCGAATAGTATCGCGAGAGTCTCGTCTCTAAAAGTCTCGAATACTGGCGTCTTTCTTTCAGAAGTCTCCACACAATGGAGACTCTCTGTTGTGTTTGGGGTAACAACAAAATACACGAAAGGACTCGAGTACGCGACGAGAGAACGCACACGTCAGTGTTGTTCTCGTTTGAGAGTCCGCACGCAGAGTTCACGAGAATACACAGAGGAATAGCTACGAATGCTCATTTCTTTCAAAATGCGCACTCCATCTGAGAGATCGTTTGTTCTTTAGCATTACGTCCACCGCTGAAGTTTGAGTAGTACGAGCGCCTCTCGTGCGAGTGGGTGAAGCGCGCCACATCCGAGCACACGGTTGTTGACAACATTCGTTTTCACGTTCGAATCGAGAAAAACTGAAAACCAGTCTGCTCCTCAGTAGGACACACTCGTTTCGTTCGTGTCTGCCTTGGTTTGTGTTAGGAACGCGTGTGCGACGCGTAGCGATATATGTGACATATTAGTAATGTGACATATTAATGTGAAACATCATCCGTCACTTTACACGCGCGCTCTTTCGTCATCACAGAACGCGCTTTAAAAGAGCACACGCGCAGTATTTATGCATATGAAATGCGCCAGTTTGGTAAACACGTGTGTCGCGGCGTACACACATGATGACATGTTAATATACCCTAAATGGTTGGATTCTCTCCTTCTTCTGCTTTTCGACTGCCCTATCCGTCACTCTACGCGCGCGCTCTTTCGTCATCACATTCTCGCGCTTTAAAAGAGCACAGACGTACGTATTCAGAGAGAATAATGACGACAACGAGTCGTTCTTTCTCTTTTGCAGTTCTAGCGGCGAAAAGAACGACAAAACCACCGTCGTCGCGTCGCAATCGTAATCTCGAAGCGGCGACACGTCGACACGATGTGGTTGTCGCCTCGTCTTCTTCTTCTCCTCTTTCGGAGGCAAACGAGGAGAAAAACGAGGAAAACGAAGAGAGAATACACGAAACGATTCCGAATAAAACCTCACGCGTGGTCGATTTTGTCGCCGCGTGGGATTTGTTAAGCGGTCGGCTCTCCGAGTCGTCGATTATGAGATCCGAGGACGAATCTGACGAAATCGCAAACGCGACGTCGCCGTCGCGGGAAATGCTCTTAGCGGCTT
>Ga0115000_10004125_pt1 | contig 11951 bp, 9 predicted proteins | sample ArcticOcean_MG_C_6_FD_89690 | JGI IMG/M metagenome (GOLD analysis project Ga0115000, IMG submission 89690) | Marine microbial communities from western Arctic Ocean - ArcticOcean_MG_CB8_128 | ecosystem: Environmental > Aquatic > Marine > Oceanic | place: Arctic Ocean: Canada Basin | collected... | reverse complement strand
TGATCCTCGTCGATTTGGCTCAATCCTTTGGCAAAAAAATGATGAGCAGCTTACGCTCCTTGAAAAATTAGGTCCAGAACCATTAAGTTATGAGTTCGATGAAAACTCTCTCTTCAATTCTTCAATTGGCAAAACAAAAAATATAAAAACCTTCATTATGGATAGTAGTGTCGTTGTTGGAGTAGGAAATATTTATGCATCAGAAAGTCTATTTCTAGCTGGAATATCACCTAAAAGAGAAGCGGGTAAAACGTCGAAGAAGCGCTATAAGATTCTTGTCAAGTGTATCAAAGAGGTTTTATCAGAATCAATTAATAATGGTGGCACTACCTTAAATGACTTTTCTAATGTGGATGGCGAGGCTGGTTATTTTTATCAAATATTATCTGTCTATGACCGTAAAGATATGCCATGTAATAGATGCAGTGGTAAAATTAAAAAAATTGTACAAAATCAAAGAGCCACTTATTACTGCCCTAAATGTCAACATTAGATAACCCAAAGGCTTTATTTCAAAGCACCTGTTCAACCAATTCAGAGCCATACGCGCTTCAAAATATTGGTGATATGATGTCACCTGAATTCAGTGAAAACTGCATTATCATTGTTGATCCTGGAATGCCAATTCATAATGAAGCTTATGTCATTATTGATTTCAATGATGAACTTTATTTCCGTCAATTTATATCAAAAAATGGGAGACAGCTTTTGAAGTGCTTAAACTCGTCCTACGAAGATATAGAGCTTAATAACGATTTTGAAGTTCGTGGTTGTATCACTCAACAAAAGCAGCGCAAACAGAAATCACTTCACTATTACTTACTCGAAAAAGAGAGTGGAGATATGAAATTTAGTCAAAAAGGTAAAGAGAAAGAAATAGCCTCTTAAGGCCTCTCCATCCATATTAGATGCGCCATCCTACCTGAAAACTCACCATCTCTTCGATATGAAAAATATTGATCTGACTCTTTATAGGTGCACCTATTACCACCACTGATAGAGATAACTCCAAAGCTTTTTAGAACCACCTTTGCTGCATCATACAAGTCAAGATAATATTTATTGTTTAAATAAGTAAAACAATTTTCAAAATTTTTATTTTTAGATAGATATTGAGATTTAACTTCACCACCTACTTCAAAAGACAATTGAGAAATTGCTGGCCCTAAGTGGGCTATTAAGTCTTCTCCATTACAATCAAAAGATTCGATTAAAGATTCAATTATTCCACCAACTAAACCTCTCCAGCCAGCGTGTGCAATTCCAACAGCAGTACCCTCTTTATTGCAAACAAAAACTGGCAAGCAGTCGGCCGTAAGTATTCCACAAACTGTTCCAAACTTCCTACTATAACTTGCATCAGCATTAACTATTGATGATATTGAATCAGCATCAACGCTCATTCTAGAGTGCGTTTGATTAATCCATACAGGAGCAGAGGGTAAATTATAGCGCCTCAATAGTAAGTCACGATTTGCCAATACCGAGCTCTGCACATCATCAACATGAAGTGCCAAGTTAAAGTTACCATATTTACCTTTACTGCTCCCACCCTCTATAAGTCTTGGCGTTGAAAGTAATTTAATATTGCTTGGGAAAAAATTCATTGATTTAAATATTCCACAATTATCAGGAATCAAATTTTTTTAAGACTTCCAATAGCCTTAACATGTCATCTGGGAGGGGCGCTTTCCATGACATTGACTCTCCTGAAATAGGATGAGTTAGAGTTAACTTTTTTGAGTGAAGCGCTTGCCTTTTAAAATTAAGTAAAGCCTCTTTTAGCTCCTCACTTGCTTTTTTTGGAAAACGTATACGGCCACCATACATTGGATCCCCTATCAAAGAATGACCAACATGAGAAAGATGGACACGTATTTGATGAGTCCGGCCAGTCTCTAAAATTGCTTTCACATGAGTGTGACTTTTGTATCGGTCAATTGCTCTATAGTGAGTTATCGCGTCTTTTCCACTCATCGAGACAGCTTGCTTAACCCTATCTTTAGGATCGCGGCCTATAGCCTCATCAACAGTTCCTCCAGCAATCATATGTCCATAGACTATGGCAGAATACTCCCTATCAATAGAATGATTTTGGAGTTGTTCAACCAAATATTTCTGAGACTTTTCATTTTTAGCAATTACCATTAAGCCTGAAGTATTTTTATCTAGTCGATGAACAATGCCGGCCCTATCAAGAGTAGATAAAGCTGGATCATAATAAAGAAGAGCATTTGCCAAAGTCCCACTCCAGTTTCCTGCACCTGGATGAGTAACAAGCCCGAATTGCTTATTTATTACAATAATGTCTTCATCTTCATAAACAATGTTTAAGGGAATTTTCTCAGCAATCCAGTCAGTACTTTGCTTCTGATTTAAAGTTAAACAAACAATTTCGGTGCCAGTCACTTTATCTTTTGGTTTAAAAGTTTTTTGATTGATTAAAGCATCTCCAGATCTAATCCATGTAGTTATTTTTGAGCGAGAGTAGTCAGGAAGCATTTCCGATAATGAAGCATCCAGTCTATTTCCTGTCATCCTTTCTGGAATGATGATATTTAGTGTTTTCATATCATCATTTTAATTGATATCCATAATAAACTTAGCCTTGTTGATAATTTATGAAATTGAGATTTAATATAAACAAAAGTCACTTAAATCTAACCACATAAGATAATTAAATAGATATCAAGAATTCAGATAATATGTAAAATAAAATAAGAAAAAAAACAAAGCATAAATCTATTTTTTAAGTTCAAAAACTCTAAATATGAAAAACGAAAACGAAAATACTCCACTTAACCTCTCCAAAGAGCAAGTTGATAATGTTTTAAGTCTGTATTCTAATGACAAAATAAGTGAGGCAATTGATACTATTAAAGCCTTAAATGAAAATTACCCTAATGTGCCATTACTATTCAACTTATTAGGCGCATGCTACTTAAAACTAGGGCAGTTTGACCCTGCTGCACAGTTCATTGAAACCGCAATTTCAATAAAGCCTGACTACGCTGAAGCATTTTTAAATCATGGTATCGTTATGAGGGAGGTTGGTAAACTTGATCATGCAGCTAAAAGCTTTAAAAGGGCAGTAGAAATCCTACCAAGTTACTTTGAAGCACATAATAAACTTGGAGTTACGTTTATAGATTTAAACCAATATGAGGATGCGATTGAACATTTAGAATGGGCAGTAGCATACAAGTATGATTTTGCTGAAGCTCATAATAACCTTGGTGTTGCTAATAGTAAACTTGGTCAAATCAATAATGCCGCTAAAAATTTTGAAAAAGCTATAGGTATTAATCCAAGCTATACTTTGGCTCATTTAAATCTCGGTATTACCCTTGCAGACCTTGGACAAAAAGATAATGCTGCCAAGTGTTTTGAGCAAGTCTTATCTATAGAGCCTGACAACTCTCTTGCGCATGAAAAGTTAAAAGAACTCAGCTGAAATTAGAGTTTTATTATGAATACAGCTACTACTTTAAATAATAAAATTAATTCTATTATTGAGCTATTTTCTTCTGGATTCATAAGTGAAGCACTGGATGCAGTTCAAACTTTAATAAGTCAGCATCCCAACGAGTCATTACTTTACAATATCAATGGTGTTTGTTACAAAGCGTCTGGCCAGCTAGAGGTAGCAGTCAAATGTTTTGAAAAAGCTGTAGCAATTAAACCTGACTTTACTGATGCTCATTACAACCTCGGGCTAACGCTACAAGATCTCAATCAACTAGATGCTGCAGTTAAGAGTTATCAAATGACATTAGCCCTTCAAAACAACTACGTTAAAGCGCATAACAACCTTGGTGTTATTTATAAAGAGTTTGGGCAAATGGGAGATGCGGTTAAATCTTTTGAGCAGGCAATAGGCTTTCAGCCAGAATACGCGGAGGCGCATAATAATTTAGGCACTACTCTTCAAGAGCTAGGTCAATTGAATGAGGCAGTCAATTGCTATGAGAAGGCATTAGACATTCAGCCAGATTATATTGAAGTCCATAATAACCTTGGCAATACATTCAATTTACTTGGACAGACTGATGAGGCACTTAATTCTTATAAACAAACACTATCCATTAATCCGGACTATGCTGATGCACATAATAATATTGGAATTATTTACCACGAGATGGGCAAATTGGATGAAGCGATTAAATGTTATGAAAAAGCAATAGCTATTAATCCTGAAAATGCTGAGGCGCATAACAATCTTGGTGTCACCCTCAATAAACTTACTCAATTTCATAAGGCAGTTAAATTTTATGAGCAGGCTCTCTCTATTAATCCAAACTATGATGAGGCATACTTCAATCTTGGTGTTACTCTTGATAAAATGGGCCAAAGTGATGAAGCACTAAATTCTTATAAACAGGCACTAGTAATTAATCCAGACTACGCTGATGCATATAACAATATAGGCAATATTTGTCAACAATTAGGTCAATTTGATGAAGCATTTAGTAGTTATGTTCATGCACTCGCTATCGATCACGATAATGCTGTTTTTCACCGAAATCTAGCCTTAATGAAAAACTATAAAAAAGGTGATACACAGCTTATGAAAATGCAATCTCTCCTGTCTTCTAATAATCTTAGTCAATCAGAGCGTATAAATTTATGCTTTGCTTTAGCAAAAGCATATGCAGACCTTGAAGAGAAAGATGAATTATTTAAAGTATTAAACGAAGGAAATCAACTACGTAAAAAAGAATTAAATTATTCAATTGAAAAGGACCTAGAAAATCACTCACTAGTTAGAAAGATGTTTATATCAAGCATAGAAAATTCATCATCATATGATCCACTAACAATTAGCCCAATTTTTATTGTTGGGATGCCTCGCTCTGGTACAACACTAGTAGAGCAAATTATCTCCAGTCATCATAAAGTTTATGGTGCAGGAGAATTATCTGTATTGGATAATCTTATTGCCCCAATAATGAATGATTATGTGACCCACAATAATTCTCTTTCTGAAAAAAACTTTTTATTAATACGCCAAAGATATTCAAATAATCTATCAAACCTTAATGCCTCTGAAAGCATTATTACTGACAAAATGCCTACAAATTTTAAAAATATAGGGTTTATTCTAAAGGCCTTTCCAGAAGCAAAGATTATTCATCTTAAAAGAGATCCCATGGCTATTTGTTGGTCAATTTATCAGCGTTATTTTCCTGCAGAAGGTATAGGCTTTGCATATGATATGAAGGATTTAGGACAATTCTATAACTCTTATACTGAAATGATGGTTTATTGGCATGAATTATTTCCTAGTCAAATATATGATATTAGTTATGAAGACTTAACCACCAACCAAGAAAAAGAAACCAGAAAATTATTGAAATATTGTGAATTAGAGTGGGATGAGAACTGCCTGAACTTTCATGCCAATAAGCGAGCTATAAAAACAGCTAGTTCATTACAAGTCAAAGAAAAAATGTACCAAGGAAGTTCTGAGGTATGGAGGAAATATGAAGACCAATTAAAACCACTTATTAATACTCTTGGGTATTTATCATGATGGAAAAAGTAGGTCCGTCACAAGAACAAATTGATTCTATTATTTCAATTCTTTCTATTGGGAAGTTTCAAGAGGCATTAGAAAAAACTACAATATTAAGCCAACAATATCCCGGTGAATCATTACTATCTAATATAAGTGGTGCATGCTATCAAGGTCTTGGGCAATTTGATGCTGCTATTAAGTGTTATGAAAAAGCAATAACCATTAATCCTAGTTATTATAAAGCGCATTATAATCTTGGGGGAGTATTACAAGAACTAGGTAAGCTAAATAGCTCTATTAAAAGTTTTGAGCGCGCGCTCTCTATAAAACCTGATTATGCTGAGGCTCATAACAACATTGGTAATGTTTTTAAAGAGCTTGATCAATTTGATAATGCTATTAAAAGCTTTAGAAGAGCAATAGAAATAAAGCCTAATTATTTGGAAGCTCACTTTAACCTAGGTAGCATCTTTCAAGATCTCAACAACTTGGAAGCTGCAATTATTAGTTATGAGAAGGTACTGGTAATTAAACCAAATTTTGCAGAATTGCATAATAATCTAGGAGTAATATTTCAAGGAATTGGTCAATTAGATTCTGCTCAAGAGCATTTAGAAGATGCAGTGAGAATAATGCCAGACTTTTCTGAAGCATTTAATAATCTTGGTAATGTTTTTAAAGAACTAAATCAGCTTGATAGAGCTATAAATTGTTTCAACAAAGCGGTGGCTATTAATCCAAACTTTGATAAAGCGCATAACAACATTGGGAATGTTTTTAAAGAGCTTGATCAATTTGATAATGCAATTAAGAGCTATGAAATGGCAATTTCTACCAACCCAAATTATGCTGAAGCGTATGATAATTTAGGAAGCTTATTAAAGGTTTTAGGTCAAAAATATGATGCAGTTACAAGCTATCAAAAGTCGCTCACAATCAAACCAAACAATTCTGAGGTACATAATAATCTTGCCGTAATATTTATGGAACTTGGCGAGTTAGATGCATCAATTAAAAGTTATGAAACAGCCCTTTCTATCAATCCAGAATATGTGGAGGCCTATAATAACCTTGGGATTGCACTTAATCTGAATGGCCAACCTGAAGAGGCAATCAAAACCTATCAGAAGGCACTTTCTATTAAGTCAGATTATGCAGAAGTCTATTTTAATCTTGGAAATCTTCTGCTAAAAAATAATCAATTTGATAAAGCATTATTTAATTATGAGCATGCTCATAATCTAAAGCCTGAGATAGACTTTCTCTTTGGACATTTATTCAGCACCAAAATGCAATTATGTATTTGGGATAATTTTTCAAACGATTATGAAGAGTTAATAACAAAAATAAATAATAATGAAACGATTATTAATCCATATAGCTTGACTTCTCTAATTGATGATGCAGAGATTCAGTTAAAAAATGCTAAAAAATATTTCAAGGAAAAGCTTTCAAAGAATAATGCTTTATCAAAAATAAACAATTACTCAAAGCATGCAAAGATTCGGATAGGTTATTTTTCTGCAGATTTTAGAGTACATCCTGTGTCTCTTTTGTCAGCTGAAATTTACGAACTTCATGATAGGAGTCAATTTGAAGTCTATGCATTTTCTTTTGGCCCAGATACTCAAGATGAAATGAATCTTCGAATAAAGGCAGGTGTTGATAATTTTTATGATGTACGCATTATGTCAAATAAAGAAATTGCATTACTATCAAGATCTTTGGAGATTGATATTGCCATTGATTTAGGAGGATTTACTGCAGATAATAGATTAGAAATTTTTGATATACCTGCAGCACCGATTCAGATAAACTATTTAGGATATCCTGGCACGATGGGGGCAGATTTCATTGACTATATAGTGGCTGATGAAGTTCTAATCCCAGACGATCAAAAAAGTAACTACTCAGAAAATATTATGTACCTTCCGAATTGTTACATGCCGCAAGATAGTTCAAGGCAAATTTCTGATAATCCAATAACACGGCAAGAGTTTAATTTGCCAGAAGATAGCTTCGTTTTTTGTTGTTTTAATAATAGTTTCAAAATTACCCCAAAAGAATTTGATATTTGGATGCGACTACTCAGTAAGATTGATGGAAGTGTCCTGTGGCTAATAAAGCCAAATAAATCGTATGAAGATAATTTGAAAATTGAAGCAAAAAATCGAGGTGTTGACCCTGATCGATTGATTTTTGCTGAAAAATTACCAGCTGAAGAGCACTTAGCGAGGCAGAAACTAGCTGACTTATTTTTGGACACCTTTAATTTCAATGCTCACACAACAGCAAGTGATGCTTTATGGGCTGGCTTGCCAATTATAACAATTACAGGTAGAGCGTTTGCAGCGAGGGTAGCTAGTAGCTTACTTACTTCGCTAGAGGTTCCTGAACTCATTACAACTTCAGAAAAAGAATACGAAGCTCTGGCGCTAGATTTAGCTACAAATTCCAAAAAACTTTCCTTAGTCAAAAAGAAATTAGCTGATAAGATTACTATAGCGCCTCTCTTTGACACTAAGACTTATACAAAGAATTTGGAAAACGCATATACTCAGGCCTATGAGAGAAATGCAAATGGCCTATCATCAGAAGAGATTAAAGTGTCATGAGTAAGCTAACAGTAATCCTCCCTGCAGCTGGTAAAGGTTCCAGACTAAATCTACCTTACCCCAAAGAGATATTGCAAGTAGATAAGGAGAAGGCTTTGATTGATAATAGTTTTGACCTCTTCGAAGGCCTAGGTCGTGATGATGTTGAATTTATTGTTGTAATAAATGAAGAAAAGTCAGAAATCATCAAGTATTTGTCTAAATATAAATCTCAGTACAATGTAAGTTTTACGTATCAAAACCCTAATGAGTTAGAGTACACTGGCGCGATTAAAAGCGCTAAACATCTTTTTGGTGAAAACAATATTGTACTTCTACCCGATACGGTCTTAACATTACCTGCTGGTATTAATCTTGCACATGAGGTCCTTGAGCACTTGGAAGATAAGCGCTTTGCATTTTTATTCAAATCGGAAACCAATGAAAAAATGTTGAATACAAAAGGGTGTTTGCAGCTAGATAGTGACAAAAGGGTTCTTGATTATGAAGACAAACCAACTCAAAATATGAGCAGATTTAATGGATATTGGTGCGCTTTTGCTTTCAAAAAAAATGTCTTTGATGAGTGTATCTCATTCATGGAGCAAAGCACCTTAAAGCTTGAGAAGTCTAAAACTGTTATTGGACAAACAAGCATATTTGGGAGTAAGGCTATTCAGGTAGAAGACTATAAAGACTTAGGCACTTGGGAGGAGATAGGGAAACTACTTTCTAAAAATCTTTAAAGAAAAGTTATAGAAAAAATATCCATATCTTCACTACATAATGATTGATTACTGTCAAAGAGAACTGATGACAATTAATTGGATGTCTATAAAAATCTCAAAAAGAATTAAAGTTTGATAATATTTATTTTTAGATCTCTCTTATATTTAAAATGAAAATGAAGAAGAAATTGAATAACTTACAAAATATGAAAAATCATCAAGAGCCTCCTAAAGAGCTTGTTAAATTAATTATCGATACCTTCTCAAATGGAAAAATAACAGAGGCGATTATTGAAATAGAGTTACTAATCAAGCAGTATCCTTTAGCGCCACTACTATTTAATGTTAGTGGTTCTTTTTACAAATCTAATAGCCAACTAGATGTTGCAGTCACAAAATTTAAGCAAGCCTTAACCCTAAAACCAAACTATACCGAAGTGCATTACAATCTTGGGGTTACGCTTCGTGAGCTTGGTCATATTAATGAGGCTATTAAAAGCTATAAGAATGCACTAAGTATTAAAAATGAACATCCAGATGCGCATTATAATCTTGGCAATGCACTTTTAAGCCTTAAGCAATATGATGATGCTATTGAGCATTTTAAATCAGCAATAGTTTTTAACCCTAAATTTGCTCAGGCATATAATAATTTAGGTATTTTATATAAACAACTTGGAAAAGATCTAGAGGCAGGCAAGAACTTCGATAAAGCATTAGCCATTAAACCCGATTATGCTGAAGCTGCGAACGATCGTGGAGTTATTTACCAGAATTCTGGAGACCATGAAAGTGCCATAAAATATTATCAAAAATCATTAGAAATTAATCCAAATCTAGCTGACGCTTATAATAATATTGGTCTTGCCGAAAAGGAACTAAATAATACTGACAACGCAATAAAGTCTTTTGAAAAGGCTTTATCAATCAACCCTAATTTAGCAAATTCATACTATAATTTAAGTCGATTCAAGCAGTATACTATAAGCAATGAACAAGTTGCAAAAATGCAATCACTTCTCAGTACTGTTGGCGTCAGTCAATCCGATCTAATCAAAATCAACTTTGCACTAGCAGGAGTTAATGAATATTTAGGAAATCAAGATGAATTATTTAAAGTGTTACACGAAGGCAATCGCTTACGTAAAGAAGAATTAAATTACTCTCTTGATCAGGATCTAAATGCACATTTAAACCTTAGGAGTCTATTTAAAATAACCCCTTCTACACCTGAAAAATTAGTTTCATATGAGCCATCAAAAATACGCCCAATTTTTATTGTTGGAATGCCACGATCTGGAACCACATTAGTTGAACAAATCATTTCTAGTCATCACCAAATCCATGGGGCTGGTGAATTAAATACTTTGAATAAACTTATTACTCCAATTGTAAGTAATTTTTCAATAAAAGACACAAATATATCTGAAAAAGTTTTTTTATCTATCCGAAAAGTATACCTAGACTTCCTTTCTAGTCTTAATACTCCTGAAAGTATTATTACAGACAAAATGCCGATGAACTTTAGATACATTGGCTTTATTCTAAAAGCATTTCCAGAAGCAAAGATTGTTCATTTAAAAAGAGACTCAAGAGCCGTTTGCTGGTCAATTTATAAAAGATATTTCCCTGCGAAAGGATTGGGTTTTGCATTCAATATGGAAGATTTATCAGGCTATTACAACTCTTATACTGAGCTTATGTTTTTTTGGCATCAGTTTTTTCCCGAAAAAATATATGATATTTGCTATGAAGACTTAACTACCAATCAGGAAGAGGAGACTAAAAAATTATTGGAGTATTGTGAATTGGATTGGGATGATAACTGCCTCAACTTTCATAAAAATAAACGCGCTGTAAAAACAGCTAGCTCATTACAAGTGAGAGAGAAAATGTATCAAGGAAGCTCTGACGCCTGGAAAAAGTATGAAGCACATATTCATCCACTTATTAATGGTCTTAAGCCTTACTTAAAACAATAATTAAGCTAGTTAATTATCCCATTTGACTCTAAGAAGCCTAGAATAGTAGATACTGACTCCTCTAGGCTTTGATTATCCGTATCAATTGTTAACTCTGGGCTTTCTGGCGCCTCATAAGGCGAGTCAATACCGGTATAGTTTTTAATCTCTCCAGCCCTTGCTCTTTTATAAAGACCTTTAACGTCTCTAGTCTCACAAGTTTCTAAACTGGCTTTACAGTAAATTTCTATAAAGTCATCATCAGAAATTAATTTTCTAGCATCTCTCCTATCTTTATTGATTGGGCTAATAAATGCAGTCATTACGATTAAACCAGATTCAAGCATTAGCTTACTAACTTCACTAATTCGGCGAATATTTTCAGCCCTACCAGACTCACTAAAATCAAGATCAGAATTTAATCCATGACGAACATTATCGCCATCCAATACAAAAGTCCTGCTGCCTTTTTGAAATAATTTTTCTTCTAATGCATGGGCCAGAGTCGACTTGCCAGAACCTGAAAGGCCAGTAAACCAAAGAACAATTGAGCGATGATGATTTAATTTATTTCGCCTTTGACGCGTTACGGACGCTTGATGATAAATTATATTTGAGCTCTTCATTTTAAATACTAGATAAAAATTATTAGATTAATGAAGTTATTATATAGTTCAATCAGATAAATATAGTTAGATAACTAACTACCTTTTAAGAGTGCTTCAACTGTTAATCCCATGTCAGAGGGAGTAGGCGCAACCATTATGCCAGCATCTTTAAGAATTACTACCTTTTCTGCAGCACTCTCTCCACTTGAACTAACAATAGCACCTGCATGTCCCATAAGACGCCCTGGAGGGGCTGTTAAGCCAGCTATATAGGCAGCCATAGGTTTATTCATATGTTTCTGAAAATATTCAGCTACCTCAGCCTCCTGGGGGCCGCCGATTTCTCCAATGATCATTACAGCCTCAGTTTCGTCATCACTTTCAAAATATTTTAAGATCTCTAAAAAGGAGCTTCCATTAATTGGGTCACCGCCAATTCCAATACTAGTGCTAATACCAATACCCAATTCCTTCATCTGCGATGCTGCTTCATAGCCCAAAGTTCCTGATCGTCCAATCAAACCAACACTGCCTTGTTTATA
>Ga0115000_10004124_pt1 | contig 11954 bp, 15 predicted proteins | sample ArcticOcean_MG_C_6_FD_89690 | JGI IMG/M metagenome (GOLD analysis project Ga0115000, IMG submission 89690) | Marine microbial communities from western Arctic Ocean - ArcticOcean_MG_CB8_128 | ecosystem: Environmental > Aquatic > Marine > Oceanic | place: Arctic Ocean: Canada Basin | collected... | reverse complement strand
TTGCTTCGCTTTTTGCTTCAGAGGTGGACTTTATTTTATACAAAATATTTTTCGCTTTTTTAACTTGGAGACCGTGATCAATAATTGGAGCAGGATAATTCAGCCCAATTACGCACGAATATTTTTCTTGAAATCCATCACTCATTAAATGCGGTGTAAAAATATATTCTAGAGGAATTTTTTCTAATTCAGGAACCCATTCTCTAACAAATTTCCCTTCAGGGTCATGATCTTTTTGCTGCTTAATCGGATTGTATATCCTAATCGAGTTTATGCCAGTAACTCCAGATTGCATTTGAAATTGACTGTAATGAATTCCAGGCTCATAATCTAAAAACTGTGTTGCTAAATATTTACTGGTTTTTCTCCAATCTAGCCAGAGATCATATGAAGCAAAAGAGACAAGCATTGCTCTCATTCTAAAATTAATATAACCAGTCTCATTCAAACACCTCATACAAGCATCTATAAATGGATAGCCAGTAAGGCCGACTTTCCAGGCCTCAAAATACTCTTCATTGAAATCATGCTCTCGGATATTATCATATGCTCTAGACATATTTATCCATTCAATTGTAGGCTGATCTTCTAACTTTTGGATAAAATGACAGTGCCACCTCAATCTACCTAGAAATGAAGAGATTGAAGATCTCCAAGGACCTCTACCCTTCAGGCTCTTAAGTACGTCGCGTTTCTTCTTCGCTATTTGATATACTTCTTTTATACTAATGTTACCAAATGAAATGTAAGGACTTAATCGACTACAACTTGTCATTGCTGTTAATGGACTAGACATTTCTTTCGCATAATTACGGCCTCGTTCATTTAAAAAAGAAGATAATAAATGTTCGGCATTAACCCTTCCCCCTTTTTGGATCTTTTTATGGCTTACCTTTTTTTTAAGACTTTTTCCTTTTATTAAATCAAATTTATTTTGATGATCTTCAAATTCCACATCAATTGGAATAGAGATAATTGGCTCATTCATAGACTTATTCCACTCGTAGGACCAGCCATCTCTTTTCTTGATTGGTCTTTGAACACCATGTTGCGGAAATTCAATCCAATCAGTATTATTTTTTTTACACCAATCTTTTAATTGCATATCTCTCTGGTAACTAATCCAATTACCAGTTTCTTCATGAGAAAAAATGCTAATTTGTCTCAATAATTGGGAATTTAGTTTTCGAAACACCTCGGGGACTGATCCATATTCAACATGTAAATATCCACCAATTTTCTCTAATTCTATTTTAAGTGATTTTAGAGATTCATTTATAAACTGGTGGTGCCTTGCATCATAATCTTCGCTTTCTAATATTTCAGGCTCGAAAATGTATAAGGGTAAAACATTTCCATTTTTTGAAGCTTCTTGGAACGGTTTGTGATCTATAATACGGAGGTCTTTTTTGAACCATAAAACTGATGTACGCATAGCATAAGTTGTGATTTAAAATCCAAAAAAATCAAAGGTAATTAATCCATTTTATTAAAATTTGAAATTTGATTTATTATGGTCACTATATATAATTTTCATCTATGAAAAATGTTTTAGGAACAGATTTGACGAGTTGTGGTTCAAAACCAGTTACTGGCTATTTTCGAGATGGATTTTGTCGAACGGATAAAAGTGATCAAGGGAGGCATGTTGTGGCTTGTGTAATGGATAAAAAATTTTTGAGTTATAGCCGTGAAATGGGTAATGATTTATCTTCACCAAACCCGCTATATAATTTCCCTGGTCTAAAACCTGGAGATAGGTGGTGCGTCTGCGCATTAAGGTGGAAAGAGGCATTTGAAAATAATTGTGCCCCCAGGGTAGTATTAGAAGCGACCCATCAAAAATCATTACAATACTTGAATTTAGATGACCTTATATCTATGAGCTCAATTGAACAGGTAAATGAATAATGCAAAAACTATTTGATAAAAACAGAATAATTGAAATGGCCTGGGAAGACAGAACTACTTTTGATGCTATCAAAGACCAATACGGAATTAATGAACCTGATGTAATCAAATTGATGCGAAAAAGCTTAAAACGGAACTCCTTTAAGTTATGGAGAGAAAGAGTATCAGGTAGAAAAACAAAGCATCGAGTTTCATCTTTAACAAAAACACCTAGGTTTAAATCTTATAATCAAAAATAAGATTCAGTATTGAATATTTTATATCTATTAAAGATTTAGAAAATTATGTTAATAGATATAACATGTTTTACTTGTTATGAATCTTTTTCCGAATACATGGATGTTTATGATGGTCTTCATCAAGAGGTTATAGATTGTGAGATTTGTTGTCGACCAAATAAAATAGTATTAGAACAAAAAAACGGCCAGATTATTCGAATTGATATTTCAGATGGCAATGAATAAATAGCGTTTGCTTAAGTTGCTATTTTTGGAAGTAGACTCCTCTCAATTTCGTAACAGGGTTCCCAATCATACATTTCCTCTGGCAAATAAGGATACCCGTCTAAGGTAAATCTTGCTTTTTTTTAATACACATAGCTATTCTTAAATCAATGATAATTTTATCTTTTTTTTCATGATTTATTTGCTCGTTTAAAAGAAACTTTCTTTCTAGAATCGCATTTTCAAAAACAACTTTGACTCGATCAAAGATTACTGCTTGAGTTCTATATTTCGGCCTTTCGTAATCAGCAAAATTACCCTTACCTATTTTTATTTGATTCTAAGTTTTAAAGAGAAATCTCTTCAAATAACTTTACAACTTTTTCATAACACAATGGCAAAGAAACGGTACTATCTACTTTAGGAATGTCAACAATATCCCAATATTCAAAGTGATATTTCGATAACCGTGGGTTTGCATTTACCATCGGACGATGTTCATTTTTATCCATACAAATTATTTTATAATATTCTTCAAGTATTACATTGTCAATATGTTTTGATAATTCTTTCGGACGAATAGGTTCTATTTTAAAGTTTTTTAGGTTTTCTAAGGCAGGATAATATATTTCTCTATAGCTAAAATCGCCGACCTTAAGGCCAGCAGAAAACGCATGATAATCTTGATCGCTTTTTTTTGCAAGATGATTAAATACTTCCTCAGCAAATCTACTTCGGTGAATATTAGCGGTACATACAAATAATACTTTTTTCATAATAATAGCTATTCTTTACTTTGTGAAAATCAATTTTTTTGTTGATCTAATTTTATTCATTTTAATTTCATAAAAATATACCCCGGATGACACAATCTCATTAAAGTCATTTCTTCCATCCCATTTCAAAACTGTATTCCCTGCATTTTGAAAACCTGTAAATAAGTTTTTTATAATTTTACCATTTACATCAAAAATATTGATAGATGTGTTTCCAGAAACCGAAAGAGTATAAAGTATTTGCGTTTGGCCATTAAAAGGATTCGGAAAATTTTGACCCAACTTAAATACAACTGGCGAGAAATTTCCTTTAATTGAAAGATGGTTAGATATTATATCAATAATATTATTGGGAATCCCTGGTGTGATATTTTCTTTGTAGACGATTTCCCCATCAAGATTGGTGATAAATAAATCTCTTTGTGAAACATCCCAATCATTCCAGATCAAATAAGGAGGACTGTCAATACAAATTGGGGCATTTCCTTGATTCAACCAATTATTCAATCCTCCAATCCAGGCGGTTTTACTAACTCCAATGAGTTCTACTGGGTAACCTTCCAGTTTTAAACTTTCATTAATTTCATTCAACTCACCGAACCTGGTGGTACAAGTACCTCAGGTAAATGCACCAAAATAATGAAGAACTACTTTTCCTTCAAAATATAACGGACCAACATCTATGCCATAGGTTGAAGAGTTGGGGTTTTCATCTTGCAGTGAGTAGGCATCTTGACCACTTAAAACCGCGAAAAATAGAAGGGTATTAGTTATAATTTTTATTACCACACTTAAAAATAATATCATTTAGATAAAACAGTAAATACAATTAATAAAATAAATCTTAACTGATATTTTATTAATTGTATTAGAAAGAGTTATTCAAAAATACTAAAATCTATTTTTGGCATTTTTTACAATAATAGAGTCTTCTTGAATTTTGCATAGTTTTTATAACCTTATTACTACAATTAAAACATGGCTGGTTTTTTCGGCCAAAAACCATATGCCGAATTAATCTAAAATTGAAAATATTTCCAAACCTGTTTGAAAAATCATCTTTATCAATGGTATTCCCTTTTTGATGATAAGCTCTAATGCTAGTGTATTTAATTGAATTAGATAAGTTATACATTTGATTATGATTCAATTCACAAGGCTTGATTGTTGGTAATAAACCACTAAAAAAGAGTATCTCTGAGCGTAGATAATTTCCTAATCCCGCAATGAAGTTTTGGTTTAATAGTAACCCGCCCAAATTTCTATTTCTAAATTTTTTGGAATTCAATTGGTTTAAGATGATATCGTTCGTTACAAGCTCATTCAAAACATCAGGACCTAAGTTTTTTATGTAATGATGTGTTTTCTCCTTTTTAGAATCCAGAAGTACTACATCTGTTGCTGACCATAATCTTGCGATTTTTTTATCAGTTTCGTATTCGATTCTTAATTTTCTATTATGTTTTATAATTGTACTCGTTAGGTTTACTGTCCATTTCCCATACAATTGATTATGCGTAATTATACTCTTCCCAATATTTAATCTAGTTATAATTGTTTTTCCCAATGAAAATATATCGATTATTTTTAAACCTTTTAACTTGTTGAGTTGCACAATATTCGGATGCAAGAATTGATAAGAAATTAAATTCTGTTTTTTGATTGCTTTTGATAAGCCATCAGCCATGCTTCGGGTTTCTGGGCCCTCAGGCATATTTAGTAATAATTAGAATATCTTGAATAACCATATATTTATTATTTAATAACAAAATACCTTCAATGTTTTTATTTTTTTTTGATGAAATGTCTGACAATGATATATTCACCAAAAATTCAAAGTTTCAATACATCAGCTTATTGGAAGAATATTTTTACAAAATGCTTTTAAAATAATTTGAACTATTTTGGTTTAAACATGTACAATTTGTCTAATCATTTAAAAAAATAAAATATGAATAATCAAAAAAAACTGACTTTTTTTAGATAAAAAATATGCAAAAGGGTTTAGTCGAATTTATTGAAGAACAAGAAACTAGATACCGTAGCAGTGAACAGATGACACGTCTTTTAAATAGACTTGATAAATGGGGCAAAGAATTGAAGAAAAGAGAACTATATTATAATCTGTAGTGACAGTTAATAATTTTAAAAAAATAAAAATCTAAAATATTTAATATGCTTTCTAAAGAATTCTTAATTGAAAGGGGACATTGTTGTGGAAATGGATGTTTTATGTGCCCTTACTTTCCAAGGCATTTAGAAAAAAATACAAAACTCATGACAAAAGAAGAATGGGAAAAACACCGCTCAAAAAGTTTATAGATTTACCACCGCCTGTAAAGATTATTATTTTATCATTCATAATTATTTTATACTCAATGATAGTTATGAAATTGATGAAATAATTATTTTTTAAAATATTCTAAGATTAGTTACTTAGTTCTACATGCACTGCTTGGTTTATCATATCTATTTTATTTATACCGACTTTCAATTCATCACCAATTTTATATGTTTTATTTGAAAATTGCCCAACTAAAGCATGTTTATTTCGAGCTAATCTGTATCTGTCATGCTTAAGATATGATGTAGATAACGTAGCTGTAAAATTTGCTTCATTTATGTTAACAAGAATATACTTTTTAGATAGACTCTCAATAGTACAAGAAAAAATCTTTTCTTGATTTAATTTTATATATTTGATTTTTTTCAGTCGATTGTATTCGTTTTCTGCATTTTTAGCTTTTTGCTCATTTTGATTTATTTTTTTAATTATTTTATCAACTGAGCCAATCTGTGGAGTTTTTTGATTATTCAAAACATTTTTTAATAGCCTATGACAATGTAAATCAGCATATCTTCTTATTGGAGATGTAAAATGAATATAAGTATCAAATGATAAGCCATAATGCCCTTTATTAGTTAAACTATATTCTGCTCTTTTAAGATTCTTTAATATTAGTTTTGAAAAGACTCCTCTTTTTTTTGTTGATCTAATTGAACCAATGAAGTCATTAAAATTTTTAGGTTTATCTGAAAAAGCACTGATTAGTGATTCGATTTTTAAAAATGCCCTTCTACTTGGCATATCATGATTTCGGAATATGGGTAAACTTTTTGAAGACAATAATGTTGCCGCGTACTTGTTGGCGAGCAGCATACATTCTTCAACCATAGAATGTGATACACTCTGTTTCTTATCAATAATTTTTAGAGGCGATCCTTGATGATCAAATTCAAAAGTACTTTCACCTCCTGATAGATTCAAAGCTCCTTCTTTTAACCTCTTTGACTTTAGCTTTTTGTGGATTTCATAAAGTAAAAATATATCTTCATGCTTTTGTATATTTTCACTTTTGCTTAGTAATTCATTTACTTGTCCATAGGTCATTCTATTTTTGTTTTTTATCGTACTGAGATGCGCTTGTTGGCTAACTACATCACCATCGCTAGTTAGTTCAAAATATAATGAAACTGCTAGCCGCTTTTCATTAGGAACTAAAGAACAATATTTTGTTGCTAATTCATATGGTAACATGTGATAAGACTTCTCAGGGAAATAATAAGAATTGCTATTTTGTAGAGCCACGTGATCAATACTCGAACCTTCATCTACAAACGCTGTAACATCAGCAATATGAATAATGAGTTCATAAATATCTTTTTGAAATTTTATAGAGATTGCGTCGTCAAAATCTTGAGCATCATCTGGATCGATACTGAAAGTATTTAAAAGAGAGTAGTCTATCCTATCTTTCTGATCTGAGATAAAACCATCTAAATCAAAATTCTCAAAACCGCTGTCTACTTTTAACAATCCATTAATTACATACTTGTTAACTACATATAAATGGTCTGCTAACGGGTCATTTGGCTGTGCAATAACTTCATTTATTTCACCATGAGCAAAAGGACCTCGTTCATTCCAATCTACAATATCAATCTTAACAACAGTAAAATCAGTAATTGGTCTAGAATATTTGATTAACTTTATATTCTTTGATTGATTTGGTGATACAATTATAAAAATATTTTTCCCCTCATTATAAACCCGGCCCGTAAAAGTATTCTTTTTACGCTTCAGAATCTGAATGATTTTTGCTTTTTTAAAAGAGGAATGATATGATCTTTGAACAGTATACTTTACTTCATCTTGATCAAAGGCACCGTTCAGATGTACTTTTGAAACAAAGACTTTCTCAAATTTATCATTTGTGCTATTTATTATCCCTCTACCATCTGGAAGAATGGTTATAATACCTGATTTAGCATTGTTGTTTCTCAAAATTAAAAATATCCTGGTGTCAAGTTATAAGTCTAAACCAATACTTACTATTTTTTCCAAGTTCCACCATATCGATAAAACGTATTATTTGGTTTAGTCTCTTTTAGGCAAACCTCACATGAAAATATCCATTTTTTTGAATTATCAATTATTATTCGATACATTGTATCGAACTCTTTTGTACATATTTGACATACTTTAAATCTTGACATTCTTTACCCAGCCTCTTTTCCATTTTTCTTTATTTTTCAATTCGGGTTTTTTGATAGTTAAAATTATTTTTTTATCACAAACAGCAAACATATTTATAATCTGAGTTTTTTTACTAGAACTAATAACTTCGAAATGATGCCATCCTTTTTTAGTGTTAACAGATGTCCATTTAGAACCATTGAGATTCATAACATTATTATATAATATATCGTATTTGTTCTTCATCAATAAAAAATCAAAATTTTAATTTCAAAAACATAAACACATTTAAAAGTGAATTATTTTAAAACAAGTGCATATATCAAAATATTATCTGAAAGTAATAAGATTCAACCAACATTAAAGGATTAAAATATATTGAATTCTTTAGTTGTTTTTGAATAACATGAATGCCATGGTATTTGACGTTATCATTATTGGAGCTGGTTTAAGCGGCTCATTCATTGCAAAAGAACTCATTCGTTCTGGTTTAAAACCTTTGTTAATTGAGAAGAGTAAGGTCGTTGGCGGACGTTTATCTACAAAACCAGTTGGGGGAGGTATTGCAGATTATGGATGCCAATTTTTGAATCCTAAAACTAACGAATTATTTAACCTTATTGAAGAATTAGAAAATCAAAATATTGTTAAAAAGACAAAAATAAATGACTCAAAAAATACTTACATAGCTCCTTATGGGATGAATAAAATTCCTCAATATTTAAGCCTGGGTGTAAATACAATTCTCAATCAAAAAGTACTGTCATTAAAAAAAAATAAATCTAATTGGAGAGTTAAAACAAACTCCTTTGAAATAATATCTAGGGCTATCATTCTTACCATGCCTATCCATCAGGTTAAACAATTGATCGAGCCCTTTGAAAACATCCTTGAAAAACTGCCTAATTCAAAATATCAGAGCTTTTTCACAGCTACATTACAGAACAATAAACAAATAAGCTCCGATATCGTTCGATCCGACATTAATGCACCATGGATATGTAATAACTCACTAAAAGGTTTATTAAATGACAAAAATATATTTACAATAAATTTTTCTAATGATTTTTCAAAAAAATTATTAGTCTTAAACCAAGATCAAAGACATGATGTTATAAAAAAACAATTAAAGCATCTAGGATTTAATAGTTATTCAAATTTATCTCTTCATTTTTGGAAATATGCTTTTTCAAAAGAACAAAATAACTTAAGCCACTTTTTTGATAAGGATGAAATGCTGGGTATTTGTGGTGACTCTTTTTCTATTGGCCAGGCTGATGGAGCAATCGTTTCTGCTAGTCAAACATTTGCAGATCTAATCGAGTATATGTAAAAAGCATCTCAACAAGTTAAGCCCCTAGTTTTAGAGGCCTATCTTGAATAATATTTATTTTAAATAAATCATCTTACTTGTCTTTACATCACTTCCAGCTTGAATTTTATATATATACATACTAGCGGGAACAGGCTGACTCATATTATCGAATATTGTAATTTGTACCACTGCATTATCTGAAATCGTGTACTCGAGAGTTGTCAAAGGATTAAACAGATTAGGATAATTTTGACTTACACTAAAAACCTTTGGTATCTGGTTATTATCATTTTTGGTAGAAAGTGCGCTTAAATTAAATTTCTAGTTCAGATATAAAATGTTCATACTCTTTGCCAAGATGGACATAACACCTGACCCATGGATGCATCTCCCCTTTTTTATCCTTCAAGAAACTCCACACATGGCCGGCTCCTTCTAAATCATCTGCTAGAAGGATATTACCTTTGCTAATTATTGTTTGATGCTCTCTATCTATCGTTTCAATATCACAGCTTTTAAACTCAAGGTATCCATCTAATGTTATCACTAGCTGTCTTCGTGGTGCTGTGTGAGCTAATTTTGGACCCTCTCCATTGCTTAAATCTGGTACGGGAGTTACAGCAAATTGCATTTTTATATCTCCCAAATTATCTTTTAAAATTTGATTGACGAACAAACTTGAAAATGACCCAACTGATCCAAGTCCTGTTTTTGGTTCTAGCGGCAAAAACTTCTCTTTGAATCGAGTATGACCGCTTTTGTCTGTAAACATGTGTGTAATTGGTATTTTATTGCTCATAAATAATCCTTAAATATTTGATCAAAATAATAGATAAAAATCTACAATAATTTGCATAGCCAAAAAACTCCACTAATGTGGGGTTAAGATGGGTGAAAAATATGTGATTACTTTAATAGTATCATTTTTCTAGTTTGTCTAAAATCTCCAGCTTCTATACTGTAAATATATAATCCAGCAGAAACTAGTTCTCCTAAATTATTAGTTGCATCCCATTGCACTGTTTTAAATCCGGGTGATTGATTTTTGTTTATAATATTTTTGATAATATTTCCTCGAACATCATAAACATTGATTTTCACAATTGAACTTTTTGGTATACTATATTGGAATGAGGTCCAAGGATTAAACGGATTAGGGAAATTTTGATCTAGAGAAAATTGAATTGGTAGTTCATTTCCTAAAACTTCTAATGAACTATTATCAACAATAATATAATTTTGAAAATTCTTTTGTGCTAAGTCACCTGGACTCATATTTATTGAATTATCATTTATATCGCTTATTTCAATTCTCACATTCCATTGTCCCTCACTAGCTCTTGCCGGAAATAAAAAATATCCAGAGATTGTAGTTTCGTACAGCCCGTCATTAAATGTTCTCGACTCTTCAATTATTTCTCCGCCATTAATTGGGCCACCATTTAATATTAATTTCAAAGAATAATCAGATAGACTCGTATCATAAGAAATCGCTCCTATATTATAAATAACAGCAACTGAACTAAGACTAGTATTTACACTATCAGCAGAAAGGCTAAAACTATTTAACTCTGGCGGAACAATTGATGTCGCGCAATCAGTTGGACAATTATATTCTGTTTCAGCTCCTCCACATATACCATCCCCACAACATGGTGCGCCAGCAGGGACATCTCCACAATTTACAACTCCTCCACCACCGCCACCACCAGCAGAGTCAAAGTCGCCCTTTAAGCACCTAGTGAAATAGGGAAAATCGTCAGTTACTACGTAATAATATATACCGCTTGGAAACTCTGGAGTCACTCCTAATCTTCCGTTACATTCGTCTAAATCTCCTAGGCCATCAACATATTCAAAATCTTGAGTAAAAGCGCCCATAGGTATTGGAGTATTTGGATTAGTTCCTCCCTGACCTGGGCCTCCAGCTAAAGATGTCAAAGTTGTAGGACGGTTTATATCTGGATCTGCTTTCAATCTATAACTAGGTTGTAGCGATATTAATTCGCTCGTAGAATCATTTACATCTGTGTAGCCGTATCTAGCGTATACTGGAAAACCATCTGAAGCCCATCCAACCAGAGTCATGCCTTGTTCTCCTCCTAAAAAATCCATAAGCAGTTCTGGCATTCCATGATAATGATATTCTCCAGTTGGTTGAACATGGGCATGGTTCATATCATCCCCGAAGTCGAAGGTCTCATGGCCAAGGGCTTCTATACTCCAATTCCCTACGCCTTGGGCAAGACTACACTCACCATCATCATTGCACCTACCTGCTGTACCAGGATCAAACTTCACACTATTAATAGCGAATGCTATAGCTCCAGCTGGTCCACCAGCTGGCTCTCCATTTTCTGAAACCAATGCTGGGCAAAGAGTAAATGTTTGATTCACACTTTGCTCACTGATTGTGTTTGGGTTATTTGGATTCGGGAATGTACCAACCTCATGATTCGGAATTCCATTACCAGATAGTATCCTGTTAAGCTCATTCGAAGTCCAAGAATAAATACTGTATTCAGCTACCGATTCATCATCATTAAAAATTTGGACATCGATATTATCTAAAATTCCATCTGTCGAGAATTCTCCATCTTCGCATTGCCCATATATAGTCATTGACAATAAAAAATATGTGAAAATAAATTTCATTTTGACTCTCTTTATTTTAAATTCTTGTTTCTAATATATATATTATAAATATTAGACTAGTTAATTATGATTAGGTTAAAAAATAGGATTGAAAAATACTAACTATAATTAAAGGCCTAATTATACAATTTTTTTGTCTTTGGGCATATTTTACACCATTTGCCTTTTTCCTTAAATTTTTTGCAACATTTTGATTTCATATTCTCATAAAATTAGTAACAATGAAAATGAGAATTAATTTCATTAATTAAGAATCAAAGACAAAAAACCCCACAACTGTGGGGCCTAGCAAAAAATTAGACGTTGAAAGTTTTAGACCTTAACTAATCCTATTTTCATAAGTGCTTCAAGAACCTGGTCCATTACTTTCTTTGCTT
>Ga0115000_10004123_pt1 | contig 11954 bp, 11 predicted proteins | sample ArcticOcean_MG_C_6_FD_89690 | JGI IMG/M metagenome (GOLD analysis project Ga0115000, IMG submission 89690) | Marine microbial communities from western Arctic Ocean - ArcticOcean_MG_CB8_128 | ecosystem: Environmental > Aquatic > Marine > Oceanic | place: Arctic Ocean: Canada Basin | collected... | reverse complement strand
CAATAGATGAGTTACCTTCAAATATTTTTCCATCCACAGGAATTTGTTCTCCAGGGCGCACCCAGACACGATCTCCCTCAATCAGTTCCGCAATGCTGATTTCTATCTCTTCCCCTTGTCGTTCTACTGTAGCCGTTCGCGGTTGCAATTGCATCAGCTTCTTGATGGCGTTCGAGGCACTTCGTTTGGCGCTCGATTCCATCCATCGCCCCAATAGAACCAAGGCAATAATCATTACCGAGGTATCGAAATACACCTCCACTTTTTCATCTGCAATACGAATCCATGAAGAAAGAAATGTCGCCACCGTGCTGTAGAGATAGGCGGCAGAAGTTCCTACCGCGATCAATGTGTTCATATCGGCATATCCATGACGAATGCCATTGATTGCACCACGATAAAATTGACCACCGCAATAAAACTGAACAGGAGTAGCTAAAAGAAATAACATAAGATTTAAAGATAGAGGCAATGCTATGCCCTCACCCTTCATGCTTAAAACCATCACCAAAATACTAGCAAAACCGCTGAAAATTAGTTTCAGTTTTAAAGTTACCAACTCTTTGAGATGTCGATTTTCTTCATCGGAGGGCAAACCCTCCTCTGATTTAGCGGGACGCAAATGATAACCGGCATTGGACAGAGCTTCTTTTAGTCCGTTAAAACCAATAAGAGCGGGAAGATATTCAATGGATGCCTGCTCTGTGGCCAGATTGACTTTCACATCCGACACACCGGGGAGAGAGGATAATTTTTTTTCAACCCTGGAGACACAGGATGCACAGGTCATGCCTTCAATAGGGAAAGTTTCATGGACCGAAGGCACCTCAAAGCCGAGTTTTTTGATCTCTTCTGGAAATTGTTCTGCGCTAATCTTTTCAGGATCAAACTCTACGGTTGCCATTTCAGCGGCAAAATTGACTTTAGCCAAATAGACCCCATCCAACTCCCCGACTTTTTTTTCAATCCGCGCCGAGCAGCTGGCACAACTCATGCCTTTAACGGGTAAAGCTATCGTTTCATTTGTTTTAGATATCACGTCTCGCATCGTCTATAGGATAAACTCATTATGCAGAACCAGAGTACACTTTTAATAGTATGAGTCTTTTAACTGCTTATAAGACTTGCTTTGTCAAAGGCAAGATAGGGGAATAAAAATTGGCAAGGAAAGTTATGCGTTTCTAGGCTGGAGGGAGCTATTCTTGTTTACTAAGAAGGTTTTTCAGCGTAAAAACCCCATAGCCCATTAAAAGTAATGCAATCAGGCCACTGGTGAAAGAGTTTTGACCGACCGCGCTGGTAAATACAAAAATTCCAGCACCACTCAAAACAAGTCCTAGAAAAAAATACCCTGCGGTTCTATAAAAAGGCGTTTTGGGTAGTGGTTTTTCTATACCTTCTCGCTTTTGCTTGAGTTGCCAGCGCCATCGAAGGACATAATAAGTCTGCCTTAGCCAGTTGATCAGCCCAGCATCTTCTGTCAGGCTGGTTCGGCAATACATGCACTGGCTATCTGTATTGCGGTTAGGGAAACCACAATTGAGGCATAGCTTTGAGTCCTGATTACGGCTTATGGCTATAGGTTCTTTTTTAGGATCTTCCATTTAAAACTCCAAGTTTTCCAGCATTATCGGCTACCGGGCTCAATAAGTTTAAAAAACTTTTTTGTTATTATAATGATAGATTCTAGTACGATTAAACAACACTGTCAATTGCCATTGCCCCTATTCATCAAGCCACTAAATTCCTTTAAAATAAGGTCAGGTTTACAAATTTTGCTGATTGCCATGCGGCAGGAAATTCTCTATAATCCGATCTTTAAAAATCCCAGTCCACAACGATGAAAACTCTATTTTTACTACTTTTTTCCGTTTTGCTGACTACCCCAACCTATGGCGAAGAATCAGCCCCAGAGGGCATGGTATTGATTCCTAAAGGACTTTTCCAGATGGGAAGCAAAAAGTCCATGTTCGAATTACGACCGCATGACCTGTTCAACACCGACCGACACACTTTGGGCCCAGAAAACCCCGCTCACGAAGTCTACCTCGATGATTTTTACATGGATATTTTCGAAGTGACAAATGACGCTTATGCAAAATACACCAAAGAAACAGGTGGTAAAAAACCGATGGGGTGGAACAATCCTAACTTTAAAGAACCAAAGCAACCTGTTGTGGGGATTGCCTGGAAAGAAGCAGTGAAGTTTTGCGAATGGCAAAATAAGCGGTTACCCTCAGAAGCGGAATGGGAAAAAGCAGCACGAGGCAAACGCCCGGTAAAATATCCCTGGGGCAATACACCGCCTGACTCCAGCAAACTCAATTATAACGAAGATATAAAAAAAACCACGGCAGTCGGTTCTTTTGAAAATGGCAAGTCAGACTATGGAATCTACGATCTTTCCGGCAATGTTGCCGAATGGGTAAACGACTGGCACTATCCCGAATACTATTTATTTTCTCCCAAGGAAAATCCACCAGGACCAGAAGCAGGTAAGTATAAAATCATCCGTGGAGGTAGCTGGAGACATAATGCCGAAGATGTGAACTTGACTTATAGAAACGCCACCACTCCGGTCAACCGGTCTACCAGTATCGGCTTTCGCTGTGCAAAATCTCTATTCTAGCCTTTCGCACAACTGATCCTATCTAATAAGATATTGGCAATTTCTTTCTTCGTCATTCGCGGTAGGTTCTCAATTTTTTCATCAGAGTCAATCAAGGTTACCTGATTGTTGTCAGACTGAAACCCAATTCCAGGTGCGCTGATATCGTTGGCAACAATCAAGTCTAGTTTCTTTTTCCTTAATTTTTTCAGAGCGCTTTCAACCAGGTTTTGCGTTTCGGCGGCAAACCCGACTACAAACTGTCTCGTTTTTATTTTAGTCGCTTCCATCAAAATATCTTTAGTGGCAACAAGTCTTAGAGTCCATCCTTCCTCTTCTTGCTTTTTGATTTTTTCCTTTTCAAGCTTCTCTGCAGTAAAATCTCCAACAGCCGCAGACATCACCAACACATCACATTCCAAAAAATGTTTTTGGACTAGACTGTTCATGTCTGCCGCAGTTTTGCAGGATTCAAACTTGATCCCCGCAGGTGGGTTCAGGTAAGTCGGACCGCTGATCAAAACGACTTCAGCACCACGGGCTTTTGCACACTCAGCCACCGCATACCCCATTTTCCCCGAAGAAGGATTGGAAAGATAACGCACGGGGTCCAAAGGTTCGTGGGTAGGCCCTGCTGTCACCAGAATACGCAAGCCTTGCAAGTCCTTTAGCTGATTAAAATGATTTCTCACTCTTCCCATGATCGTATCGAGATCGGCAAGGCGGCCAGGTCCTATAGAGCCACAGGCCAATTCACCTTGTTCCGGATCAACAAATTTCACGCCGCGAGATGTTAGTTTTGCAATATTATCCTGCACTGCAGGGTTTTGCCACATTCCGTCATTCATAGCTGGAGCAACCATTACCGAGCCTTTGAAAGCCAGATAGAGATTGCTCAAGGCATCGTCTGCCAAACCGTTTGCGATTTTCCCAATAGTCGATGCAGTGGCAGGCACCACAAGCATCAAATCGGCGTTTTCAGCGATACGGATATGCTCCATATCTGCAGAATTTTTCGAATCATAAGTCTGGTGGTAAACAGGCTTTCCCGATAGTGCTTCAAATGTTAGAGGCATAACAAACTTCGCCGCGTTGGCACTCATCGCAACCTGAACCTCGGCCCCCTCTTTCATCAGCATTCTTAAAAGTTCCACAGCTTTATAAGCCGCTATTCCTGCCGACACCGCCATCACAATTTTCTTGTTTTCCATTGAGTACTTAATTTTATGTTAGACAAATTAATTATAAATATTAACTGCCATGCAATCAATGATTTTGGGGAATAATCCACTTCGATTGACTTTTTAGTATGTATTTCATAAGGTGCAAACTTATGAGTTCTCCTTTGAAAATTTTATTGGTCGCCGCCGAATTTTTTCCATTTTCTAAAACCGGAGGGTTAGCCGATGTCGCAGGGTCACTGCCTTCTGCCCTTAAAAAGCTGGGCCATGATGTCCGCGTCCTGCTACCAAAATACGCATGCACGAAATCGCAACCGATCCATTCCCTGAAACAGAAAATAGAAATTGGAAAAACAAAAGCCACCTTGTATGCAGGCAAACTTGCAGAAGACGTCCCGGTTTATCTCGTAGAAAACAACGCCTATTTTGTCCGCGAATATCTATATGGTGAACCGGGGTCAGAGTATACCGACAATGCCGAGCGATTTGCTTTCTTTTGCCAGGCCGCTTTAGAAGCCTGTAAAGCCCTCGACTTTCAGCCCAATGTCATCCACTGCAACGACTGGCATACAGGTCTGATTCCTGCTTACTTGAAAGCCATCGAAGACCCCTGATATTCAAAGATACGCACTTTATTTTCCATTCACAATCTTGGCTATCAGGGTAATTTCTCTATGGACAAGTTTCCAGTTACCGCACTTCCCGATAGTTTTTCAGGCCCTGAGGGCATCGAGTTTTACGGGAAAATGAGTTTTCTAAAATCGGGACTGGAATTTTAAATGCAGTGGATTATTCTGTTTGGAACCCCGGCACAGACAAATTAATTGCTGAAAATTATGGCCCCGGTTCCCTCTCCCAGAAACAAAAATACCGCGATGCATTGATCAAAAAATTTTCCCTGAAGATAGATAAAAGTACTTTCCTGCTTTGCATGATCTCCCACCTTTCTAGCCAGAAAGGAATTGATTTTTTAATGGAGGCTTCCGAGGATTTAAAAGATCAGTGTATGGTGGTTTTAGGGGAAGGCGATTCCAAATACGAAAATTTTTTCAGTGAATTAGCCAAGGCCAATCCCCGCCGATTCGCAGTGGTCTTAACCTTTGACGATGCGCTGGCACATCAGGTTCTTGCGGGCAGCGATATTTTATTGATGCCTTCTATATACGAACCCTGCGGACTCATGCAAATATATACATTAAAGTACGGTACAGTCCCTATTGTGAGTTCTGTTGGTCGACTCGATGATTCCGTACAGCCCTTTGATGGCAAAACGGGAACAGGCTTTAAATTTGCACCTAATGATCGGAAATCATTCAGCAAGCTTTGCAAAACTCTATGGTCTGGTTTGCCGATAAGCTTGGCTGAGACCGTTTGATAAACAATGGCATGGACATGGATTTCAGTTGGAATAATGCTGCACAGCAATATTCCAGTCTTTTCCAGGACATCCCGCCCAACCATTAAACATTGCAAAAACATCCCGATTATTATAAAAACTAACCGTGGATTATCAATTTTAACATTCAGCTGTCGCTCTGATTTTGACTTCAAAAAATATCTTTATCGTCGATGACTCCAACGGTCAAAATCGGCCCTATTATAAAGAGCTCGAAAATGAAACTTTTACAGTTTCCGCTTTCAGTTCTGTAGAAGATGCGCTAAAGAATGCGAATAAACCGCAACTCATCATTCTGGACTTAAAATTAAATGGTGATGACGGCGTAAAAATAATCGAAAAATTTAAAACTAAAAATGCCCCCATAATTGTTTGCTCTGGGTGGGGAAAAGATAAATTGAGCTTCCAACTTTGGGCTTCTGATGTGACTGTCGTAAAATCCGGCGATCACAGAGATTTGAAGTTAACCATAAAAGAAATTCTAGAGTAACAAGCGGAAAAACGAAACAATGACAAAACCCACAATCGAACCTAGATTTATTGCCATTGAAGGAGCCATCGGTGCTGGCAAAACATCTCTTGTCAATCTGCTAGACGAACAGTATGGCGCGCGCCTGATATTGGAAGATACCGATTCGAATCCTTTCATATCCAAATTTTATGAAGATAAAGAAGCCTACTCTTTCCAGACCCAAGTTTTTTTTTTACTGAGCCGATACAACCAGTATATGCAACTGGCGCAAAGAGATCTTTTCAACTCCGTGGTTGTCATTGATTATCTGTTTCAGCGCGATAAAATTTTTGCCCGTCTCAACCTTGAAGATCATGAGTTTAATTTGTACGAACAAATCTTCAACTTGATCGACGCCAAAGCTCCGAAACCCGACTTGGTCATTTATTTGCAGGCCAGCACAGAAGTGCTACAGGAAAGAGTTGCTAAAAGAGGACGGGAGTATGAAGCCTTTATGGACCCGGACTACCTCGACTCTGTCAACAAAGCCTTCAATAATTTCTTTTTTTATTATTCTGAAACACCACTTTTGGTCATAAATACCAATGAGATCGACTTCGTTGAAAAAAAATGTGACCTAGATGAGTTGATTAAGAAGGTCAACAGCCATAAAATAGGTAGAGAATATTATAATCCGCTTGGATCCTAACGGACCGGGACGGAGAAAGCTTCATACTGACAAGTAAACGCAAAGAACAGGAAGACCCTTCAGGGCTTTAAGTTTTGCTACGCGTTTCAAAAAAGCATTGTTGGATAAATACTGAATTCTAGAAATTCCTAAAAAACCAGTTTAATTTTTATGAGTTTCAAAATATCGGCATTTTCAATGCTCCGTCATCTTTGCTTCTCTTTCGGCCATTGCCGAAGGGAGTCGTTAAATTCGATTCCCTGCTCCTGCCAGTTAGACTCTCAGCCACAGCCCGCAAACTATAATGAAAAATCAACTTGTCACTGTTCCCGCTATTACGGCAAGGAAAAATTCAGAAAATAAAATCACCGCTTTAACGGCCTACGATTTCAGTTTTGCAAAATTGCTAGACACCACGGCCATAGATATTTTGCTGGTGGGCGACTCTTTGGGAATGGTTTCTCAGGGGCATGAAAACACACTTTCCGTAACCCTTGAAGATGTGCTCTACCATACGCAATCCGTTAAACGCGGAGCACACCGGTCATTGGTTGTGGCGGATATGCCGTTCATGTCTTACCAGATTTCTGTAGAACAGGCCGTGACCAATGCCGGTCGCCTGATTCAAGAGGGCCATGCCGCAGCAGTTAAACTGGAAGGTGGCACTCACATGGCCGACCGAGTAAACGCAATCGTTCAAGCGGGTATTCCGGTAATGGGGCATGTCGGATTAACCCCTCAATCGGTACATCAGTTTGGTGGCTATAAAGTTCAGGGCAAAACTTTTCTCGACTCAAAACAAATTAAGCAGGATGCAAAAGACCTGCAAAAAGCAGGTGCGTTCTCTCTGGTTCTAGAAGGAATGCCAGAGGAGCTTGCTGGTGAAATCACCCAGGTTCTGGAAATCCCCACTATCGGCATCGGAGCAGGCTCAAAATGCGATGGACAAATTCTTGTGACTCATGACCTGCTCGGATTAAATCCCGACTTCACACCCAAATTTGTCAAACACTACGCTCAATTAGCGGATGTCATTCAAAATGCCGTCAACGAGTTCATTGATGAAGTTCATAGCGAAGCTTTTCCAGGCCCGGAGCACAGCTATAATCTAAAAAAAGGTTCTCTCAAGCAGGTGAATGATGGTCGCTGAGTTAAAACAACAAGTCCTCATGCAGAAGGCGTCCTCGACCCGTACAATGAAAAGAATTTCAAACTCGTTTCATGGAACTAGCGTTGGTTTTGTGCCTACCATGGGATATTTACACGAAGGGCATATGAGTCTAGTAAAGCAGTCTTTGAGCACTTGCGACCATACGGTTGTCAGCATTTTTGTAAACCCTATACAATTCGGCGCCAATGAAGACCTTGATGTTTACCCCCATGACCTGGAAGGTGACATAGAAAAATTGGAATCCGCCGGAGTGGATGTACTATTTCAACCTCATCGAGAAACAATCTACCCCAAAGGATTTAAAACATATGTACAGGTAGATGAAATCACCGATCAATTATGTGGTACAAGTCGGCCTGGACTTTTCAAAGGTGTGGCAACCGTTGTTTTAAAATTGTTTAATATCGTTCGCCCGCAACATGTCTTTTTTGGAGAAAAAGATTGGCAACAGCTTGCGGTGATAGAAACTATGGTAAGAGATTTAAATCTCGACATTTCTGTTCATAGAGTACCCTTGGTCCGCGAGCCAGATGGACTTGCCATGAGTTCACGCAACCTTAATCTATCAGCTGAAGATAGGCAGAAAGCTCTTTCCCTTTCGAGGTCGTTAGAAGATGCGAAAGAAAAAATTCGTCAAGGAACTACGGCAGCAAGTCAATTGAAGCAGAGTATGAAAGATAGAATCACCGCTGAATCTGGGATGCAAATCGATTACATATCGATTTGCGATCCCATCAGTTTGCAAGAAATAGAAGAAGTCAAAGGCCGCACGTTGATCGCGCTGGCTGTAAAAATCGGATCATCCCGACTCATCGATAATTGCATTGTAAAGGATTAAAAAGTGCAAAGAATAATGTTGAAATCGAAACTGCACCGGGCTACGGTGACAGCAACCGAAATTGATTATGAAGGTAGTATTGCCATTGACGAAGATTTGTTGGATCGGGTAGATATCCATCCCTACGAACAAGTCCATATCTACAATATCAACTCTGGCAGCCGTTTTATCACTTACGTGATAACAGCCAAACGAGGCTCTGGAACGTTTTCGATCAATGGGGCTGCGGCGCGACTAGCGCAGATAAATGATCGCATCATTGTTGCGGCTTATGGTAATATAGATATTGATAAGGAATCCCATCAGCCAAAAGTCTTACTCCTCGATGCCGCCAATAAGGTGGCTGAAGGGTCCTGATTTCAAATCCGGACAAGGCGCTTTTATTGTCCCTACAAAAAACAGAGGTAGAATTGCAAGAAATATTTAACTACTTAGCAGCCGGATTCATGCTGTGGATGGTTCTGGACTGTATACAAAGGCGTGAACATTTTGTCTGGATAATCATTATAATCCTGCTCCCCCCTATTGGTGCGGTAGCGTATTTTTTCGCCATTAAAAATCGAGCCAGCAGTACCAGTGCCGGTAATAGCAAAAGCAGTGGTGGAGTACTCGGCACAATCATTCCTTTTGCCAAACCTGTGAAAAAAGACGTCGAGACGGAAGAAACCCTACAGCTCAAAGAACTGATCAAGCAATTTAATAAAGCCTACCACTACGAAAAACTAGGGCAGGTTTATATAGAACAAAAAAAATATGAAGCGGCTATTCCTAACTTTGAAGAAGCCATACAACGTGATCCAGAAATGCTGGAGGCGAGATACGGACTTGCAAAATGTTTCCATGGTCTTGGAAAATTCGATGAAGGCGCCGTTGCATTAGAAAAACTAACCACTATTGAAAAAAAATATGACTACGGCAATGCTATTTTTGGACTTGCTGAGTGCTACCGCTTAGGCGGGAAAGATGAAAAAGCGTTAGAGACATACGGAGATGTAATCAACTCTTTCCACTTCTTCAAAGCCTATTATCACTACGCTCAACTGCTGGATAAAAGGGGCAAGAAGCAGGAAGCCATCGATTATATGAAAAATATTATCGGCTCTTCAAAAGACCTGCCTGATTACAAATTGGAAAAAGAACGTTTTTGGATTGATGAAGCCTACAAGTTTTTAAGAAAAAATGGAATAGAGCTAGCTTAAATTTTTAAAGCACTGGTCTAAGCATTATGACTATCCTCTCCGACAACTTAAAAACGATCCGGAAAAATATCAATTGCACGCAAATGGCCTTGTCTGAAGTTCTCGAGATTGGGTTTAGAACCTACGTCCGTTACGAAGCTGGAGAAAGAGATGCCCCAGTTTCCGTCCTAGTGAAATTAGCACGATTAGGAAACCTGTCCCTCGACCGGTTACTGACCACTAAAGTTTTTTCCAAAGACCTGCAGACACCCGATCAGGAAAAATTTCCAACCTCCAAAGCTCCATTAGAAGTTATTGGCGGTGGTTTAGAGGAAGGACGTCTGATGTTCAAAGGCCAGCTTAACGACAACCTTATCAGCACGAATAAAGAAGAACAAAAGCTACTCACTTTATTTAGAAAAATGAATTCCGGCAACCGCGAAAAGTTCTTGCTCGATGCCGAATGGTTTTTCACCAACACCAGGAAATCGATTCGTTATCGCAAACCTAAAAAAATCCCCCGAAAAGAAGAAAAAGCCAAAACCGCCATCAAACTCAGAAAACTGGCGAAATCCATCAAAAAAATCACCATCCGCGATTAACCAGCCAGCGACTGGTTACAATAGGTCGGTTCCCATATAGCGAAAAAAACGGTGTCAAGCTTCTGGATAGGCATTTATTAGAATGTTATGTCTCAACTAACCCATTTTAGCCCTTATCTGTTTTCGGCCCAGACTGTGTGAAAACACAGAGTCGTCAATATTATTAAGCGATGTTATCGTAATAGAGGCAATGATGGCCTGATAGGCCTTCATTTTCTAAAATAGAAGCTGATATATAGGTATTTTTTCAAAATACTACCCAAATCAAGAATACCAATGGCTCAAAATAACTTAATCTGGAATTAAAAATAAATGAGATAACTTTTACTAAAAAATTATCTGTACTTTACATTTTCACACAGCCTGGGTCGGAAGCAGACCTAAACCTTGATGAATTACCCTAAAAACCGACGAGTGGTAAATTAGGCCGTGCGCCCCCTGCCCAACAAAATTAATTATATTAGCCTCGCCAGAGGACTACTTGCGGAGGAATCTTTTTAGGATGTCATCCATATCGAATAATAGGGATATGGGTCTACCGTGTGGGCAAGTAAAGGGCATGGTGGTTTGTTCCAGATCAGAAATCAGTTTGCGGATTTGATCCAGGTTTAAGGGGTGGTTGACCTTGATAGCGTTCCGGCAGGACATCATTATAAGAACATCTTCATATTTATCGTGCAGGACATTTTCCTCACCGCCTTTAGGAAGAATTTCAATAGTATCGCGAAGTAGCTTCTCGTTATCGATATTTTTTAGAATGGCGGGTACGGATCGTAAGAGAAATTCATTTTTCCCAAAGGCCTCAAGTTCTAATCCCAATTGCTGTAAGCGATCCAAATGCGGGGTCAATATTTCGGTTTCCGCCGGAGAAAACTCGATGGTTAAGGGAAATAAAAGATTTTGCACTTCGATTTTTTTCTCCTTCGCCGCTTCGCGGAACCGTTCATACAAAATCCGTTCGTGAGCCACATGCTGATCGACCACCAGCAACCCTTTTTTGCCCTGCATGATAATGAAAGAAGAGTCCAATTGTCCTAAAGGTTCGAATTCGGAATATATAAGGTGCGAAACCGGTATCGGATGTTTATCAAACCAAGTCACTTGTGATGAAGGCGTGGTAGTTTGCGACTCGAAGCCATGAGTGCCCGCCATCGTTCTTAAAGCATCAGAAAGGTTCCCCTGGCTGAATGAAGTTGATTCCTCTAATTTGCCTATCCATGAAGGGGTTTCAATCGGTTTTCTATAGTTTGAATGTATAGGAATATCGTCGTTTATGGGACGAGCATCGGGTGCCTGCATATTTTTTTCAAGGGCTTCGCGGATGCTGCGGGAAACGAATTGATGAACATCCTGCTGAAATGCGAACCGCACTTGTGCCTTCGAAGGGTGAACATTCACATCCAGCAATTTTGGGTCCATGGTCAAATATAAAAACAGAGCCGGATGCTGACCTTTCGGTAGCAAATGACTGTATCCCTGCTGTGTAGCGTGAAGAATCACTTTATCCCGGACGAACCGTCCGTTGATGAAACAATATTGTGCAGACCGGTTCGACCGAGTGTAAACCGGATTAGACACATAACCTTCTAATTGGTAATCCCCTGAACTCGATTTCACCTGTACCAGTGACTTGCCAAGGTCTGCGCCAAAAAGTTCAGCAACACGGTAATGGATTTGATCCGTGGGTAAGGTCTGGATTACATCACGTCCATTATGAGTCAATTGAAATTTAATAGCAGGATAAGCTAGCGCCTGCTGCGTCACCACTTGAGTGATATGAGAAAATTCGGTGGAATCGCCTTTCAAGAATTTACTTCGAGCGGGGGTACTATAGAATAATT
>Ga0115000_10004114_pt1 | contig 11964 bp, 18 predicted proteins | sample ArcticOcean_MG_C_6_FD_89690 | JGI IMG/M metagenome (GOLD analysis project Ga0115000, IMG submission 89690) | Marine microbial communities from western Arctic Ocean - ArcticOcean_MG_CB8_128 | ecosystem: Environmental > Aquatic > Marine > Oceanic | place: Arctic Ocean: Canada Basin | collected... | reverse complement strand
TTCTTCTCCATTTTCCACACAAATTTTGTATTTTCTATCCCATAATGTTTGATAATTCAATTCTTTGTTTAAAATATGGGAAACTATAACACCTATAACACCCATTGTTAAATTTTAGAAATACCTGTAGTTCTATATGTTGTTTTACCCATTTTTCATTAAAACGCATTTTTTGATACGTACAATAGTCGCGATAATCACTTGAATTACCCGGATTTTTGCCCCATGTCAACGCTATTTTACAAGTGCAAATATCACAATCTATAGTGTCATCTTCTTCCCATGTATGATTTGTCCAATTTTTATTAGGTCTTAATGCATTTATAGGTAAACGCAATTCCTGTCCATAATAATACTCTGTTAAGAATTGTTGTTTCAAATCTCTTTCACATTTTTCATATAATTTAAGGGCTCTTATGTGTTCATTTTTAATATGTAATTTCTTGGCTTTTATTTCATTCCTTCTTTTTAATGCTATTTTTAAATTTATTTCTAATTCTTTTTTACTTAAATAATTTGCTTCCTCCGGATGGGTGTTTTCAAACTTTTCTATATTACGTAACCATTTGGTTACTTTTGATTTTCTAAAATTTGCTGCGCTCATTGCAAGTTTTTTTTCACATTTTACAAAGTTTTTAATATTATAGTTTATTCTGTTAAACCCACCTTTCAAAAACTGTGATAATACTTTATCCATGTTTTCCCATTTGTCAGAGCAAAATTCATAAATATACCTTTGTATGTCTTCAGGTAAATTAAACATGTTATTTATAATACAATAATCTTATATTTTTGATTCAATTTTATTAAAATCAAAGAACAATATAAATTGAAATATTATTTTACACAATGTAAATAATATAAACATAACAAATAAAAATGATGACAATATTATATAATTAAAAATTATTTGTTGGTATAATATATTATATAATGATACTAAATTAACAATTAACTAATATAATTTTATCTCTAGTATCAATTTCAATAAAATTTTTAATAATTTTCCAAACAGATGAAAATATTTTTGAATCTGAATAAATAAACATAGATTCCAATGTATCATCAAAAGTTTCGGAAATTATAGTGTTTATTTTTTTAAATAATTTTAAATTAAAATTTTCCCTTCTAAAATTTTTTAGATTTAAATGTACATAAGATGTTTTATTATTATATGTATTTGAAATGACTAAAGACTCTTGTGTCACTTGTATAATATGTTCAAGAACCATTAATTTTTGTTTTTTTGTGTATTTTGCCGGTGTAAAATTATTAACGACAATAAATATGTGTCCATATCTATCTTTTTCACAGGTATAAATATTTTTTCTCATAATATCTATTAATTTATTATTATCAACTGACATTAAAGTTATATTTATTTTATATTAAAAAAATTTATAAAATACGAATTTGTATAAATTAAAGATTCTTATTCACAACTGTCCATGTCCGATCATTTTATAAATATTGCATTTAATCCAACTTCTTTTCCCAGTTACACCAATTACTTCACATTCACATGATACCCATCCATTGATAGAAGATTTTTTTGATTCTTTGTAAAAGTTAGAATGTGCTTGAGCAAATGATGTTAATGATTGATATTCAATATTATTATATTCAATACATTTATTAATAGTATTCCATTTACCAGTCCAACAATTACTTTGTCTAACAAGTTTGTGACGAATTCGTTGACCATTGTCAAAACAATATTCTCTTTTTTCTCTTCTCTTATTCTTTGCTATTTTTTTCTCTTCATCTTTTTTTAACTCGTCCATTTCTTTTTCATCATTTCTTGAATCTTTTATAGGTTCCCAGTCAATACCATCACACAATGAAAATATATTTTTTATTTTACTTAATTCAGAACTAAAAAACTCTCTAGATTGATTATGTCTTTCATTTTTCAAAAGTTTGTGGATGCTTTTTTCTTTTTGCATAGGTTCATTCACGTTTTTCGCAAATTCAATAACAAATGGCTCTGGTATACCCGTTTTATAAAGTTCTTTTGCTCTCCCTTCAGGAGTCTTTTTTGTCATCCCGATTTTATATAAATTTGGAATGGATGGGTTTGATAAACAATAAATCCAACCATTTAATAATATTTTTTTACTAGTCATGATATAATTAATAAATTTATTATTTTATATTATTTCAATAATGTATATATGGAAAATCAGATCTTACTTTTTAATACTATACTTTTTTGTTGTTTGATAGTATCTTTTTTGATATACAAAAAAGCTTATATTAAAGGAAAACTTACATGTAATAATTTTATTTTAAATAGTTATTTGTATATTTTATTGTCCTTGTTGATTATTTGTAATGTTGTTATTTTAGCAGATAAAAAAAATGGACTGAGGTTTTATAGACAAAGAGGGTTTTTCTGGATTTTACTTTTCTTCTCATTGGCGTTTCTCTTTTTAACAATGTCAATAGACCCAAGAAAAACGGTATTTAAACATTTAGCTTGGTTAGTCTGGATTATAACAATGGGAATATCAATGTATCCAATATATTTGCGTTCAAAACAAAATGGTGTATTTTTAAGCTCATTAGCCGTTACTTTTGCAATGGTAGCAATATTAACTGGTATAGCATTTTATAGACCAGATATGATAGATCTAAAAATGGGACCAATATTATTAGTATTATTATTAAGTGGGATATTATTGAAAATATTTACAGCAATATTTGCAAAAAGAAAAACAGCAAATAACGTAGGATATTATACTTCTTATGTGTTTGTAGTATTATTTTCATTATTTATATTGTATGACACAAAGAAATTACAAGTTCATGCCAAAAAATGTGTAATTCCAGATTACATTAATGAATCTATGGGTATATTTTTGGATGTTCTTAATTTATTTTCTAGTATTTCAAGAAGCAGAAGTAGATAAATAAATGAATACATTAAAATGAGTAGATATTATTGTGAATTTAAAAAATGTACTTGTAATCAATTCATATCTAATTCTAAAATATGTGATATTTGTAATCACTCTAATATATGGCATTCAAAAAAAGGTAAACCTCTACCAAAGGATTGTGAATTACAATTTATGTCTCCAAGAAAAAATGCAAGAAAACCAAAATATGCTTTTGATATTATTTTTACACAAATATTTACTCCTGAAAAAATACCAATAGTAGAAGCGATTGAAATATATCCTTCTGGTTTTTGTTCAGAAGTCTGTGCGTTACCTGTTTAGATTATTTTCTAGTATTTCAAGAAGTATATAAAATTGAATGTTTTTTATTTTATTTTATTTATAATAAAAAAATGGAACAACATTTAAAGGCTATATATGGCTTTAATAATTTTAGAGATTATCAAAGAGATATCATTTGTGATTTGTTGAATGGAATAGACGTGTTTGCTATTTTACCTACGGGAGGAGGTAAATCTCTGTTATATCAGTTTCCGGCAACATTTACAAAAAAAACAACTATAGTGGTTTCACCACTTATATCCTTGATGAATGACCAATGTATGTATTTAAATTCTATAAATATTAGAAGTGTCTGTTTGAATTCTGAAACTAATATTCATATTTCTCAATATAAAAACTATAAAATTATTTATGCAACACCTGAATTTATTACAACACGAATCAAAAAAATTATGGAAATTAAGGAAGAAATTGGTTTATTTGCAATAGATGAATCACACTGTGTATCACAATGGAGTCATGATTTTAGACATAGTTATATGGAATTATCCATTATTAAAAAGACATTTCCTTCAATACCATTATTAGCTGTAACAGCTACAGCTACACCAAGAGTTGTAAAAGATATTTTTACTTTATTAAATTTAACAGATGTAAAAGAATATCTTTTGGGTACAAGAAGAACCAATTTAGAAATCAGCGTCAGACCAAAAAAGGATTTTGATAAATGTGAATTTACAGAACAAACTATTATTTATGTTTTAACACGCAAAGTATGTGAAAGTTTATATAACACCCTATTAAAAAAAGGTATAAAAACAGGATATTATCATGGTGGAATGAGTAAAAAAGACAAAGATAAAAACCATAAGTTGTTTACTAAAGGGGAAATTATTGTTATTGTGGCAACTGTTTCGTTTGGTATGGGTATTGATAAATCTGACATAAGAAAGGTTATTAATTATGGTGTACCAACTGATATTGAAACATATTATCAAGAAATAGGAAGAGCTGGAAGAGATGGATTGCAAAGTAAGGCAGTTCTCTACTATTCAACAGGAGATTGGAGAACTGTTATGTTTCTAATAAATCTTTCGGATGATCCAAAACAAATAGAAATCAAGAAAAAATCCATGAATACATTGCGCAAATATATAGAAGAAAGATATATTTGTAGACAACAAATTATAGAATTTTATTTTAAAAATGGAGAATTTCCAACAGAAGACAAAATAAAAAATATACCCAAGTGCAACATGTGTGATAATTGTATTGGACACACAAAAAACGAATTTGTTGATATGAGCGAAGAAACAAAGACAATATTTCAAATTATCGAAAGACAAAAGAAAAACAAAGGATTTACATTTGGGATGACAAAAACAGTTGACATGGTAAAAAAACATATTTTGTTTGATAAACGACATAAATCATGGATTAAAGAATTAATTAATATCCTTATTAACAAAAATATATTAATTCGATTAAACAAAAAATTTGGTCCTATTATTACCACAGGTAACAAACCAACCCTATTACCAATTAATATTAGAATTGAAAATAAATTTGTAAATCAATTTGTAAAAATTAATTATTTAAATGACCTAAAAGAACTCCGGAAAAACCTAGCCAAGAAAAATAATTTAATTCATTCTGAATTTATAAATGAACGAGTTATTTTAAATATACACGAAAAAAAACCGAAGACACTATCAGAACTATGGAAAGTTGACGGTATATCGAATGAATTTATTATGAAATATGGTAATGAATTTATAGATAAATATAAAGTAATCATTACGCCAAAAAAATCCAATGGTAAAAAAAAAATAAATTGTAAAAAAAATAACGATACTATTTTAAAATATTACAATGAAGGTAAAACCATGGAAGAAATTTCAAAAATTACCAACAAAAAATTAAGGTCAATTGAAGAAAGTATGCTAAATATATTTGAATTCTATGATATTGATATTGACCCCGATTATTTTGGATTAACAGAAGAATACGAAGAAGAGATTAAAAAAGTAGTTAAATCAAATAATTTCTTGCGTTTAAAACCCATTAAAACAAGGGTAAATAATAAAATCACTTATTCACAAATAAAATTATGTTTATTGATTATTAAAATTGAAGGTACGAATTAATTATATAAATTCAACAAGATTCTAAACATTTTTTTAATGAAGTTTATTAAAATATTTATTTAGTATATAATGGCTTTGAGAAAACCCAAGAGAAAACCCAAAAGAAATTCAAAAAGAAACACAAAAAGAAACACAAAAAGAAAACCCAAAAGAAAAATTAAGAGAACAATTAAGAGAACAATTAAGAGAACAAAAAAACAACGTAGATTCAAAATGAGAAAGAATGTTGCTGGTTCTTTGAGAAAAAAGCGAAAAAGAAATAATAATATTTCTTCTCTTACAGAACAAATGGGAAATTTAGATACTTATTTTGATGAGAAAATGCCTCAAGCTAGACGTACATTAAAAAGAGGAAGATATAGAAAATCTATTAAAAAATTTACATCTCCTATACAGGGAATTTCACCATCTGATACTCCTTTACAAAATTCACCGTCTGACCAGACGCCAAAAAAGAAATTTATAAATTTATAAATTGAATAAATTTAATATATAATAAAATTTATATATTAAAATGACTAGATACTATTGTGAATTTAAAAAATGTGAATGCAGTGAATTTTACTCAAAAACAAATATATGTGATAATTGTAATCATGCAAATATATGGCATTCAAAAAAAAGTAAACCTCCTCCAAAGTATGGTAAATCTCAATTTTTCTCTCCAAGAAAAAATGCAAGAAGACCAAATTATGTATATGATATTATTTTTGCACAAATATTTACTCCTGAAAAAATACCAATAGTGGAAGCAGTAGAGATAAATCCAATCGGATTTTGTCCAGAAGTTTGTGCATTACCAGTTTAGATTATTTTATAATCTTTTTTTAGTTTTACTCCAAATCCTTCGATATAAGTCGCTAATCCCGATACAAAATACGTATTTCCATTACAATTTTCACATTCAATATAACCGGAATATGTACCCAAACCAGTAAAATATCCAATAATGGCTCCTTCATCGTCATAAACAAGATCTCCTTTGTTTATTTTTTTTTTAAGATTTATTATTTCATTGTACATTTTTATTTTCGATGGTTTAAATATATTAATTTATTTTTATCAATTTTATATAAAAAAATAATAAAGAATTATTTTTAAATAATTTATATATGAATAGCGTTTTAAATTTGGATATAGATGATAAAGATAAATTATTAATTTTAAAGAGACAAATATCAATAGTCGAAGAAAGTATAGAAAAAGAAAATGACAGGATACGTAATTTAGATGAAGGGTGTTCTATAACATTATTGGAAGAATTAATTAAAAATATAGATGAAACTTTGAATGATGAAGGTGGTACAAACAATAGAGAATATTTTGTAAAAGAGTATATTAAAAGAGAATTTGGGGGTTTAAATACATCAGAAGGATTGAAATATTACAAAGAAAAGAGGAAATGGATAATAGAACCCGGAAAAAAAAATGGCTATCATGTAAAAGACGGTAAGATTACATATAAGGAATTTTTCGATAATCAAGAATATTTAGGAACGGATTCTTATGGACATCCATTGGAAAAACCATATGAGTTATATTATAGAATGAACCCATTATTAAAGTATGTATTGAATTCTATTAAAAAATTAGAATCAAAAAATAAAATTTATAATTTTAAAATTAATAAACATAATACAATTATTGAAAATTTATTAACCAATATTGGTTCGTTAAATAGAAAAGTTGAATATTTGAAAAAGGAATTTGATAAGAATTCATAATAATTTATTTTTTTTGAAAATTGTTCAAAAGCCACGTTATACATGCTGTACCAGCACCAATCCAAATTGCTATATAATGTTTACCCAATTCGTATTGAACTGTATTAGCAAATTGACACATTGGCGAACCAAGAGTTATAAATGTCTGCATTAGTCCGAAAAACCCCCATGGTGCACAGTATTTTGCATATAATTGTACTGTAGACCAGTGCAATAATACTGTAAATGAAACAATTAAACCAAACATTGAAATTGGGTTATTGAAATTTGATTTTACGTAATTAAGAATCTTTGTCATTTTTTAATACTTCATTTATATAGTAACATTTTTTAATCAATTTATATAATATTTAAAACAATATAGAGAATAACGATCATATAATATTATAATGAGTAATCTAGGAAAGGTAAAATGGTTTAATAATAGAGCCGGTTTCGGCTTTGTAACATCTTTGGACGGTGAAAAAAAGGGTGATGATATATTTGTTCATCATTCAGGTGTAGTCGTATCAGATGAACAGTACAAGTATCTTGTACAAGGAGAATATGTTTCATTCGATATGAAAGAATCAAATAATAGTGAACACCCTTTCCAGGCTGGTAACGTAAAGGGAGTTCTTGGTGGAAAATTAATGTGTGAAACTAGAATGGAGAATAAGAGAGATGACCACGATGACAGCAACCGTAGCAATAATAAAGAACAAGGAGGTAATGATGATGGACCATTGTTGAAGCGTGGTAGTGGAAATCGTCATTCTAGAGGACGAGGACAATCTTACAATTAAATATATTTTAAAATTTATAAATTAAAATATATTTAAAGATAAACTACAAAAATGTAGTATAATGAATGATAAAAAAACAAATGGAGATGTTAAGAAAGGAGAAATTTTGAATAATGAATTTAAAAACTTGGTAAACACATTGTCTTCTTTGAAATCGCAAATCATAATGACTTTAAACCAGGTTAGGGTGTTGGAAAAAAATGTGAACAAGAAAATTAGAGTTTTAGAAAGGAAAATCCATAAAAATAAGAATAAAGGTAGTAGACAACCTTCTGGATTCGCACTACCAACAAAGATTTCAAATGAATTGTGCGAGTTCATGAATGAACCCCCTGGTGTAAGTATGGCTAGAACCGAAGTTACACAGTATATTATACAATATATTAAAACCAAAGATTTACAAGATAAATCAAATGGTCGGAGAATTAAACCAGATAATGCATTGAAAACTCTTTTAAATATTAAACAAACAGATGACCTTACTTATTTTAATTTACAAAAATATATGAATCAGCATTTTGTTAAAGGAGCCTAATTTATCGAACTTTAAAAATTTAAAAATTTTAAAAGTTCCCTTTTATATTCGTATGCCGTTTTACATCCACTATAATCTCTCAGTTTTTCCATATCCATTAATAAATAGTCCACCAGACCATAATTAAAATCATTACACTTTAGTTTATACATTTCGTAATTTAAATCTTCCCTATTTATACCATCCATATAAAGGGGGTTCGCCTTTGTTGAATCAAGTGTTTTATCACTATATGTAAAGTTAAGGGTTATAAAATACTTACTTTTCTTTTTATATTTATTGGTTGTAATATTTATATAAACATCACAATACTTTGTTTTGATATTTTTATTATGAAATCTAAAAATCTTTGTCACCATTTTGTTTTATTAAAATAATATTAGAAAACTTATTTATGTTCAATTTAAATCAATAAAAAATTGATTAATAAATTTCATAATTTTTTCCATTATATAAAAAATATATATATAATGGGTTCAGGAGCTTCTTCTAAACGTGTGTGTCCAAGTGATTACGACAATGATAATTTTTCTAAAATTAGAAAATTATTTGATCAGTTAGATAATAACGGTGATAATGTTGTCGAATCTTCCGAATTAGATGATATTTCAAAACTCCATGTTAAAAATCAAATAACCGAACTTGAAAATAAAAAGAATTACGAGATTTCTAGAAGAAAAAAAGTTAACGAATTCATTATTAACGAAGCAAATAAAAAACAAAATGAAATTCAAAAGGAAATGTTCAATAGTAAATTTAAAAATGAATGCTTTTCAAATAATGAACTAATAAGATTTAATATGGAAATTGGATGGTTAAAGAGACTTGAAAGAGAAAAACGAGAAAGATTGTTTCTTAAAAAAGTTTCTAATAAAAAAGGATATATTGATTTTTGGAAGTTTTTCGAATATATGAAAAATAGGACACATGATATCAAAAATATTAATTAATGGTATATTAAAACGAAGAGTTCATTGTAACAAAGATAATTCTGTTAAATTTCTTTGGATGAAATTATTGAATATTGTATGAAAAATTAAAAAATTGAAAATTAATTAATCCATTTTTTTCTATGCAAAAAAATGGAAGAACGTACAGTACAAAATATATTTGACGATATGCGTGAAAACAATGTACGTATTGAAGAAATAGAAGAAGAATTAACTGATTTAAAAAATGAGTTGAAAATGAGAAAAAAATTAAAATTAGGGTATAATTCTGAAGTAAATGAAAAAAAAATAGATTTATTGAAAGAAAAAAAGTTAGAATGGATTGAATGTAACCTTAATGAATGGAGAAAGCATGTTGAAGAAAATTTGTATGAAAAATTAAAATATTATATTTATCGATATGATGGTGCTGTTAACCAACAGGGATATTATAAAGGTGAATGTAACTTAGATGTGAAAGACGCAGAACATTTCAAAGAATTTTTCGATGATTACTTTTACTATGGTTATCCAAATTACCAAGATGAAAATCATCCTCACGCAGAGGGAAGTGAATGTTATTTGGCTTTTGGTGGTGGTGCAGCAGAGGTTACAATAATTGAATGGCCGAAAAATACCGAAAATTTCTGTTAGAGTACAATTGGGGAAGTAACTTATTTGATAGAAAAATATATGTGTGTAATTTTGCAGAACAAATTGATACACTGAACTTTTTACAGTTGATTTACAATTAAGTCATCCGTTTGTTTTATCCGAAAGAGGTTTTTGTGTAAATCATAATCAGTTATGTATAGGATATGAAATGGTAGAAAACACAGAAATTTTTAGACCGATATTTTCACAAAAACGTCAAAATTTAATAGATAAATTAAATTTTGAAATAACAAGAGACCGTATTTCTTTGAGTTATGTAAACGGATTAAAATACCAATAGATTGTGTTAAAATTATAGTGATATTTATTTTAAGCTTCTTCTTCAGCTGCTACTTTCAGCTTCTTTTTGGCCTTTTCTTCTTCCATTATATAATACTAAAGATATTATAAAGAGGTTGATACAAAGAAGTTGTAATCTATATTTTTATAGATAGATTGTATAAAATTATTATAAATTGAAAATATCTTTTTTTAATTACCGTCAATAAATATTATTACACTATGCAAAGAATTTTTGAATTTGGTACCCAACAAAAAACATCTAAACATGAAGTATTACATGAAAAAAACAAAGAAAGTGAACAAACTATTTGTCGTAGGGCAATAAATCAAAGAAAATTAAAGTTTGGGTTAAAATTTGGTGAAATTGTAATAGAACAAATATATATTAAAAAACCTAAAGAAGAAGAAGAAGTATTGTTGAAATGTTGTTTGTGTGATGAACATTGTGTCGATAATATGATAAAATATGTTAACTGTAGATTAAAGGGTATAAAAAATAAAAAAATTGGTTATTATAAATATGGAGATACTGCTATATGTACAAATTGTATAAAAAACCAGGAACAAAATATTACAAATGGTGATGTTGTTAGGTTTAAATATGAAAAAAAAATAGGATATCGTAATAAAAAAACAATTTATAATACAGGTAAAATTTCGGCTTGTGACAAAAATGGAAGTGATATAATTTATAACATTTATTGTACAAAGGCTAGTCTTTTTCTTAAAATAAAACAAAAGGATATATTGTATAAATTAAATACATGCCCTTGGTGTGAGTCTCATAGATTGCGTGATTGGCGTAAAAATACTCAAAAATTTCCAAAAAAAAAGAGAAGAAATTAAATATTATATTAATTTTTCGGTTGATTGTTTCTAAGGGAATTTCCCTATTATTTAACGGCGTCTTCTAGTTTTTCTGCGTTTTCTAGATTAGCCAATATAATTAGATTAAAAAATAAAATATTATAAAAAAAATAATATTATAAAAAAATATAATATTATAAAAAAACAAAAAAATTTATTGATACTAATAATAAAAAAAATTAACAGCTATTATTTGCTTTTAAACGGTTTAATCTATCAAATTGCCCAACATTTGCTTCCATAACAGATTGATTGTATTTTTTTTTATCTTTATCCGTTTTATTAACACACCCTGCTAAATTATAGGCTTGGATTTTCCTTGAAGAATTTTCAAAATTAAAAAGCGAATTCATTGTACTATTTGTATTTTTGAAAAAAGATGATGTTGCTTTTGCTAAATTTTTTCTTGCATTTTGTAATCTTGGCTGCGCTATGGCGATATTTTTTGACATTATAATATAATGTCACATTTTAAATTGAGGAACCCTCTCAATCTTGAGGCTTCGCTTAACACCCTTAATAAGAGCTTTCGGGGTAGTGAGGAATATCATTTAAGTCTATGATTATACATCAATGTATAACTTGACGCCCAATTTGAGTGATATGTGTTGTTCGAGAAATACGCTTAATCGTCCACTTCCGGTTTCTCCAGTATTTTATATTGGTATTCAACGCGTTATTTTACAAAGGGGGTTTGGGGGATATAATCCCCCACAAACAGTAATATTTAAAAAAAATTGAGTGAAAGAAAGATCATGTAAAGTGGTATTATAAAAATCAAAGAATGAACAGTTTAAAAATGTGCGAATGGATGGGTAGACTGTGTGGAGAAAAT
>Ga0115000_10004112_pt1 | contig 11968 bp, 11 predicted proteins | sample ArcticOcean_MG_C_6_FD_89690 | JGI IMG/M metagenome (GOLD analysis project Ga0115000, IMG submission 89690) | Marine microbial communities from western Arctic Ocean - ArcticOcean_MG_CB8_128 | ecosystem: Environmental > Aquatic > Marine > Oceanic | place: Arctic Ocean: Canada Basin | collected... | reverse complement strand
CTCATGCAATCGAACATGGTGTTTTAAAAAATTGGGTATTGGGACTTACCGCTCATGTAAATGGTGATGATGTAAAATTTGGCTCACAAGTAATGAAAAATGTAGCTGGATATGATATGACAAAGTTATTTATAGGGGCACACAGTAGACTAGGATTAGTAAAACAGGTCATATTCAAAGTAATGCCAAATCAATTTCAGGTTGATTATGCCCCCTGTGAGATATTGAATGGGTCACGGATTGTGCTTGAACTATCTCAAGTAGATAACTTTATTCTGGATATTAAAAAAGAAGGCGGTTCATTTTTTCATTATGAGGGTTTGGGAGTATTAGATACAAATATTGATAATAAAACTTTAAGTATTGAAACTCAAATACTAGGGGCTAAATATATTCAACTAGTAAATGGATTACCCATGCCTGAAGATAGTAATCATCCTAAAATTATAGAAAAAATTCAACAAATTTTTAAATCAGATGAAACCACTCGCTAATTTAGATTCCATATTAAATGACTGTATCCATTGTGGACTCTGCCTACCCAGTTGCCCTACATACCGAGAAACGGGACTAGAGGCTGAGAGCCCTCGTGGGCGAATTATGCTCATGGATGCAGCCTTAAAAGGGGAACTAAAATCTCAGGATAGTTTTAATGAACATGTATCTACATGTTTGGGTTGTTATACCTGTGAAACCGTATGTCCATCGGGAATAGAGTATGGAGATTTATTGTCGCATTGCCAAACCACATTACTCAAACCCAGTCATTCATTTAAAACAGCTATTTTACTGAAAATAGTGAGTCGCCCATATTTACTTCAAATAATGGGATTTCTGGGTGCACTTATTCAACGATTAAAAATTGATATTGTACTGAAGAAAATTTCCCATCAATTTTGGGGATTGCCATTAATTCCTTTCCGAGGATTTAAAAATTCAGCCCTTGACCTTTACCCAGCCATTGGTGAAAAAGTTGGTAGTGTGGCATTCTTCACCGGCTGTGTAATGGATAATTTGTATCCCAATATTCACGAAGCTACTATTAGAATTTTACGATGGAATGGATATGAGGTACACATTCCTAAATCACAGGGATGTTGTGGTGCCCTTCATCATCATGTAGGTGAGAGCAAAAATATTTTAGATATGCAAAAACAAAATATTCAGGCATTCAATCTTATGGATACTATCATTATAAATTCAGCAGGGTGCGGTTCCGAGCTAAAAAAATATCCTGAAGAATTTGTATCTAAAGTAAAAGATATGAGTGAATTTTTAGCAGATATTGATTTCAAAATCCCTAGAAATATTACAACTCAAAAAGCTATCTATGATTCGCCATGCCATTTAATTCATGCCCAAAAAATTGATCTACAGCCAAAATATGTTTTAGAGAAATTTGGAATAGAATTAATGGACTACCCACAATCCAATTTATGTTGTGGTGCAGCAGGAAGTTACACCCTGGATAAATCAAACTTATCCAATGAAATCCTCAAAACTAAAATGGATGATATTCAACATCATTCTAATGGTGGGCTCATTATTACGGCAAATCCAGGATGTCAAATTCAGCTCCAAAAAGGAGTGGATCTATATGGAGAAACAGAATATTCAGTTTCTCATATGATTGAAGTTATTGATGATATCTATGCTAATGACTCCACTTATGTGAATGTATTCAAAAAGTAGATTCTTGATTTTCAACCCCACTTACCAATAAATTTAACTCCGTGAATAATGATATAATTAGACCACTCATATTTTGGGCGCAACAAAAGCGTTGGTTGCTTTTTGCATTTTTATTGGGCACCCTCATGTATTGGCTTCCTTATCCTGAATCCATAAGTATCTCTGGTTATCGAACCTTAATTTTGGCCATTATGGCTATCATATTAATTATTACCGAGCCCGTTCCCCTACCTGCCACCGCACTATTAATTGCAGTGTTAGAGGTATCTTTCCATATCGCCCCAGCTGCTGAAGTAGCAAAATCATACATGAATGATTCTGTATTCTTCATTATGGGTTCACTTATGATGGCCGTGGCCATTGTACATCAAGGTTTAGATACTCGCCTGGCATTGGGAATTATCAAATTTACAGGTAATAAGGTATCGAATATTGTATTTGGATTTTCCTTAATATCTGCAGTCCTCTCCTCATTTATTGGAGAACATACAGTGGTGGCATTAATGCTGCCAGTGGGATTATCATTGGTTCGAAACAGTAAAGGACACAGAGATATTACCAATCTTACGGTACTTATTCTATTTTCCATTGCCTATGGCTCAACGGTGGGTAGTGTGGGTACTCCTTCTGGCGGGGCCCGTAATGCCATACTTATTGAGTATCTTAAAAACTTGCCAAATCCCATTTACCTAAGTTATTCAGAATGGATTTTAATGGCATACCCCATGGTACTAATTGGGATGTTTACCACCTCCATCATGCTGAAAATGGCATTCAAACCTGAATATGTCCATCTTGATACGGCCATCAGGAAATTAAAGATACAAGTGGCACATCGTGGGAAAATTACTGGAAAAGAATTACTCTCCATCATTATTTTTGGGATTGTATTAATGGCATGGATTCTACTAAATGAAGAATTTGGTATGGGAATAATTGCACTCGGAGGTGCTTTTTTATATATGGCCACTGGATTGGTGGAATGGAAAGATATTAGTAAAAATACAAACTGGGGTGTTATACTTTTATTCTCAGGTGTTATTTCTCTGGGCATCCAAATGAAAAATACAGGGGCTGCTCAATGGATTGGAAATTCAATTATTGGTTATTCTGGCGATGGCATTGCCAACTTAACTTTCCTCCCCTACTTCATCAATATTTTACTAACAACCACGTTATCAAATATTATGAGTTCTAGTGGGACGGTTGCGGTAATTGGACCCATCACGCTCAATATGGGGGGTGACCCCTTATTCATGGGAATGACCACTGCGATTTCATCTGCATTTGGCTATTTTTCTGCTATAGCCGCACCTGCATGTATGATTATTTATTCTTCCGGGTTGGTTAAGGTTACCGACTTTTTACGGGCAGGATGGCGAATGGGTATTATGTCTATTTTAACACTTTTACTCATTCAAACATTTTATTGGCCGTTTATCGTTAAATTTTTTAATATTCAATAGAGACAGATTATGAATTTTTTAATTATTATTAAAGATACTAGTCAGCAATCAAAGAATATCCTCCAAACTGGGGCTAAGGTTGCAAACGCATTTTCTGCAAATCTATCCATTATACATGTAGGTAAAAAATCAAAGGCAATGATTGAAGGGGAAGTAAGCCTTGCACGTATTACTATGGGAGAATGGAATATTTTACACCCCGGAATTGAAGTTCTAAACTGGGCCTATGAAACATTAAAAGAATTTGATACTATTGAGATTGATGCAGATAATGAATTGAAGCCCGTAGATTATGTAAATCATACTAAACGAATTATCCTAAGCCTGCCTCAATCTTCAGGAAGGAATGTAGAGTTAATTCTTCGTGAAGGAGAAATGATTGAAGAAATTTCTAAGGATATTGATGAATTCAAGTATGATCTAGCTATTTTAGGGTGCCCTAAGAAAAAAAGGAGCATCCACCAAGTAGTCCAATTTTTTAACACCAGTGTTCTCTTGGTAAAAAATTTCCAAAAAAATTCGAAATATAAAATTCAACTTTGTGTTGATGATTCAAGAGCAACAAAGCGTTCAGTAATCTTTGGTGCAAAAATTGCCATGCATTATAAGAAAGAGGTTAAACTTCTCACTGTCAGCAAAACAAATTTATTTAAATCAGGGTACCGTAATGCCCATCGATGGGCTCAAAAATATTTAAAGCGAGCTCAGGTAGATTGTGAATCACTACTCATCAGTGGTAACCCTGTGGATATAATCATAACTGAAGCTGGTGATGACCATATTATCATTATGGGTAAAGCAAAAAAGAATGAATTTTTTAAATATATTTGGGGAAGCAAACCCATACATGTGGCACAAAAAGCAAATGCACCTGTACTACTTATAAATTAGTGAAAAATTGTTGCTGTAGATTTAAAAAATACGCTAAATTTCTCGCCTTGACTGGCCCGTTCGTCTAGTGGTTAGGACCCAGGGTTTTCATCTCTGTAACAGGAGTTCGATTCTCCTACGGGCTACATACAGAAAGTAAAAAACCTCGTTTTAGCGAGGTTTTTTACTTTATAAAGATAATAATGAGCTTAACAAGTCAAGTTTCCATACCTTGTAGCCTCATTCTATTAAATTAGAATACTTCAAATTTAATTATCTCCAATTGCAAATTTTTTATACTCTTTCCCATGTACGGGGCCATCATCATTCCAAGCCCAATCACCAAAACTTGTTTTTTTATAATCACTAAATGCTTCCTCAATTTCTTCCCGAGTATTCATAACGAAGGGCCCATATTTAACAACAGGTTCGTTGATTGGCTTTGCCTGTAATAAAAGTATTTGAGTTTTATTATCTAAAGATGTAATTGAAATATTTTCATTAGTATTTATTTCTACCATATATCCAGAATCAATCATTTGATTGTTAATAGATATACCAGAACCATTATATATATATAATGTTCTCAAAACACCTAATTCAACTTGAGGTAGTTCCCATATAGCTTTACTTTCCATACTTATTTTCCATATCATGACAGCATTTTCTTTATCCTGTGCCCATGAGTTTCTAGGTGGATTAGGAGCAGCGTATCCATTATATTCTCCTGCTATAAGTTCAATCTCTATTTTTAATTTATTCTTATCAAATTCATTTATTCTGGGAATCTCTTTTTTCCAAAACATAGAAAAATTAGGAGTAACTCTTTTTTTATCAGACTTTAAATTAATCCAAATTTGAAAAAAATCTGTGGGGTTTGATTTATTGGTGTTTAATAGAGGAAACATTTCTGAATGCTGAACTCCATCACCAGCGGTTAACCATTGGACATCACCGTCGCCATAACGAGCGGAAAAACCTAATGAATCAGAATGATCTATAAGACCCTTTTCAACAATTGTAATTGTTTCAAAGCCTCGGTGTGGATGCCTAGGAAACCCTGGAATCTTTTCACCATGGTACATACTCCAACCATTTAGATTTGAGAAGTCATCACCTATATTCCTATTATCTAAACTCGAATCTGGGCCCAGTTTACTATTTGCTATTGGGTAATTATCATTGTGATGTACACAAAATAAAAAAGGATCAACAGTAGGCCATGGACCATTATCAGGTAATTTTGAGATTCTCAAGGTATTTGGTTTTCCCATAATTTTTGTTTTCATATAATTAGCAAAAGGGAAGTTTATTAATGCCAATAAACTCAAAAAAATATGAGTAATTTTTATAATAAACTTATTTCTATCTATTGAATCTAATTTTATATCCATATCATATAATCTAAAAAAAAATCCTCATTTATTCTAAGTTAATAAGTGGAAAGTGTCAGTATCCGAGACTTTCCACTTTTTAGGATAAAGAAAATTATATTTCTATAGCAAGAGTTACTTCCAAATTAATATCATCTAAGATTAAATAGTCGCCTAAGTCTTCAAAAAAAGTTCCTGAACCAAACTTTACATTATATTTTGATCTATCAAAAACTAAACTTGATTTGGCTACAATATTTTCTTCTGATTCAGAAATATTTGCAGTAAATGAAATTGGATGGCTAATATTTTTAATTGTTAAATTTCCATCAAATTCCAACTGATCTCCATTTCTTTTTACGCTCTGAAAGTCAAGTGTTGAAACTTTAAATTTATCTACACTAAAAAAATCATCGCTTTTTAAATGACCCTCCAATTTACTTTTCCCCCCACCTTCTAGATCAGTATTGTTAATAGTGGTCATATCAATTATTATATTTCCTACTACCGTACCTTCTTTATCAATTATTATATTTCCACTTTTTATTTTTATGTTACCAGCATGAGAATCACCTATTGCTTTTTGCCCTTTCCATGTTAAGTTACTCTCATTATACAATATTGCATGGTTACCTTTAGGTAATTCTATCCCCTGATCATGCTTTGTATCACTTGAAGATGACCAAGGCCATTCCCAACATAAAGCAAACGTAGTTATTAAAACTAGAATTGTTAATTTATTAATTTTCATTATTATTCCTTTTCTTTTTTTTTGTTATTTTCAGGTTTAATTGTATTTTAGATTTTATTTAGATTTCATGGCTTGTAGTAATATGAAATTATTTAAACAGTATTAAAAAGCTGTCTTTTCGATTCCAGGCAAACCAGCCCAATGAGGCCATAAGTACCACACCAACACCTACACCGGCAGGATCTAGTAATAGGTGAAAGGCAAAAATATTGATAACGATAGGCGCCAAAATAACCAATGCGAAAGGCACAGCGATATTGGCAATGAGCAATGCGCCACCAATGATTTCAATAATAGCTACCATTGGCATAATATACTTAGATTGGACTAATGCCACCATCAAGGCCATTCCACTCTCTGTCATTTCAGGCATGGGCATAAACGCTAAAAGTTTATTTGACCCTGAAACCGCTAATAACATTCCAATTAATATTCTTAGTCCCATTTCAATTTTATATTTCATCTTATTTCCTTTTATTTTTTTGTTGCTAATTGTTTACGCAAACCGACTAAAGTAGTTCACTCCTATTCACTAAGTACAGAGTATTTTTTATAGAACTTTTGGTTAAACTACTTTGTTATAGCTTACTGTGAGTTCCATCGCAATATGGTGCATTATTAGTTGCTTTACAACCACACCAAGCAATATTGCCCTCTTTTTCATTATCAATTACAATAGGTGTAAAACTAGTCCCTTTATGGCTTCCATCACAAAAAGGTTGATTAGTAGATAATCCACATGAACACCATGCATATTTTTTCTTTTCACCTGTTTCCACATAGGGCATTTTCTGACAACAATTTGGTTTATTCATTTTCTTTATCCCTTTTTTATTATTATTTGATATTCCAGTAGGCCTAAATTATATATTATTATTAATAAATACAACTAGGCACTATTATATATCCTAGTTAATAAAATAGGACTATTGTGAATAAAAAGGTAGATGTAAAAGACAAATGCCCCCTTACTTATGCTGTTAGAATTACAGGAGGTAAATGGAAGCCAATTATAATTTATAGATTATATAATGGATTAAATAGATTTGGCATATTACATCGAAGCATTGAGGGCATTAGTAAGAATATGCTAACCCGAGAACTCAGAGAAATGGAAGCAAATAAAATTCTAACTAGAAAAATATTTGCGGAAATGCCTCCCAAAGTTGAATATACTTTGACAAAAAAAGGTGAAGGTCTTATACCTGTGTTTGATAATCTAGTTAATTGGGCTAAAAACTTTAAAAAATAAAATTGTACTAACCCAATTCAAAGTTTAAATTTTCAGGATACTAAGACTTACCTTCATTTTTTGGAGTATTCTTAATGTCCTTATAAAGCTATCTAACGTTGACTTATCTTTGATCTTTACCTTTTATGTTATGCCAAAAAAAGATACCATAAAAAATGTATGTCATTTAAGCAGATAAGCATAGTCGGAGGGATAATTGCATCCTATTTTAAAATTTATAACTATTAACTATACAGAAAGATGAAAATGAAATCATTAATGATGACAAAATACGGTGATGTGAATATTGGATTGGAAATACAAGAAGTTCCTTTACCTACAGTTACCTCAAATCAAGTACTTATTAAAACTCACTCTGCAAGCTTTAATCCAATCGACTACAAGATCCTTAGAGGTGATTTTAAAGCTATGGGGAAGATACAATTTCCTAGAGGGATTGGCAGAGACGTGAGCGGGGTCATTGAGAAAGTAGGTGAAGGCGTAAAAAAGTTTCAAGTTGGAGATAAAGTATATTCGAGAATAGATGAGAACTTTGTAGGTACTATGGCAGAATATGTAATTTCAAATTCAGCTGATGTGGCACTTATACCTTCAAATCTCAATCATGGAGAAGCGGCCAGCGTTCCATTAGCAGGACTTACCTCATATCAGGCACTTATTAATGTTGCAAAATTATCTGCGGGGGAAAGTATTTTAATTCATGCTGGGTCGGGGGGTGTTGGTACAATTGGCATCCAACTGGCTAAACACTTAGGTGCGAATGTTACTACCACGACTAGTACTAAAAATATTGATTTGGTAAAAAGCTTAGGTGCAGACAATGTGATTGATTATACGAAACAAAGTTATTTTGATCAAAGTACTAAGTTTGATGTAGTATTTGATACTTTGGGAGGTAAATACACTCTTGACTCTTTTAAAGTATTAAAAGCAGGTGGACGTGTTGTTTCTATTGCAGGGGAACTAGACAGTGTTACGACAAAACAGCTTGGCTTAAATAAGATTGTAAGTTTTATATTAGCAATTAAAGCAAAAAAAATAACGAAAGTGGCCTCTAAAATGGGGGCTCTATATAGGTTTTTATTAATGTCCCCTAATGGTGAGGAGTTGGAAGAATTGTCAAAACTATATGAATTAGGCTCAATTAAGCCAGTGATTGATAAAACTTATAACTTTGATGATAGTATCAAAGCACTTGATTATCTTTCCAAAGGTCGCGCTACAGGTAAGGTTGTTGTTAATATCAGGGAATAAATTTGAGCATATTATAATATATCAATCTATATTATTTCTTCATACATCATTAATCATATTTTAATGTAATTTCAATAATGAAAATATTCTACTATTCATTAATTTACTTATTGCTGCTTGAAACTTTATTATCTCAAGCAGTACCCTATTCACCAACACCTGTAATTGATAAGAATATAGCTGATATCATTCACATAAATAATGATACCGCGCAATCTATTAGAGGGTTAAGTAAAATAATCCAATTTGAGCGGAGTGAATATATATTTAATCTCAAAGTAAATTCTTATCCTGAAAATATAACTATTTATATTTTTGATGAAAATAATTCCAGTGCTGGACCCTATTACTTTAATGAGAAATATCTCGCTACCAACCCTTTTACATGTAGAGAATGCTATATCTTAATTGATTATGAAAATCAAGAATTACCAATAGAAGTGGAACTCTTAAGTATAACACATCCCATCCCTGTTGATATTTCCACCCCTGTTCCCTATAAAAAAAATGCTAATAGAGAAAACCCAACTATTCTAGTCACAGGTTTTTGGCCACCAACCAATGAAATGATTCGCCATTTTAGCCAAAATGAAAATTTAAATACAAATGGATGGCAGGGAGATGATTGGGAGGGTCGTGGATATGATATAGTATCCTATTTCCCCGAATTTGAAAATCCTGACTGTGATAACTGTGGTATTGGTTATGGTGATTTTGAAGTTGATTATCAAGATACTTCCCAAGATTACTGGCCAATTGTAAATGAACTTGCTCCTATTGCAATTATAACATTCAGTCGTGGGTTCATAGACCATAGTTGGGAAATGGAATTTAATTTTTATAATCGAACAAATTGGTATGGAGACTATGAAACACCTACTCTCCCAACACCAAACCCACCTGATGAGAGTGTGGCTAATTATTTTATTCGCCATTCAACACTTCCGGTGGATAATATAGTAAACGCTATCAATAATGCCAATTTAGGTTTAGACCCTTATGTAGACTGGGATGGTAATCCCGGACAATTTGTTTCTGAATTTATGGGTTATCATGGAGTATGGTATAAAGATATTCATTCATTTGGTGATAATGCCTGTGTAATTGCCGGACATATTCATGTAGGGGGTCTTATTGATTGGGATACTGCACGGCTAGCATCAGAAATTTCAATTCGTGAAATTATTGATTATGTTGATCAATTTTCATATACCTCTGGTGATATTAACGATGATGAAATGATTGATATTCTCGATATTGTAATACTGGTAAATGCCATTATAGGAACGATTGAGCTTACCACGGTTCAAACCTATGCCGCCGACTTAAATGGCGATAATAATATCAATATTCAAGATATTATTCTTACCATAAATCTCATCCTTTCGTAACAGCTTGTACCTGTCATTGGATGTTATTGATAAGCACCCTTAAATTTATCTACTTTCATATCAAATAATTTCTCAAAAATGAGGCAATATGTCACAGATTAAAAACCGTTTAGCATCCATCAGAGATTGGATGTCAGCAAATAATCTTAATGCACTTATCATCCCACATGAAGATGAATATCTATCAGAGTACATCCCTCCAGAATGTGAACGACTTGCATGGGCTACAGGATTTACTGGTTCAGCTGGTGCTGCTGTAATTTTAAATAATAAGGCCGCTATTTTTGTAGATGGTCGATACACTGTTCAGGTTCGAAATCAAGTAAATGAATCTTTATTGGAGTACAAACATTTAATATCAGAACCCTATTTAAAATGGATTCAAGAGAATACTGACAATGGTGCTAAGGTAGGATATGATTCCAGATTACATCGTGCAAATTGGGTAAAATCTGCCAAAAAATCATTGGGTGAAAAATTAGAATTAGTTTCTATTTCTGAAAATCCCATAGATCTTTATTGGCATGATAAGCCTGCAGCTAAGTGTGAAGAAGCACTACTATTAGATGAAAAATTTACTGGGAAGTCTAGTGGTGATAAACGAAATCAAATAGCTACTACATTAAAATCAAAAAATGTTGATGCTGCATTTCTCACACAGTTAGATTCTATTGCATGGCTCTTAAATATTAGAGGAACTGATGTTCCATGTAATCCCGTTCTATTATGCCATGCCATTATATATTCAAATTCCTCAGTAGATTTATTTATTAATCTAGATAAAATTCCTGATGAATTTGAAAACCATGTGGGCCCTGGCGTAAAAACACTCCTATCCAGTGAAATGAAAACTCAAATTTCAAAATTAAATCAAAAGAAAGTTCTCTATAACTCTACTGGAAATAATGCTTACTGTGCTCAACTCTTATCTGAAGCTGGAGCAAAGATTGTAGAAGGTGATGATCCATGTACGCTTCCTAAAGCATGTAAAAATGATGTAGAATTAGAAGGTATGAAAGCCTGTCATATCAGAGATGCAGTTGCAGAATGTGAATTTTTAACTTGGTTTGATGACCAGGTGAACCAAGGTAATATGTTAGATGAAGGTACGCTTGCCAATAAATTAGATGGTCTACGTGCTAATCAAGACATGTACAAGGGTCTTAGTTTCGGCACTATATCAGCTGCAGCTGGTAATGCTGCCATGTGCCATTATAGTCACCTCAACCAAGATGTACCTGGAAACTTAGAAATGGATTCTGTTTACTTGGTTGATAGTGGTGGCCAATACCTTGATGGTACTACCGATATTACCCGTACTGTTGCCGTAGGGAATCCCTCTGGATTTATAAAAAAAATGTTTACACTCGTATTGAAGGGTCATATTTCTCTAGGTTCTGCTCGATTTCCCAATGGTATTGGTGGGCAACATGTAGATACATTGGCTCGGCAATTCCTATGGCATCATGGCTATGATTTTGACCACGGAACCGGTCATGGTGTAGGCTGTTTTTTGAATGTTCATGAAGGTCCACATCGTATTGGGAAAGGTGCAAATAATGTACCTCTTATTCCAGGGATGGTAGTTTCAAATGAACCGGGGTATTATGAAGATGGACAATTTGGGATAAGGTGTGAAAACTTAGTCTTCGTAAAAGAATCTACGAAAGAGGGACTCTATGAATTTGAGAATTTAACCTTTGTGCCATTTGATACGCGACTCATTGATAAATCACTTATGACAGATGTTGAATTAAACTGGTTAAATGAATACCATGACGTTGTATTTGAGAAGATAAGCCCACTTGTATCTGGTGACACACTGATGTGGCTAAAAAGGGCTACTCAACCGATTTAACACTCAGGCTGATTAATAGAGATTTGAAGGGCCAATCCCCCTTCCGCCGTTTCTTTATATT
>Ga0115000_10004108_pt1 | contig 11973 bp, 7 predicted proteins | sample ArcticOcean_MG_C_6_FD_89690 | JGI IMG/M metagenome (GOLD analysis project Ga0115000, IMG submission 89690) | Marine microbial communities from western Arctic Ocean - ArcticOcean_MG_CB8_128 | ecosystem: Environmental > Aquatic > Marine > Oceanic | place: Arctic Ocean: Canada Basin | collected... | reverse complement strand
GCCATCGCCGGAACTCTCAGCATAAACGCGCACAATAAACGCTTGGTCAACCGCCACCGAGAAGGATACGCGGCCCGCTGCATCGGTTCTGAGGTTATCCGTGAGGATCTGCTTAGAATCGGCATCCAAAACAGCGGCTTTAGCAAACCGGACCGGTTTTTGAACCGTCTTTGCGTAATCCAAGCCTAGCGATCCGCAACTTGCCGATGTGCAATAGGGCACTCGGTCATAAACCACGTTAATCTCAATGTTTTTTGTGTCGGCTGAACCACCATCGGTGCCGCCGGTGTCACCGCTATCGCCGCCCGAATCAGTACCGCCGTCGCTGCTGCCCCCATCGGTACTGCCGCCAGAGGTGGCGCCGCCGGAATCTACGCCCGTGTCAGAGCCATCCGTACCTGAGTCGCCAGCATCGCCGGTCTCAGAGCCCAGTCCACCACCGTCATCCGAGCCACCACCTGATCCAATTGAATCAGGCAAGCGTTGCGCAATGTAGGTCTGTATTGCACTCGCTGTCGCGCGCTCAGCGGCCTCACCGACCGCGCCCGCAGTCAAGGCATTACCCGTAAAACCAAACAGCTGGCGAATGAGTAATAAACCATCGGTTAATGCTTTCGCCTCATCATCGCCGTCAATATCGAGCTCAGTCGCCGCATTCGTAAGATACGTTGCAATGTCTGCAGGCGTTGATCGTGTTGCACCACTACCCACGGCACCAGCGGTTAAGGCCTCCCCGCTAAAGCCGAACAGGTGCCGAATCACCAGCAGGCCATCGGTTAATGCTTTGGCTTCGCCATCGTTATCGATGTCGAAGGAGAAACAACCTGGGCAGGATGAGGCGCTCAGTGGGTCGGTGCCGGCAGCAACTTCGTCGGCGTCCGAGAAGCCATCATTGTCATCGTCTGGATCTTCGTTATTGCCAAGACCATCACGATCTGTGTCATAGGCTTCAAAGGGATCGTCATCGAACGCATCTGAGTTGTCACCAACGCCATCTAAGTCGCGATCTAACGTTTCACTGGCGTCTTCAGGAAATTTGTCGGCATTGTCACCGACGCCATCATTATCCGTATCTATCGACTCATCCGCGTTTAGCGGAAACGCATCAAAGCCATCCTCTACACCATCGCTGTCTGAGTCTGTTAACAACGGATTTAGGCCTGATTGAATTTCAGAAACGTCGCTAAGCCCATCCCCGTCATCATCTTGATCCGCGTTGTTCCCGATACCATCCGAATCCGTATCAGCGCTCTCCGTTGCATTTAGCGGGAGCGCGTCCAAGCTATCACTGAACCCGTCTGAATCAGAATCCGCATTCAGTGGATCTGTCCCTAGCAACAATTCGTCCGCATCGCTCAGCGCATCGTTATCGTCATCCGGATCGGCATTATCACCAATACCATCGGAATCCGCGTCTTTGGACTCAGTCGGATCAGTTGGAAATGCGTCATCAGCATCTAATACATCGTCATTATCATCATCAGGATCGGTCGCATCGCCAACACCATCTCTATCCGTGTCGTATTCCACAATTGGATCTCTACCAATTTTCTGCTGCACCGTAACTGAATTGGTGTTCTCTTCAGTCGGAAAGGAGGTCAGTCCACTCTTACTCTCAGCGATCACACTTAATTCATAGCTGCCTTTCGCCTCGAAACCGCTCACCAGACCGCTCCAGCTTCCATCCTCATTCGCTGTTAACTCGGTATCGATCAGATCAACCAAGGGTTGATCTGGCGGTATGATGGGTTTGTCTGGCGTTGTTAGAATCACCCGAACCTTTTCAATAACGGTTCCACCGCCTACTGCGGCAACCTTGATTGGCACTGACAATTCGCCATTGAGTTCGCGTTGAACCTCGATTGCGCCCACAACAGGGAATTCACTTGCCTGAACGGCTCCTTGCCCAAACGCGAAATCCTTAATGAGTAATTTATCTGTTTTTTCGTCACTAATACCGTTGCCATTGGCATCAAACTTAGCGGTTTGCGCGAACTGGAAACCCATTGCATTTTTCGCGGCGACAGTGGCCTCGGAGAAGTCTCCGCCGCTCCTGAAAATAGTCCAGAAGTAGTAAGAAAAAGATAAATAGCCATCACTCGCGAACCAGGCATTTTGTAGCGCAGCACTGCTGGTAATGACCAACCGATCGGTGTCGTCTTGCGAAGCCAGCAGTGGAATAAAGGACCCAGATTGGCAGGCATCATAAATCAGGGTCGATCGAATATCGTGTTTAGCATGCAAATCATCCAACCAAACCTTGAGATCACTTGCCACTAAAAAGGTCGACTCGTCAATCTTAAAGACACCATCATCTCCATGATCGACCATATAAATCAGTACGTCAGTGATCTTTTCTTCGTCAACAGCCGCCAAATTTTCGATTGCTTCTTTAATATTGGCAGCGGTTGGCAAGCCATCAACAGTTGCTCGAACTTCTTCGGATAGATACTCAATGTTGTCATCGCTCAAGCCCTGGGTCCGCAGCGCGTCGTAAGCAACGTTTGCCATGTTTTTCGTGGCAGTCCATAGAAAATTACCTTCATAAGGCCCGCCCCCAGCAATGATCAGCGCCCGCTGCCCGCCATATTTCGTTCGGCTTGAATCCAGCGGGTAGAAATCCAATTCATCCGAAACCCCGTCATTGTCGTCATCTGTATCGCAGGCGTCCCCCGCTGCATCGCCATCGGTATTGATCTGTTCTGTGTTGCCGAGCTCTGGGCAATTATCAGCATTGTCGCCAACGCTGTCCTGATCCGAATCTAAAGACTCATTCGCATCCTGCGGGAACGCGTCAGTATTATCGCCTACGCCATCAAGGTCTGCGTCTGAGTTTTCCTCAGAATCAAATGGAAAAGCATCACTACCGTCCTCAACGCCGTCGTTATCGTCGTCAGCATCTGCGTTATTGCCAAGGCCATCACCATCTGAGTCCACGGTTTCATTTGCGTTTTGCGGGAAAGCATCATTCGTATCAGCTGTTCCATCATCATCATCATCTGCATCACAGGCATCCCCAAAACCATCTGCGTCGGTATCGACCTGATCCGGGTTCGCAGTTTTTAGACAATTATCATCTTCATCAAAAATGCCGTCTTCATCCTTATCGCCAAATTCAATTGTAAAATAGTAGGCACCATCCGGCAGGAAACTTTCATTTGTTGAGTCTGATTCAGGGAGCACCCTCAAAAAATATGTACCACTTTGAATACCAATCGACAGCGTTTCGCCATTTTGACATGCCGTAAAATCACAAAAACTCGCGCCGAGAACGCCACCCGCTTGATTGAGCAATTCGTACTTCCAGCCGTTACTTTCGCTGAGCTCGCTTCGAAATGCGATCTCGAGCTTTGCGGTTTTATCAATCGTTATCTCGTAATAATCCGCATCGGACATGCTCGAGAGCTGACCTTCATACTCCTCATTAAAATCAACGATCTGCGAGGCCTCGATACCATTATTCGGCTCAAATTCAACACGACTAAAATCTTCATCCGCCGCCATGGTGAAATAATAGGCGCCATCCGGCAGGAAGCTCTCATTTATTGAGTCTGATTCAGGGAGCACCCTCAAATAATATGTACCACTTTGAACACCAATCGACAGCGTTTCGCCATTTTGACATGCCGTAAAATCACAAAAACTTGCGCCGAGAACACCACCCGCTTGATTGAGCAATTCGTACTTCCAGCCGTTACTTTCGCTGAGCTCGCTTCGGAATGCGATCTTAAGCTTTGCAGTTTCATCAATCGTTACTTTGTAATAATCCTCATCGGAGATGCCCGAGAGCTGACCTTCATACTCCTTACCAAAATTGACGACCTGGGAGGCCTCGACACTATTATTCGGCTCAAATTCAACGCGACTAAAATCCTCAACCGCTGTGATCTTAAATAAGTAATTGCCATCAGGCAGAAAACTCTCATTTGTTGAATCCGATTCGGGAAGCACCTTCAAAAAATAGGCACCACTTTGAACACCCACAGACAATGTTTCGCCATTTTGACAAGCCGTAAAATCACAATAGCTCGCGCCGAGAACGCTACCAGTTTGATTGAGCAACTCGTACTTCCAGCCGTTACTTTCGCTGAGCTCGCTTCGAAATGCGATCTCAAGCTTTACAGTTTTATCAATCGGTACCTTGTAATAATCCTCATCAGACACGCCCGAGAGCTGACCCTCATACTCCTTATCTAACTCGACGACTTGGGAAGCCGCGACACTATTATTCGGCTCAAATTCAACAGCACCAAAATCATCAACCGCCGTGATCGTAAAAAAATATCTTCCGTCAGGCAGGAAACTCTCATTTGTTGAATCCGATTCGGGAAGCACTTTCAAAAAATACGTCCCACTTTGAACACCAACAGACAGTGTTTCGCCATTTTGACATGCCGTAAAATCACAAAAACTCGCACCAAGAACACTGCCCGTTTGGCTTAGTAATTCGTACTTCCAGCCATTACTCTCACTAAGTTCGCTTCGAAATGCGACCTCTAGCTTTGCAGTTTTATCAATCGCTAACTTGTAGTAATCCGCATCGGCCATACTCGAAAGGCTGCCATCAACCTCGCGGCCAAGCTGAATCGATTCAGCTGCGTCAATCGAGTCGTTAGGCTCGAAATCAAGGATTGCTCTGTTTGGTAGCGGATTCGCAGACGCGAGTAGGCTCGTAACCATAAAAAGCGTTGGAACAAAAATGCGGATCATTAGTTGGCTTTCTCTCCCGTAAGAAAATACTTGGGCTGACAGCACCGCACCCTCTGAGAATGCGGCGTTGATTTTTTCGGACTTATTAAACGAGAATCGTTTTAAGAGGTTAAGGCCAAAGGCTAAATCAATCAAATCATGTTCAGTAGCGGTCCATCCACAGGATTGATAAATAGGGTTGTCAACCTGACACAACCTATATACCCGTAAACCGGCCCATCAAAGAAGACTGAACCTTAGACCACGGACCACACGACCTTAACCAGAAATTTACTGGCCGGGCGTGCGCTGCTCAATATAGGTCTCAATATCCTCTGCACTGCCCCGGTTAGCATTGAGACCAACCGCACCTGCGGTCAACGAATCTCCTGAGAACCCAAACAGGTACCGAATCAACAAAAGCCCATCTATTAAGGCTTTCGCCTCATCATCGCCATCGATATCGAGCTCAGTTGCTGCATTCGTAAGATACGCGGCAATGTCTGCAGGCGTTGATCGCTTTGCATCGCTACCCACCGCACCAGCGGTTAACGCCTCGCCGCTAAAGCCGAACAGGTGCCGAATCACCAGCAGGCCATCGGTTAACGCTTTGGCTTCTCCATCGTCATCAATGTCGAAGGAGAAACAACCTGGGCAGGATGAGGCGCTCAGCGGATCGGTGCCGGCAGCAACTTCGTCAGCGTCCGAGAAGCCATCATCGTCATCATCTGGGTCTGCGTTGTTGCCAGTGCCATCACCGTCCGCGTCAAGCGCCTCGAGCGGATCGTCACCGAACGCATCAGCGTTGTCGCCAACACCATCCCCGTCGCGATCTAACGTTTCACTCGCATTCGTTGGGAACACATCCTTGTTATCGCCAACGCCATCACCATCCGTATCCAACGTTTCGCTAGCATCATTTGGGAAAGCGTCTGCATTGTCCCCAACGCCGTCGTCGTCAGAGTCCAAGGTTTCCGCCGGATCATTAGGGAAGGCGTCCTGGTCATCGGTCACGCCATCGTCATCTGAATCGGTAGTGGTCAGTACTAGGTTGATTTTCCGGCTGGTAGATTGTGTGTTTTGATCCCCATCGGTCACGGAATAGGTGTGCAGATGGGTGTAGCCAGTTGCGCCCGTGGGCGCAACTGCGAGGGTTGTTTTAATTTGGCTGGTTAAGTCGCCGTCTTCAGCGTCCACCGCTTTGACGCTCAATGCGGCAATCGCGGCCTCGCTGGTGACCACCGCTGGATTTGCACCAACAACGGTCAGAACAGGTGAAAATCCGTTCGAAATTGCGGCAATTTGGTAGGCCGTCGTATTAAGCGTTAAGGCCGCGTTCGCGCCATTCAGATAATCTGCTCGCGCCACACCGCAAAGCATCGGGCCCTCGCGACAGGTTAAATCAGGCGTTGAAAAAAAACCGAGCGCCGCGGCATCTGCGAATGCCGTTGGATACGCCATAATGGTGACAAAATCGCCGGATACGCCGTAACCCCGGGACCAAGGAAAGGCGCCATCGGCATCGCCCTGTACCCTTGAATGCGCTAGGCCCATTAAGTGGCCGATTTCATGTGGCAGGGTCAGTTCGTCGTTATCTAACGCCACGACCCCAACGTTTTTACCGCCATTAAAAGCATTCATTCGATCGATAATGCCAGCCGCTAAGCCGCCTTGAAGATTGGCAAGGCCGCCAGTGTTGATCACATCCCCCATCCCTAAATGGATCATTAAATCGGGTTTTCGGGTCAGTTTTTCGTTAAGCGACGCAAACAAGCCCGAGCGTTGTTCCATTTGATCAATGAGGGTTTCCGCGGTGAGCCCTGAATCATCGCCAACGTCAATCTGCGCTAACCCGACCACTCGCACCGGTACGCCCGATTCTGTAAAAGCAAGATTGGCGACTTCCTGAAGCAACACCATGCGCGCATCAAACTCAGCCCCATATTCCGCCTTTACCGTTGAACCATAGGTGTACACAACTTCAAGCTCGACCGCCTCACGTGCATCTTGAACGGCCGGGTCGCTGCCAAGGAGGGCTTCATTAAAATCAGAGATGCCATCTGCATCGGTGTCGTTCAGCGCATCGGGTGCGCTGAACGAGCGCCCCAAAGCGGGCGGCGTTTTGATTTCTGCAAGCGAGCCCACCCAATAGAACATGACCTCTGATTCATTACGATTTACTTGAATTTGAATCTCTGTATACGTTTCATCTCGAGACAGGTGGTTGTCGAGCGCCTCATCCAACGCAATAGTGAGGTCAATGGCGGCGATACCCTCGGCGTTATAGGTGACACTTTGGCTCGCCGAGCCTTTAACATAAAAACTTGAAATACCTGGCCCGACCGAAACAATAAATTCAAGAGTCTCTGATTTATTACTGAGCGCCGGGGCAAATAGTTGATCAACCTTTAACGTGGCGACGTCGTTAGAAACCGAGAACGTTGGTTCAGATAAAAACATCAGGGCCGCTTCATCACTATCGAGCAAGCCATAATCTGATGTTTGAGCTATTGTTTGCTTCTGTATAGAAAGGATTACCAAGTCATAAAGTGCTGGCGTGCTATCAACCGAGGAAAATGTCAGGCTCGGGTAGCCCGTGACACTCCGGTACAGATAACTGGGAAACCGAAGTTGCACAGCTTGCGGTTCACGACTGTAAGGCAAACTCGGAAGTCGGACAGCAATACGAGACGTCCAAGCGGTCGGGTCGAGATCTTCCAACATTGAAAACGCAACATCGATCGGCTCAGAGGCGTCAATTTCATCATTAAATACAACCGAAAAATTGGCCAGGCTATAGGTTTGGTTTTGAGGCTCAAAGGTGCACGGACAAACAATCGCGACCGGCGTTAAGGTTTCTGCCTGAACCGGCGCCACCAGAAGCAATGTCAAACCAAACCCAAAAACCCACTTTAAAAACATTATAAAACGTCTCGTCATCAACGCATTTCCGATTCTATTGCTCGCCTATTAGATGATTCTAACCGGGTCACCTTGGGGGGGGGCCGCTGCCGAATATCGTCATCTAAATTGATCATCTGCAGCGGGCTTAGTAGGCCGTTAAAGTCCGCCCCAGCATAGCGCATTAACCCTTTGTCGCTCTGAAGAAAAATATTCAACGTGGTGGGGCCTAGGGTCGCGATAAAGGCGCCGCCGCCTTCAACCAAACCCTTAATTAACAGGCTTGCGGGCTGATTGGCGACGGACTCGATCGCAACAACATAGTCTTCGAGCGCGCTCATTGATGATCCGCCTTGTAACGACACACGATCACCTGGCGCAAGGCTTAAAAAATCCGAACGCTCGGTCATCTGCCGAGGGGGCTCGGGCGCCATCGTTTGTGATCCGTTGGGTTCCTCAGCGGTGGCGATCGTCACAGGCTCGGGCTGAGTTGAAGCTGGGACCAATGGTATTGGCGAGATTATGCCGGCAGGTGCTGCCGGTTTTGGCGCTTGGTAAAACCAGCCAATGCCTACAATTAAGGCTAGCATCAAGGCACTTATCGCGACCACTTTTACCATTAAAAATCGACCCTTTAGGAGCCACACGTCAGCAACCAGCTTAACCTATTTAGGTCAAATTGAACCTAAATCACTTCCAAATACGATGCAGCGTCCCTAAATTATGGGCCCTGTTGCCTGCGCCATACCCAGCCCTTTTAATCCGAAGCCGGAGTCAAAGTTTGGATCTACCTTCTGCGCGTTCGATATGATCAAATCATGACTCAACACGCTTAGAGTCCGGACGCCATGCCAACGCCGATCGCCCAACACGCTTACCTGTCGCTTGCTACGAAGAAACGCAACGGGCAATGGGTCTGGACACCGATTTGGTTCGCGCAGGTCGCAAGCGGCGCGTTGGTTGCCTTTTCTGCCGGTAACGCCGGTAAAGTTAAGCGCCTCCGAAACTTTTCAGACATCCAGGTTAAAGCCTGTACGGTCAGCGGCAAGGCACTGGGCGCCGCAACCGCCGCCACCGCTCGCCTCACCGTCGCGCCGGATGAGTGCGCCGAGGCCTACCGAGCGCTGCACGAAAAATACGGCTGGCAAATGAAAGCCCTAGACTTTGTGAGCCGCCTGTCTGGCAACTTTCATCGCCGGCAGGTTTTGGTCATTGACGGCGCAAGCTGAGCGCGTCCTCACCCGGCTTTCTGAAACACAAGCATCGCATTGTTATTGGGCATGGTGACCGCTTCTTTGAACGCAAGATCGTGGGTTGCCGCCAGGGCCACTAACGCCCCCCGCTCCCACAAACCCGCGTCAGCATTCACCGAGGTCTTTAACCAGGCATCCAATTGAGCATTGCCGGCACTGGTAAAACCGTTTTCATTGAAAGGCCCATAAAAAAACACTTGGCCGGCAGACTCGACCGCGGCCGCAATGCCGGCCATGAGCACGGCCACCAAAGTCTTTGGAACATAGTGCACCAGGTTGGACGTATACACCGCGCCATAGCCTGTTAACCCTTCGGGCCAATGCTTCAGGTCGATGACTTTGGGCGACAATAAATTCGGCAGGTTTGCCTCCGTAATCCATTGCTGCAGTCCGGTCATGTGATCTGCTTGCTCTGAGGCCTGCCAAATAAGGTCTGGCCTTTGCTCGCCAATATACACCGCGTGTTGACCGGTTCCAGAACCCAACTCCAGTACCCGCACGCCCGTTGGTAATCGGTTGGATAGTGCGACCTCAATCGGCGCTTGGTTCCTTAGGCAGGCCGGGTTAAACGGTTTGTCATTCATGGTTCAACCTTGTGGTGACGATCCAAATGAAATCTTAAACTGAACAGGTTGAAACAAAAACCGGTGCCCTGGCGCTTAGGGTTTTATCTACACAGGTTTTTCAGGGCGGGCATCTAAGCTACCAATGTTTAAAAGGACAACAACCTTGATGTTTTATGGTGAATACGGCAATTGGCTAACGTGACGCTGGCCGCAAGGTTGCCGTCGAGGCTCAATAAGGGCTTTGGCTTGGCGAAGCGGATTAGAGATGACGCCGAAAAGACTCAAAACAGCTTGGATTCAACCAAAAATTCAGACGCCGCGAACAAGGCCCACGCCCAAGCCAAGGGGTTAAGCCGGGTTAAAGTCTAGGATCGACCAGGATCTTACCTTGGGCTTCTGGCGACGACAGCCGCTCAAAAGCATCCGCCACGCCGTCTAAACTCACAATGCCGGTAATCCAATCATCCACATTGAACGCGCCGTCTGCCAATGCCTTAAGGGTGTCGGCAAATTCTGCCTGGGAGTACCCCAAGACATACTGCACATTGAGCTCTTTGTTCACCGCAATGAGCGGCCGGGCATGATCCATTTCAAGACAAACCCCAACAATGATTAGTCGCGCGTCTTGGGGCGCCGCCGTAAATAATTGATCGATCATGCCGGCAACCCCAACGCAATCAAAAATCACGGTCTGGCCCGCTTTGGGCCAGGCTCGAGTCGTTAGCGGGTCCCCCGCTTTTGGGTCTAGCACAACGTCCGCGCCCAAGTGCTCGGCCATCATCCGTCTTGCCGGTGAAAAGTCAGTGGCATACACCGGCCCATGGCCTTGCGCTTTAAGGCTTGCGATCACCGCCAGTCCTACTGGGCCGCACCCGACAACCAGAACCTCTTCCCGGCCCGTGAGCCGGGCTTTGGCAACGGCGTGCCGGCCAACGGCCAAGGGCTCGGTTAAGGCCGCCTGCTCCGCCGTAACGCCGGCGGGCACCGGCTCCAAAAGCGCTTCAGACAACACCATGTACTCGCTAAACCCGCCGGGCGCTTGATCACTGTAGCCCAGGCCGACCGTCTCAGCTCGGAGCAAAACGGGCATCGAGCAAACCAATTGACCCGCCGCATAGCGTTTCGTGGTGCCCGGGCCATAATCGATGATTTCAGCGCAGAACTCGTGCCCCAGCACGACCGGTTGATCGGTCGTTAATTTGAATCCGCCGCCCACTTCCCGAGAGGTTTTGATTAACGCATCGGTGTGCTTCACGGCGTGCAGGTCGGTCCCACAAATGCCGCAAGCACAGGTTCGAACTAAGACCTCGCCTTGTTGCGGCTCTGGAATGGGCAGGTCTTGTTGCCAAAGCCGGCCCGATTGCATCAAAACAGCCTTCATCGCTGATCCCCCGCCTGCGCCTGAATTCCGGGCGCAGGTGCTGTGCATAAACGGCGCGCTGCGTTTTGCCCGGAAACTAATCTGTTTAGAGTACGCCCTGCTTTATACCCGTGGATCAGTCTGGGTTCCATCGTCTGAGACTTTGACCGCCCAGCAAGACGGAACCGCGCCAGATTGCGCTCAATTAGTTTCATCATGCGGCACCGCCCGCCTGCAAACTCTGGGTTAAATCCGAGATCGTTTGCCAGCCGCTGTCATGATCAAGATCCAAACCCAGCGGCGTCATGATGATGTGCCCAACCCCCTGCTCGATTTGCCGGGCGTAGGCCGCTTTGATGGTCGCCAAGTCTCCCCAAGGGATGAGTGCATCGATAAAGGCATCGGATCCGCCATCCATAAAATCAGAGTCTGCAAAGCCTCGCTCTCGCCAAGCCCGATGGTAGTTGTCAAGCGGCAGGTAAATTTTAATCGCTTTTCGGGCGAGCGTCCGCGCTGCTTCTGGATCCTCTAAGAACACCGTGGGCTGCATCAGATTTAAACGGCCCGCGCCCAATAGATCTTTCGCGGTCTTCGAATATTCAAGGGTTTGCAAATAGGTAAAGGCGCCGTCAAATCGCTCGCTGGCTAGTTTCATTAACTTGGGCCCATGGGCTGCCAGATACTTGGGAATGGCGATGTCGGGCGCTTTGAAATATAAATCTGCCGAATCATACCGATCAACAAAATCGCGTAGTTTCGTAACCGGCGGCAACCACGGGTGGCCTCTTGGCTCGTTACCCAAAGGATTCGAAACCCCAAGACCCAGATCAAAGCGATCCCCAAAGGCATCGACCAAAGAATAGGCCGCCGCTTTCGTGGCCCGCGCATCGCGAACGTACACATTCGCAATCGCGGTGCCGACCCGAACCGTTTGGGTTGCCGATAACAGTGCCGCGGCGGTCAGGAACGGGTCCCGGCCCAAGAGCTCGGGCACCCAAATTTGATTCAGACCCGCCGCTTCAACCTGCTGCGCAAAATGCTGCAGGCCGGCGTGGGTCATTCTATCCGCGGCGCACATTACCCCTAAAGTAATCGACGGGATTTGGGTCATATTGCCTCCAGAACGTGATTCGATGCGATTCAGCGAGCGCCGTTACAATCTCTGATTGTCGACCCGGACATAAGACGCCGTCAACTCGGTTTC
>Ga0115000_10004106_pt1 | contig 11975 bp, 7 predicted proteins | sample ArcticOcean_MG_C_6_FD_89690 | JGI IMG/M metagenome (GOLD analysis project Ga0115000, IMG submission 89690) | Marine microbial communities from western Arctic Ocean - ArcticOcean_MG_CB8_128 | ecosystem: Environmental > Aquatic > Marine > Oceanic | place: Arctic Ocean: Canada Basin | collected... | reverse complement strand
CAGCAGCAGCAGCAGCGATACAACTCACGATGGTGTCTAAAATGATGGACGACGGAGAGGAAAAGAAGAGCAAGACGACGACAACGACGAAGAAGAGCGTGTTAGAGAGACTAGAGCCGAAGACGAAAACCATACGAAAAGAATCTCGCAATAATTCGCCAACTACTTTTTATAACAATAACAACAACAATTATAATAATTATAATTACAACAGAGGAGGAAGAGGAGGAAGAGGACGAGGGTTCTTTGACAGAGGGTTCAACAGCAGAGGTGGTAGTGGCGGAGGTTATCGCGATGGTGGAAGAACCAGGTTGAAATCATCTTTGTGCAACCAATTCCCGGCAAAGAAAGATGCTGCAACAGGTGAAGTAATTGTACGGTGCTACGGCTGTGTCATCATCCGCGTAACGACAACCGGCGAAACGAGCCTTTACCGAGAAAATGTCGAGTCTAAGAATTACGCCAAAGCTCTGAATGTTATGAATGAATACCTTAAGAAAATCGGTTTCTCTGTGACATCGTCCAGCGAAAATAATACGACGAACGCAGGCGAAGGCGACGATAGTCACATAGTCGATCAAGAAGGAGGAGGAGGAGCTCCTAGATGGAATGTGTCTGGCATGAAGAAATTCATGCTTTTCGTCGAAGGCATGACTTTACCACCGCCTCCGTCACCAGGCCCTGGGAGAGGTTTAGCACTGCTCTTGCCCACGAAAGTGTGAAAACTGGCTTCGACGACGACTCTTTTGCGACGAGGAAGAAGAAGAAGACAGTTGTATTATTAGTACGAAAGTTTTATTTATACGACGTCCAAAATGCAGTTGTATTATTAGTACCAGTGGTACCCGTACCTAGATATGTATTCATGTATTAGGTCATGCTATGTATCCTCAATCTCTTCGAACAAGCCGATAGAATCAGTCGAGAGAATTATCTCGTCTAAATCTACCAAGTTTAAATTCGTTCTCGCTGTCGTTGTCGCTGCTTCAAGTTTCAATGCTTCCAGAGCGAATGTAACCACTCGAGCATTCAGTTGAGTGTTCTTTTGCGCGGCGGCGATGTCCGCAAACGATCGCAAACTGCCGATGCCGGTGTTGGTGTTTGTTGGACGCGAAACGATGCCAAAGCCGTTGCAGTTGCTGCTGTTGTTGTTACAGAAAATTTGTTTTTGACGCGACGACGACGACGACGAGCTGCTATTCATACTACTATTCATACTACTACTATTACTGCTACCGCGCGCGGATGATGATGATGACGAATGTGTTCGCATGAATCGAGCCATCTGCCGCGAAATGTTGCTCAACCGGTAAGACATTTCTGCGCTTCTTCTTGTACTTTTTATTAATATTATTGCGGGGGGGGAGGTGTTTGTGAAGAAGGAGCGTATTAAAAAAAGAGGCCCTTGGGGCCCCTCGCTTCCTCATAAAAAAAACGCACAGAGCAACCGAAGTTGTCTTTTACATCGCACACGTACACACACACACACATCTTATACGTACATAATGGTTAAATTTTTGAAAGGTAAGAACGATTAGAAGTATTCTTCCACGGGTTGCGACCGATGGTTCCCTTCGGGATGCGCGTGACGCGCGCCGATTCCGGATTTGTTTTCAGAGAAAGCCCTCCGAGGGGGTGACGGGTCTTTTCCGCTTTGGAATCGCGCTCTGTGTTGACGATGGAAACATCAGACGCTCGTGCGCGTGGTCAAAGTACAGGCTCGAATGCGTTTTTGACAAGATTGCGCGTGTTTGTTGACGATTCATCGTTCGCGCGTGTGCGATACTTCCGACCAAAGCTGTCCACATTTCCTCCTCGATTTGCGGCTTGCTCTCTCCCTCCCTCTCTCTGAACATTGCGTTTTTCCATTCTTCTTTCCACGGGGAAGTCTTCTTTTTCGTTTGAAAGGAAACTAACCAGGTGTATTTTCTCTTCTTCTTTTTTCACACGCGCAGGCGGTAAAGTTGTTGTAGTCACCAATGGCCGATATGCGGGCAAGAAGGCGGTGATTGTCAAATGCAACGACGAAGGTACGAACGCTCGTCCGTACGGACACGCTTTGGTGTGCGGTTTGAGAACCGTACCGAGAAAGATCACGAGAAAGATGGACCAAAAGAAGCAAGACAAACGATCTAGATGCAAGACTTTCATCAAGTACATCAACTTGAACCACCTCATGCCGACGCGGTACTCGTTAGATGTTGACTTGAAGGGGGTTGTGACGCCGGATGTCTTGGACGACGCGACCAAGAAAGTTGCGGCGCAAAAGGAGTCTAAAAAGTTGTTCGAGGAGAAGTTCAAGACTGGCAAAAACCGCTGGTTCTTCACGCGATTGGCGTTCTAATTTAATCTTAGCATATTTGGTAATATAACAAAATCTAGTAGTAATATAATTGCTTTACTTTTGTATGCGCGCTCGAAGGAAAAACAGGCCTTTTTGTTATTATTATTCTATTTGTTTACAACTCGTTACAAACTTTGCCAGACTCTCGAGCGGGTTATGGAAGAGGAAGCGAACTTTCCTCTCGTAGCTACCGTGCACGTTGAGCTTCCTGTTTTTTCCACGCCTCTCGAAGCCATGCACATGTGAGCTGCGGAGATACAAATCATCACGCCAGCCGCAGTCGCATTGGAGTGACTACCAATAACTTTCTCAAAATCATCCGCTAAATCCGAAGTGAGCCGCTCTTGCACTTGCAGACGGCTTCCTTGTCTAGATACTATCGCTTGAACTAATTTTCTATCGAGTGCGTGACCTGGGGAGTGCCAATACGCCACATGAACGACGCCATGAAAAGGTAACAGGTGATGTTCGCACGTTGTCGTCAATAATAAATCTCGCTCAATCGTAAGTTCGGAGACGTCAGATGTCGATGTGGAACTGAAACACCGACTAAAAGTCGACATAGATGACGATTCTGGTACGTTTTGTTGCACTGTCTGCTCTAAGGAAACGTCTCTTCCACAAACCGATTCATTCATCATGGAAGCGTAGTTGAACGCGCAACGCGCGAGCGAAAAAGGAGCTTCAACGCTTCTGCATCTCACAACAGTTGATGGCATTTTGTTGTGAATATTCTTGCCGTTCTTGTGATCGTCACCTGCTGTATCGCTTGACAAGATATGTGATGATAAAGTAGATGGCGAAGGCGGTGTTCGCGCTCTGCCTTCAAACGAAGTGTACGATGACAGCGAAATATCATCCGCCAAAGCAGAGTTATTGTCTCGCATTGTAATGTCGTCGTCATCATCATCATCGTCATCCTCGTCATCGTCATCATCGTCTCCGCTACCCACGAGAAGATTTTCACTACTAGAGCTAGTTGAAGTTCCGTTTGCTGACTTTAATCCAATCGCTTTGAGAAGTCGGATCGATGCTTCGAGAGCTTTTTTGGGTGGAGCTTTCGAGCTTCCCCGCTCCGACGGAGACGTGCTCCGCCGCGAACTGCCTTCTAAAGGCGACGAAGTATCTTGTATCTTTGCGCGACCCATGCCGAGCAACCCATCAAATTCGGTCCATCGTCCCTCGCGACACTCTTCATCTTCGTAATCCTCCGCATCGTTCTTCATCGCCGAAGAACGATCAAATTTCTCTCTGCATCTGCCCACGCTCAAACATCCGACGCCGTGACGACTCACGTTTCTAGCAGATGCTGCGTTCGCATTACCTTTCCGTGGTCCTAATAGCGTGGTTTCTAAAACGACTCCAACTCCTGAAGCGCATGCAATTTCTCCAACAGCTTCCGCAATTTCTCGCGCTAAACCTGCTGGATTTTGCACTCTTCGAGCAAATACTTCCGCTACGCGCGCAACTTTACTCAATCCAAGAATGTATCCGTCTTTCGGAACGTAACCTACGTGCACGACGCCGTAAAAAGGCATCATAGAAGTCGAAGAAGTGGAAAATATTGGCACGTCGCGTACTAAAATTATAGATGCGTCGTCGCCTTCTCGTTTTTGTTGTTCTTGTTTCGCTTCTACATTTCGCGTGCTCTCTTCACCCTCTCCGCTCGCGTCTTGTTGTTTCATCGTTATCGGTCTCGAAAGTGTGGGTTCTTGAAACAATGCCGTACCGAGCGCATCGCGGGCAGTTTTTCCGTATCCTTTCATGGCGAATGTCATGGCTTTGGCGACTCGTTTCGGAGTATCCAAGAGACCTTCGCGCGTAACGTCCTCGCCGAGGCCAGCGAGTAAATCTCTCACGCACTCCTCCACGAGGTTCATCCGTCGCTCTTTTGAGACGTCGTCCTCTTCCTCTCCGAGAACTCCTCCCTCGCAGCCACCGACGAGGATGGCGTCCGTTTCTCTCTCCGCTTCGTCTCTCATGAGTGATGAGGATCTCTCCGAGGAGTTTTTTTCGTCGTCCTCGTACTCTATTTCTTCGGCGTGAAAGGCATCATCATCTTCGTGGCACTTCTCCCTTCCTCCTCTTCCTCCTCCTCCGTCGTCCACCGCACATTTTTTTGCGAAGAGCCCACCGGCGTTCCTCGTCGACGTCGTCGTCGTCGGAGTCGGAGTCGCTCTCGGCGCTCTCGGCGCGTGGTTGACTCTCGTGGAATCTTTGCATTCCTCCATAATCATCATCATCGCGTTTTGTTATCTATCTCCAGGGAGCGAGCGCGTGTGTGTTTTTGTGAGTGAGTAGAAGAGGATACACTCGACGACACGACGCTCGTCGTAAAATGGAATGGACACTTTTCGGTTGGTTTTCACGGCCCAAAAACAGGATAACGCGAAAATCTCTTTCACTGAAGAAAAGCCAAAAAGCGATTGAGAGGTCGGTCCCCTGCGAAAAAGGGAGAGCTTTTTGACTGAAAACTGACTTTCTTTTCGGAGAACGACCACGAACAACGTCACAACTTATACGACGATCTTCTGACGGACCGAGTGTAACTTCTCATTCTTTAGAACATAACGAGAAAAGAACTCTTTACTTCCGAGCGCGCAGCAGCTTAAAATAACAGAAAGAGAAAGAGAGAGAGAGAGAGAGATAAATTTCTCTAAACTGGACACGCATTTTTAGAAGCGATAAGTAAGCAGTGTGTGTGTGTGTTGGGAGGTTGCTTTTTCTAAACATAAAAACAATCATGTCTTCTCAAGCGATGACTTTTGGATCGAAGACGACGATTGTCGCCTCTTCTTTTTCTTTGAGAACGAGCGTCCGCAGAAATGTCAGATCGAACCGAACGACGACGACGAAAGCGCAGCAGCAACAACAAAGACGACTCGCCATCGGCTCGAACAATCATCATACGTCATCGATGATGGTAAAATCTTCCCCGGCGTTGAGATCGAGAATCGTCGGTAAATCTTCCACCGACGAGGATGGGTTCTCCGGGACGGTTGTTTTAGACGTCGACGAAGTACCGGATGAGTGCGATGTGAGGAATCCGGACCCGAAAAAGTGCGAACCAGTGCGCTTAAAGATCGACGACGTGTGGTACGACGCCAGAGGGTGGGCGAAAGCGCATCCGGGAGGTGAAAGATGGATCCACTTCTTTGACGGTCGAGATGCCACGGATGCATTCTACGCTTTACACTCGTACGGTCCAAACGGTGCCGACTTAGCCCTTCGAAGACTAAAAAAGTTACCAAAGTGCGACCCGCCGGCGGATACTTCCAAGCTCCCGACGGACCGACAATACGAAATCTCCATGGGTTTCAGAGAATTTAGAAAGAAGCTCGAGGCTGATGGGTTTTTCAAAAGAAACGCGGTCAAGGAAATCTGGGCACTGTCGCAAGTTGTCGCTTTATACGGCGTCGGAACCGCTGTCGCGTACTCCCACCCGATTATTGCAACCGTGCTCTTGGCGCTCGGCGCGGTTCAAGCTGGTTGGCTCGGACACGACTACGTCCACGGTAGAGGCAAATTATGTGATTCTATGAGATACATGCCGACTTTATTGAACGGTCACTCTGTTGAGTGGTGGACGCAAAAGCACTCCATGCATCACACGTTTACGAACGAAGAGGACATGGATGGGGACGTCATGATGGAACCGTTTTTCTATCTCAGACATCCGAAAGATTCCGGAAGGCCAGACTCTCCCATGCGCAAGTGGCAACACATCTACGGTTACCCTTTGTTGTCCATCATGTACTGGCTCTGGAGATCGCACTCTGTCAAGGTTGCGTTTAAAGAAAAGAGGTGGAAGGAAATCTTTTTTATGGGTTTGAACTACGTCTGGTTGGCGACGTGCATGCCGTGGCAAGTCGCGCTCGGCTCGGTCACGTTGGGCGGTTTCATCGTCGGCTCTTTGGTCAGCGCGACGCATCAATCTGAAGAGATTATGGACGCCTCCAATGCGGGTGAATACGTCGACGGTCAGTTTCGATCTACCAGAGACGCTGAAACTGTCTTTGGTCCTCTCGAAACCTGGATCTGGGGCGGCATGGACACTCAACTCGAGCACCATCTCTTCCCTACTATGCCGAGATACAACTATCACAAATTGCGACCGATTTTGAAAGCGTGGGCGAAAGCCCAAGGTATTTTGTACCGATCGAGTCCGTCGACGACTATCATTTCGGATAACTGGAAGCTTCTCGATAAAATCGCTCACCAAGCGTAAGAAAGAAACGCGCCCCTGTCGTGTATTTTAAAAAACATTTTATTATTATAAAAAGGAGAAGCTCGCGGATTTTTGCGACGAAGCGGGGGAAGATAATACACTGATAATAATAATATAAAACTTTATGATTTTAGGAATCAAAATTGATCGAATACGAGACGAAAGAAAGAACGAAAAGAGTGAATGATTCGTCGCGTCGATGTGATTTGTGCGAGTGCGTGTTGTAGAGGAATATATTTTAATCAAATAAAAGTCCAACTAATACTGATTTACAATCGAGCACCCAGGGGGGACTGTTATGTCTTCGCCCCCGCAAAAAAAAAGCAAAATCTCTCTACCGACGTGTCACCTTGGGAAAGAGCTCACGCGAGAATCGCACCTTTTCCGAAAATTCATCCGGCATTCTTTTCCGCCTTGTGCGCGCACTTTCTTTAAAAGAGAAACCATCATCCATAATGTTCGCGACGCAATCTTTAACCAAGCAATTCAACTCGACGGCGACGACGACGAGTTCGTTGACGCGCAAGCAACAAAAGCAATATCGAAGACGCGCGGGGAACCAAATCACGCGCGCGTCTTCTGCCAACGTTGAAAAGCCGAAAGATTCTCCACCACCAACTTCTTCGGCAACTGCGACGAATCCTCCGAACCCGCCGAAAAAAGAAGATCGCAAAATTGTCAACGGTCAAGACGTTCCATCTTTCGAGGATATCTCCACCGCGCACTTCCGAATCAGTTCAGGTACGTTTCCTCTCTCTCTCCCTTTCTCTTTGGTTTCCGTAGATGAGAGATTTGGTGGATATCAATTTTCCTTTTCTTCAAAATGGGTGCCACTAATCTCTCCTCTTCTTCTTTTTCTTTTTTTTCTCGACTGATGAGAAACAAAACATTTGTAAAATAATACTCTGTCTGTGCGTTGGAAACTTATAACTGACTCTTATCATCATCATCATCATCATCGTCATCATCATCAATTAACAGGTGTGGTCCGAACGCGATGCGTCGAGTCTCACGCCATGTCCAAGGCCACCGGAAGCAGAATTTTCTTCAAGCACGAGTGGGAACAACGCACCGGGAGTTTCAAAGAAAGAGGGGCGAGAAACGCTTTGATGTCTATGTCGGACGCTCAGAAGAAGAAAGGTGTCGTCGCCGCATCCGCCGGTAACCATGCGTTAGCGTTGGCCTACCACGGAGCTAAACTCGACATTCCAGTTACGGTTATTATGCCTTCGATTGCCCCGTTGACGAAAATTACCAAGTGCAGAGACTTGCAGGCGAGAGTTATCCTCCACGGCGCGACGATTGCAGACGCCGCAAAGTACGGCAAAGAAGAGTACGAGAAGAAGGAGGGGTTGAAATACATCAACGGCTTCGACGATTTTGAAATCATCTCTGGTGCGGGCTCAATGGCTCTGGAAATTTTAGAAGACGTCAAAGACGTGGATGCCATCGTCATCCCAGTCGGAGGCGCCGGTTTGATTGCTGGTTGCGCTTTGGCCATTAAAACGTTGAAGCCAGATTGCTTAGTCGTTGGCGTTGAAGCCGATCGATGCCAATCCATGAGCGCGGCGTTGAAGGCTGGTAAACCTACGCTCGTTCCTTCTGGAGCTACTTTAGCGGACGGTTTGGCTGTGCCAACCGTCGGACCGCGATCCTTCGAGACGTGCAAAGATTTGATCGACATCATGGTGACGGTTTCAGAGAGAGACATCGCGACGGCGCTTTTACGATTGGTAGAGTTGGAGAAACTCGTCCAAGAAGGTGCGGGTGCTTCAGGCTTAGCGGGTATTTTGGCAAATAAGATACCGCAATTAAAAGGTAAAACCGTGGCAGTTGCGCTGTGTGGAGGTAACATCGATACGAGCACATTAGGATACTGCATTGAACGCGGCTTGGTCGCCGACGGGAGACTCATTAAATTTGAAGCCGTCGTGAGTGATCGTCCGGGAGGTATTGCGGGATTATGCGGGGTTATCGCGGACGCAGGAGCGAGTATTAAGCACATGACTCACGACCGCGCGCGCCTTGGTGAAGAAAGTCACTCCGTGTTGGTCACGGTCGAGTGCGAGTGCACCGGTCGAGAAATGGCGAAGGACTTGATTCAGCGCTTGGACAAGAACTACAAAATCATCAGCACGAGCATGTTGTAAAACAAGAAGGGATCATTATAAAATTGAAGGAGAGAGAGGATGAGAGACGAGGAAAAGTCCATTTACTTTAAAAAGCCTACATTATTATTAATGTTCTTGTTGTTGTAATACTTATAAAAACGCGGGTCGAGTGTGAATTTTTTTTATCAATAAAACTACAACACCACTGAAACATTATCATCGAACACAACGTGAATCGATGAAGAGGAAAGTATAATAAGAGATGCGTAAGGTTTTGTCTAGAACTCTAGAAGCCAAAAAACCTGTTTTAAAAAAGTGCCCTGATCGAGAATGCGCTTGATAGCAAACCTTGACCCCGATTTATCTATAGATTTAACTACACACGCCAAAAATCGGATAAAAGTGCGTCATCATGAAAGATGTAACATTACTTCATGAATTCGTTACGGTCACCCAGACGTCTGGGTGATCGAGCGGATAATATGCCTCGTGGGAAGATAAGGCGTCTGCAGCATTGCCACCGTGCACGTGACCCCCGAATGCGTGGAAAACGCCATTTTTGAACGCGGCGCCGAATCGAAATCTCGCGGTGGGGATCAATTGGCGATCCTCCCAAGCGTCGTGAGCAACAAAGTATTCCTCGACATGATGCGTGGCAAGCTGGGTAGCGCTGTTATCGGTGGTGTTCGTTTCGCCCCCAATTGCAAGCAACGAGTTCGCGATCGGATTGGCAACGAGTTGAAAATCGCCTCTGCTGTTCTTCATTTCAGCGTGCGCTGAAGTCCAAACGTCCGTCAACACGTCGAGCGAATAGAGCTTTGACTGACTCACATAGGGTACCGCCACACCGGTTAGGGTATCGTGCCAGCCTCCTGCGAGATAAATACTGTTTTTCAACGCCGCGCAGCTCACGTCCCCTCTTGGATCCGGAAGATCCGAAGTTTTGACCCACTCGGAAGACAACGGTCCAGCGAGCTTATACACCGAGTTCAATACCGAATAGTCTGCTCCGTAACCACCCATGAGATAAATAGCGTTGTTAGATCCAGTAGCCGCGCATGCATCTTTGACGACTGATGGCAAGCAACGTGTTTCTGTTTCTGTTCTCCACGTGTTCGTGTTGACGTTATAAACCATCGGACAGAGCTCGTCGGTATCCTCCTCGTATCCGCCGTCCACGCCCGGGGTAACAGCGGAGATGCCGCCAAGGATCCAAACTTCGTTTTGATTCAGGTCGTTCTTCATGACAGCTGCGGCGTAACGCGCTCTCGCTGCTGGCATGTTAGCCATGTAATCGTATGAATCATTGATGGAATCGTATCTGAGCACTGTATTGAGATACGCCCCGCTCTCATTCTTGCCTCCGAAAATATAAACGTAATCCGTTTTATCTCCTTCAATAGAAACGGCTTGGAAATCCGAGCGCGCACCCCCTTCGAGACGCCTCTTATGATGCCACACTCCAGATCCTCGAAAAAATGAGAACGAGTTCTCGTTACTTGATAAAGGAGACGGTTTTCCAATCGAGAGTCTCACTCCGGTCACACCGTTAGTGTCGTTTTCAAGGTCCCGGACCGTCTTGGCGGCATTAGTGTCGTTTTCAAGGTCCCGAACCGTCTTGGCGGCGTAAATCGACAGCGAGAACGCGATGAGCAAAACTATCAAGTGGACCGCGTTGTAAATGGTCGTGAATAACGACGAAGACTTTGAAGAACGATATCCTCCTCCGCTGGAATTGGGCATGTTCATCATCACTTCCGAATCTGTCGAGTCCATCTCGTTTCTTTCTACGGAAGAAAAGAGTGAGGAAAAGGTGCACGGGCGATAAAAACGACGTCACTTTTTCTCTGCAAAAGTACGAGCAAAGTAAGCACGACAAACGCTAGGAGCTTAAATATGCGTATTCTTATCGTACATCTACAACTTAATAAAGCTAAATTTGCAGTAAACTTCTGTGCAATTCTCCAGCTTCTGCTCCTTGCGTCATGACAAACAATCGCAACGAACTTCCGAGAGACTTGGAAAGTTCGGTGTGAAACCAGAGCAACTCGTTTTCCATATTCGACTTGGCGGTCTCGTATTTTTTAAACAACGTCGTCTTCTTGACTCGATAATCGGCTACTTTCAATTCGAGTCTTCTTTTTTCCTCTCGTTTCGGTCCAGCGTCCGGTAAGCCTAGGGAGGAGATCTTGTACTGGTTCCTCGCTATGCTCTGTAACGTGTGATTGTATTCGTCTACTATTTTTTTCCTCGCCGCGAGCGCGTTGACAACCTCCATGATCAGTTGCAAAGACCCGCTAATCTTTTCAAGGAACAATCTATTTCTATCGTGCTTGAGCTCGGTGGTTTCCGGGGTATCGTCGCTTTGCGCTATGCGGGAGAATGTATTTGCAGCCTTTCTCCAGCAAATGCCTTGTCGCGATGAAGATGAAGACGCCGTCGACCAGTTCGCCTTCGCCGCTCCCGAAATGCGTTCAATGATTTCTACTCCTCTCGTTTCGTGCTCTTGCATGGTGTTGAACACCGTGGACAAATCCGAAAAGTACTCCGTCGTTTTCTCTTTATGTCTGATTACTTTTTTCGCCGAGGCGAGCATTTTTTCCGTTCTTTCTCGAAGTGAAGATATGTACTGACAAACCTCGGCGTGCAGCGCCGGTTCCCGAAGCGTTCCTTCGACGTCAAATAGATGAGAGCCACCTCCTAATTCACCGTCAGACGTTTTACTCGCTATGGTATCGTTGATGGATGAAATCACATTCGTAACGCTACCGAAAATGGATGAAATCGCGGAAGTTGTTTTCTTTTTAACATCTTTCGTCGTCGAGAGCTTCACCTTGTTATACGTCGTGTTGCTCTTGGAGCAGTCGAGAAAATCATACAAAGCTTTTGAGCGCGACAGAAGAGGATGCATCGAGATCTTCGCTATAAATACTCTCAGTAACGTCGCGCGCGAAGCAATTGCGGGCGATTTTGGATCATCTAAAGGAAACGTCGTCTTTGGTGGTAACGTTGGCACGATCACGCCGGCGACTTCTTCGACTAAAGCTTGATACAGCTTGTTGAACTGTGAAAACCGTCGTCGAACTAAACCAGATTTTCTGGCATACGTCGGTAACGTCGTCCAATACGAAACGCCAAAGACTATGTGCGCGTTTAATCCTTCACCTCTGCGCTCTGGTGCGCCTACCTCTACGTGCATGCGATTGCTTTCTTCTCCTTCTTCTTCTTCCTCTTCTTTTTCTTCGTCGCCTTCTTCTTCTTTTCCTTTTTCATTACTGTTGTTGTTGTTGTT
>Ga0115000_10004097_pt1 | contig 11991 bp, 21 predicted proteins | sample ArcticOcean_MG_C_6_FD_89690 | JGI IMG/M metagenome (GOLD analysis project Ga0115000, IMG submission 89690) | Marine microbial communities from western Arctic Ocean - ArcticOcean_MG_CB8_128 | ecosystem: Environmental > Aquatic > Marine > Oceanic | place: Arctic Ocean: Canada Basin | collected... | reverse complement strand
CGTTCAATTGGTTGATTGGTTTTTAGAATTGGTTGCATACATGAAGCCAAACTCATGGAGTCTTGAAAATGTTCTCCCTTTGGGCAAGTGGTTGGATGAAAGAGGCGTGAATTATACCCGCGTTAATTCGGCGAATTATGGGGTTGCTCAAGAACGAAAGCGGATATTTGCCGGTGAAGGTTGGATCGCGAAGGAGTCGCATAATAAGGCTCAATGGCAAACCGTACGCGAGGTTTTGCCTCATCTAACCGGCCATCATCTAAGAGAGAGAATCAACCCCAACATTAGGGAGAGAACCTTAGACGAGCCATTAAGGACAATTACCAGTATGACAGTCGGGCAAGTGCGGTTGTTATCCAGTGTTGGCGTTGTGCGTTCTTTTTCATTGAATGAAATGGCCGCGCTTCAAGGCTGGCCTGGCATGGATTTACCGATAAGGGATTTTGGCACTATCGAAGGCGACCATATTTCAAAAAGGGCGGCATGGCGAATCATTGGCAACATGGTTTGTCCTCCAGTGGCAAAGGCAATAATTGAGGGGATTCAATGATAATAATAGACCAATGGTTATTATTGGCTGATGATGAATGCGCTTCTTGCAATCATGCAAAGGCCATCAAAATAACCCTTGATGAACGGGGGTATAATGTGGTAATTACTTGCAATTGCCCAGAATGTATTTTCCGCGATGAAGTGAAAGGTTGGGCTTTGCCAGTAATTAGAAAAATGAAGGCCGTAAAAATAATTGAAATAATAGCAAGCGAATTAAGAAACAAAAACGAAGGTGAATAAATTGAAAAATAAAGAATACAAAAAAAGAGAATTGAAAAGAATTAAGAGTTTTAACTTGACTGATTCATGTATTGAAAAACTTGAAGTTCTGGCCGACAAAACGAAAACGCATAATAAAAGTGCGATAATCGAAAGGCTAATTCATGTTGAATATGTCAAGAATCTGGCGGCAAGTGAAAAGGCTCAAGGCAATATATTGGATTATAAAATTGACAGTATGCCCCATGTTTGCCCGATGAAAATTAGAGTGGCTTATTCTAAGCACTTTGACCTTGAGAGCCCTAAGTGTCCGCCAAACCATTATGAAGGCAAATGCGAAGCCTGTTGGGGGTCTAATTGATGAAACTAATAGCAACACCCGATGAGGCTTTGGCGGCTATTGATGAATTACTTGAAAAATTGGTTTTGATTGAGGATAAAGTCGGCCAGATTGACGACATTTTAGTCCATCGGCATTTAGATACAGTTCACGCACATATTAAAAAATCAAGCCATTTACTTTCAATAGTGGTTTTAGAATTGGGGGCGTTTGAATGATATGCCCAATATGTAAATTGGTAATGGTCAAAATTATCAATGGTGCTTTTATTTGTTATTCAACATATGATAAAAGGTGCGAATCTTTAGAATTGGGGGCGGTTCAATGATTGAATGCGTATCGGCTTCATGTCGCACTATGGTTAATGATTCGGCAAGAGGCAAAAACCCCGATGGTTCAACGCGTCGAAACCTAATATGTGGGCGTTGTTTGAGGCTATCGAAAGAAGCCAGGATTTGCGTAAATACCAATTGTCAAACTGTATTATCAAAATATGCTAAAGACTCAAAACGGTGTGCTAAATGTGTTCGTCTCGCGATCGATGCAAAACCAAAAAAACCCAATAAGTTTAGAGTATCAAGGGGCGTATTTATTCGCGATTGTGCAAACGGTTCAACCCAATATATCAAAATCGGTATGGTTGATAAAATGGGCATTATTCATTTATTCCAGGAGGCGATTTAATGAAGACCTGCTCTAAATGTGAAAAGCCTATGATGATGCAAACCGTCAAAGGGGGCAAGGATATTTGCATGGTTTGTTTTTCTGGCAAGTCTTTGAAAATGCACTATGCGGCCAGCAATTTGCCACATGAAAGAGGTTGGGATGGCCATTTTTCTGGGTATGTTATCGCCCCTTCTTATGCGACATGGGTTAATCGGTTAATTGACCGACCTATGCCGTATATGGTTGATAATGGAGCATGGCGCGATGCCTGGCAAGGTGAAGAAGTTTCAACCGATGAAATGCTCCAGCGAACCCTTGAATTATGTGAAAGAGTTATCGAAAGCGGTTCAACCGTTCGCTTTATGGTTTTGCCCGATACTGTCGGGTCATGGTCTAAGACTATGAAAAGGCTCAATGAATTGAATGATTTAGCATATAAAAATTATAATCTGGCGTTACCAATTCAAGACGGTTTTCAAATTGATGAAGTGAAAATGCTTATTGAAAGGTTCAATCCTAAGTTTCTATTTATTGGCGGGTCTGGATTGCCTTTCAAACGCATGGCCGTTGAAGAATTAAATCATTTGGGGATACCTTTTCATGTGGGCAAAATCCACAAACTTGAAGACTTATGCCACTTCTCAAAAATACCGTTGGTTGAATCGGTTGATTCATCGGCATTTTCAAGACCCCAAAGTGAGGTTATTCTTAGAAACTTAGGCTATCGCCTTGAAGCCTATGAAGCATGGTTGAACGGGTCACAAAGAACGCTTAAGGAGTGGTTTTAATGAGTATAATTCTTTCAAGGTTTTGGGCTATGCCTTCGCATTTGACTTTTGAAATAAAACCAATTAAAGAATTACTTTCAAATCGAATTAATTTAGAAACGGATTTATGGCTTGACCCGTTTGCAAAGGATTCAAAGGTTGCATCATTGACAAACGACATCAACCCAAAAACTTCGGCGGATTTTCACCTTGACGCGCTCCAGTGGTTGCGAAACTTTCGCGCTGATTCAATAGACGGGGTTTTGTTTGACCCCCCCTATTCTTTGCGGCAATTGAAAGAATGTTATGACGGCATAGGTTCGGCCATGACCTCGCATGAATCGAAACACTTTTTTTCTGATTTGAAAAATGAGATAGCAAGAATAGTTAGGCCAGGCGGTTGCGTTATTTCATTCGGTTGGAGTAGCGGCGGCATTGGTAAAAATAGAGGTTTTGAAATTGAAGAAGTTATGCTAATTGCTCATGGTGGTATTCATAATGACACAATTGTAACAATTGACATCAAAGGGGGCGTTTGTTGTGGCCTCTAAATGCAAATGCGGGTCTGGATTGAGAACCCATTGGTTGAAGGAGTCTGGGGGCGTTTTAATCGCTGTTAAGAAGTATTGTAGTGCTTGCGAGTTTTTCAAAATCCAATATATTCAACATTAATTTTTCTCTGGATTTTGGGGCAAAAAAACCCATGTTTCTGGAGCAGCTGCTCTAAGAGTCGTTTGATTTTGGCCGCCATATTGAAGGCGGTCTTTGTGCCTGTTTTACCGTTGCAAATCGAACACCCAACGGCATATGTTGAAGTGTCTCTTGCATACCTATTTCATCTATCATTTGAATTAAGTCTGTAATATGTTCACCTTCAAGCCCCATGCGCTTTAGTTTGTTTCTAAGTGTGATTGAGGGTCGCCTGGCAATAGCCACATGAACGGGGAGGCCACCATCAAGGCGACTTATGCGGTTGGCGGCTATTCGGTTATATTCTCTTTCGCGATCCTTTGAAGTCATTCTTTCACCTTCTTTTTTGTCATTTTTTGCCCTATCATTTCAGCCTTTTTTTGTGCTGTATGATAACGCATTGGCCTTGAAAGCAAATCGGCTTTTCTGGGGTCTTTGTCTTTGTTGAGCCAATCCGGGAACGGGGCTTTTACAAGCAAGTTATCCTTAATCGAATAAAAATAGTCTCTCATCATTGAATCCTGGCATACACTTCTCAATTCATGTTGAGCATTTTTGACTTGCCCTATCCATTCTTTGCGTTCTTGCCCGATTACATCGGGGTCAATGAATCGAATACATGGGGCGAGGGTTGTATATCGCATGAATGAAACATCAACCCCAGACAATAATTGAGAAGTGAATATAACAGTCATCCCGCCGCCAAAATGTGAAAGCACACCCGCCACCTTCGCCAGTGTCTTGCTATTGCTTGTCATCGAATCCCTTGAATTGAATGAAGTGCCGGTATCATCAACCAACCATACCGCCGGTTCTTCAACCCCTGCGATTTGATTAAATGGGGTATTTGTTACCCGACCCCTCCAATGTTCGGGGATGCCTTCTTTCAATACTACATCGGGAAACGACTCAAGAATAACGGGGCGGGTTGTGTGTTGAATTACAAAATCAATCATACAATAGGCCAGCGAGGTTTTACCGCCTCTTGCCGAGCCTATTAGGGGCAATATGCCAGTGCCTAACGCCTGGCGGGTTTGACCGTACGCGGTGAATCGCTGGCCTTCACTAAGTAGCAGGTTCACAATAGCGGGCGGGAATATGTCGCGGTTCAATCCGTTTCAACCCCTAACGCCTCAAGTATTTCACTTTCACTTTCACTTTCACTTTTTGATTCGTCTTCAATGCCAAAAGCCTCGCTAATTTCAGTCGGGATAATTGCCCCGTAAATTGTCTTTAAAGCCCAATCAACAATTTCACGCGATTGATATTCCACTTCAACCCCTAAAGTCTGGGCGGTCAATCTATCAGCCTTTAACAAATCAAGAAGTTTATCATGCAACCGTTGAAGAGTGGTCAAGTCGCGTATTTGGTCTATTTGTGAAAAGTCGCCAAAACTGGAGGCTTGAACGGTCATTGTATCGCGGTCAAAATGTGTAACCATTTTACGAATATATCCCGAATCCGATGAGAATAAAGTCGGCACACCTTGAACCTTCAAATCAGCCTTGCGGCCAACGGCCAGAATTGTTAAATTGAAGGGGTCATGGCTAACAATATATTGCTCCATGTCGGCTCTAATTCTTTCACTGATGAAGGGAATACTCCCCAGACTTATTAACAAAGAGAGAATAAACCATTGAGGGATTTCACCGAGAATAATATAAATGACTCCAGCCACCGCCGCCATAACTGCCAAACTGAAAATGATATATGAAGCCCCTATGGTAACATCAGCCCATGTTCGGCCAACGGTTCTTGATGGCGGCGGGGTTTCGATTGTTTCATCGGACATTTTCAGCCCCTCCTTTCTTCAATCCTGTTATGGTCTAAATAATGCTCAATAACTCGCCAGTAAAACATAAAAATAAGCACTAATGACATGATGCCCGATACAATAACGGCGAAGTTCTCGCGATCCGTTACTACATCCAGTAAAACCCAATCGCCGGCGATTCTTTCATTTATCAAAAGCATATAATCATCATACCATGAAAAATGGGTTGGTATGAATGTTAGGTTGCCCATGCTTTGAGTATAGGCTTCATTAGCCAGCGTTAAATTATGAACGCCATAACTGAGGGGTATATCGAAGGTGCTTTTTGATGAATTGGCTACAAACCCGCTTTCATTAGAGACTTTCACATAATCACAATTATGCACTATTGTTAAAGAATCGCCGTAAATAATAGATTCATTAAGGGCTAAAAAATGGTGCTGGCCGCTTGAAGCATACGCGTACATTATGCAAGGCGGCGGGTTTTCGCTTGGAGCATCCCCTGCTCCAGATGAAGGCGGCACATCGGCGGATTGAACGCCAGCCAGGAGGGGCAAAATGAAAACAAAGAAAAGCAAAAAAGATATTCTCAAAGTTCGTAGTCTCGCCGATGCACCATAAGTATTTTTCATTTTGCTTTTCATTAAATCCCCCAGATTTATTTTTTCATTTTTTTAAGTGGTTATGCTTTCCACCAAAACTTTTTGACGGATGGTATTTTGCCAGTAAACATTGATAACAATCCGGTTGCCCCAGATATTGCCCAACCTATTGGGGTATATCGAATAATGTTACTTTTAAATTGCGCTACATACCAGTCTTTGAAAGTTTGAGTTACGGCTTCAAGTGAAAACTCTCCCGTTACCCACATGAAGCCCAGAATAAGAACCCCAAATATAGCCGCTATAATGGCCGCCTTGAGAAGGGTGTTTATTACGCCCCCGTCTTTGGTGGCTGAGGCCGCTACGGGTGCGGCTGCGGCTAAAATTACGGGGGCTACCATATCATCATCACCTTATCAAAGTATTATGTGTGTATAGGTTTTCAGCCCATACAACAGCGAGAGCAAAAAGCCCAAAGACGAAAACATAACCACCGATGCCCAAATAGCCATTGATGCAAGCCGAAGTAAAACTCCCGACATTAGCATAACCTTGAAGCCAGGTTGTGGTCGCCAGGCTTAGGCTTGAGCCAGCAAAAACCCGACTAAATGCGCCACCTAAAAAGTTCGCTTTAGCGGCGGCTTGTATTATCGAAAAACTGCCCAATATCGAAAAGGCATAAACAATTAATTCAATCATTATTCAGCCCCCCTTAATCTATTTTTAACGGGGTCATAAAGTGGGGTTGAGGATATTGCAACAAAGACACAAATTAGACCAATGACAAGCGCGCCACCCCTCACCAAAAAACTAAGACCTTGTGCATCAACAAAAGTGGCATCCAGACCAAAAACAAACTCATCTATACCAGCAAAAGGCAAGGCAGTTCCCGCGATATAATTACCATCAGCGTTTTTAAAATTGTAAAAGTCAAAGGTTATAGTTAGGTTTTGAAAGTCGCCATCAGTCATGGTTTGAAGTTCTAATGATTCAAAAGAAGTCAAGTCAAAGGTTTGTTTGATACCGACCACGCAAACATTAGACCATAATTGAGTTCCGGGTTGATTATAGCATAATTTATTATTTGAATCAATGTTTCCCGCATTCACTGTTAGAGCAGCTGCTCCGTATGAAAAGGTAACTTTTGCATTATATGATATATCGGCGAAAATTGTTGAGGTTGAAGCATAAGTGGTTTGGTGGTCTATCATCGAAACGCTTAGAGTGTCAATGGATTTAGTCGAAGGCAGTAAATACCATTCGCCCGAAGTATTGAAAGTAAAGTGGCCGTTGCCAGACCCGCCATAATATGCGTAGCCAACCGGCGCATAGGCTAAAGCCATGTTATTGCCATGTGTTTGCGGCACTATGCGGCCATTGAAGGGCGCGTTGTTGCCAGCATATGCCAAAGCCCCGCCATTATAGACTCCTAAGCCGGTCATAGTGTTAGGATAATTTGCCTCATCAACACCTTTGCAAATTGATTGAATTATGTAAAGGCAATTATACACTTCAACCGAACCGCTTGAAGTCGCCGGATGGTTTGCTTCATACCATGAAGTCAAATTGTCGCCATTATTGACCCAATTAAATTGCTCCATGACCCCAGCCGAATAAGAAGAATTGTCAATACTAACACCTGGCTCATCCGATTTAACAAAAGCCGCCGATGATATGAACGCGATCGCCATAGGCACAACCACCATAATGAAAACAACGGCTATCGAATTGAAAGCGAGTCCTCTTTTTGCTGTGCTTTTCTTTGACACTTCAAACCCTCACTTCTTTTTTTTGTATGCTATGTGATACCATACGGTTCGCATTTTGCCATCAACAATGCTTTTGAAACTGGCTGTTTTTAGTGTATAGGGGAGGTTCTTTTTTTTGTAGTTAGCGTTTTGATATTTGGTTACTTTTTGGGCGTATTCTTTAGCACCAGTTCCGTAAAGAGATGATGCGGTTTTTTGAGATTTATACAACCTAACTGGCCGACCCGTTGAAGTCTTCAAGCCCTTTGGTAATTTAGGGGGCTTGAGTGTTTTTTTTTTATTTGTTTTCTTTACCATAATATCACATCATCAAATTAGTGGGCAGGTTGCCCAGTTAGCCTCGAAGGCGGCATATGTGCCTTCAATCGCTGGCCATGTATCGAAGCCATAGAATGAGGCTGATGAGGCCATATTAGACCCTAAAGTTCCCCCGTATGGGCAAAATGTAGGCGGGGCGTTGGGGATTACAAACGGGTGAGGGTTTTGTTCATATTGAGTTTTCAACCAATCGAAACCCGTATCATATCCGCTTATTCGGTATGCAACGCCAATAGAATTAAACCGTTCATTTGCTGGCGTGGGTGATTCTCCGTTGCCATCAGCGAAAGGGTATTCGGCGCATTCGCTGTCATACGCGTCCGCCCCGTATTCTGGAGGCCAGGCTGGGTCAAAGTCGTTATCATTGTCTATGCCGTCAGTGCATTGTTTATGCAATCCGATGGCTTGAGTGCCAGCAAGACCGAAAGCAAAGAGAACAATGGCAACAATAGCCAGACCACTGGCTTTTGAAGAAGCCATTTTAAACGCCTCATGCCTTGTTGTTTCTGTTATCTAATAGTGCCATAATACCGGCAACCATTGAGAACGCTAAGAAACCAATATAGGAGTTTTGAACATCATCGAAAGAAGCCCAAACTCTATCACCTTGCAATAGTGCCATGATTTCACTGTTAAACGCTGAAAATGCTATGAATCCGATAATTACCGGAGTCCACTGTAAAAGGGTATTAACGAAAGGAGGGTTGTCTTTACTCTTAGAAATGACAGCGAAACCGCCAGTTCCCAGAATAGTTAAGAATGCTCCAGCAACCGCAACGCGATCAAGATAATCAACAGCACCACCGACACCACCAAAGGAGGCGTTGGTTGCCGCGCTTACATCATCGGGGGAGATAACGACATTTGCCGCTTCGCCAACACCCAATGTTGCCATCATCCATATAGAGAATACAACAGCAAGAGCCGTTGCAATAGTTCCGATTTGTTTAGTCCAATTCATTTGCGCCATAATAGTTCGCCAATTGATGCCAATTGCCCCGCCGGTATAAGGGTTAAACCGATTTTTCAACCCTTTATCCCTTTAGGGATAACTTTTCAAGCCATTTGGTCTTGACTTGATTTGATATTGGTATGTCTCCAGAATATGAATGTGAGTTTTGTTTATTGCCTATTTTTCTGGTTGTGAAAATTGATTTGCGGCAAACTATTGAAGTGATTCGATTCTTAGAGCAATCAACAAATGGAAAGGTATTTTTTACCCAGTATTGTAATTCATTGGTTGAAAGTTCGCCTTTTTCTTTCAAAATGAAAGCATATTTCACATAATCATTCTTTTTTTTGTCTAATTTGCCATTTATTTGCATAATAACCCCTCACTGGCGACATTTGATAAGTTTTGCCACATAATTTAGAGCAGGTCTGAATTGCTCCAGGAGTATTGAGGCGTTTAATTGAAAGGTTATCGGGTAGTCGGCGAATCATGGCCGAGCAAAATAGAGGATGGAGTTCGATTTATATTCGATTCAAAGACAAAAGAACCAGGAGAACCAAATGGCGGGTAATAGGTAAAACTAAAATTGTGAATAAAGAAAAGGATTTTTCACAAACTTCAAAGTTTGCCAATGAAGGCACATTTGGGCAACCTGTTTGGCATAAAACCCGCGACTGGCGGGGCAACAAAGTCAAACCCATCAACCCCATGAGGATTAAGAAACAAAGAACCGCTTATGTCAACGAGTCAAAATGGAGTATTAAAAAACAAAGAAACGAAACCAAATGGCACAAAGTCGGGTCTGTGGCTGGCATTGGTACGCGATCCAAAAAATGGCAAATGTCATGGTCTAAACCCCCAAAATAAAGGGTTTTGTTCGGACACCTGGAGCAGCTGCTCTAAACGCCAATAAAAGCATCACTGAAAATTAAAAAATCCAAAAAAATGCCAAAAAATTGCAAAACACTGGAGTATTTTATACATTAGAGAACAGAGAACCAAAAAATCGAAGGCATGATTTTTTCACCCTAACGGATTCTATCTTTGCGGCGAAGCCGCCAAACAGACAGAACGCGGCCGCTTCATTTATACCACTTGCACCATAGGATTGCCCGTAGCCTTCGGCGGGGCGGCTGAGGGGCTGTTGGTGGTTGGTGTTTTTTGGGGGTCTGGGGTCGTTATTAATTAATTAACTATAATAGGGGGCAGCCCTTCGGATAGGATAAGGAGTGGCAAAAAGTGAGTAATTTAAAGAACAATATGAACCAGCGAATACACCAGAATGAAAGATATGTTGAATGTAAAGTTTGTTTTACATGGAGGCGACATAGCGCACAATGTAAGGGGTGTAAAAAGTGACTACAAAGCGAATTAACTATGATGGTGAAGAAGTCGAACATGAAGACTTGACGGGTCAAGAATGCTTGAAACAATGGCTCAAGTATTCAAATAAATATAATTGCAAGACCAATGTTATTGTTTGTGTCGGCGAGGTTATTATGAGTGTTAGTTTTTCAAAGAACAAGGTGCTTGAATTGTTGAAAGACAAACTTGACGCGACCAGATTTAAAAATTGTGAGACTTCAACCCGCTTTAGATTGAGCATTATGTCATTGTATGGGCGAACGGCAAGAATATCAATAATTGGTTCAACATTTCAAGACTTTGAAAAGACTAAAGAAAATAACTGGCTACAACCTATTGAAGTTATCGAAGGCGTTGAATGGGTTGGGTGTGACTATTGCAACCCTACCCAAACTTGCACTTGCCCAGAATGCGGGCAAGAGCCAGTAGTAATGGGGGCATAAATATGGAGAATCGCGAAGGTGTTGAAAAGAAGCAAAAGGCTCAATTGAAGCGTATGACTAAAGCCGAATTAATTCGTATGGTTCTTGATATGTTTCCAGATTATGAGGGGGATTATTGAATGGTTAAAGAATCCTTTTATGCTCATTCTGGAGCAGGCCAGACTTCAAAAACTGATGATTGGTCAACGGCTCACCATGTTGTTGAATACGCGTACAATCGGTTTCATTCACCGATAACGGTTGGAGAATTAAATCGCAATTGGTTTGATACCGACCCCGCCGCTTCTCAATATAATTATGTAGCGGCCAATTATTTCACTTTCAAAGAAAATGGCTTAATACAATCCTGGAACGGTAAAGTTTGGCTCAACCCGCCATATTCGCGATCCATTGGGCAATGGATAGATAAGGCACTTTTTGAAGTTAAATCAAACCTAAAATGCAAAAGTATAACTTTATGCATACCGGCAAGAACCGACACGCTTTGGTTTCATAGGTTGATTTCAAATGGGGCTAAGGTTGTTTTTCTTAAAGGTCGGTTGAAGTTTGGCGGCGGCAAATCAAGCGCGCCTTTCCCTTCTTGCTTAGTGCATATCGAAAGAGGCCAGAAGGACATTAAAACATTTTATGAGGCGGTTCTATGAATGAAGAAGTTACCCGCCTTGAGTTCGTCTTATTCGGCTTATTCATGGGGTCTATGTTTGCTATGCTGGCAAGTATTTGGGTTATTCTGTTGGTGATGGGATGATGAAAGAATCTGGAGCAGCTGCTCTAAATGTGGTTGATTTATTTTGCGGCGGCGGCGGTTTTACTCATGGGGCGATTGAAGCGGGCGCGGTTGTTAGATTGGCGATTGATTCATGCCCCGAAGCGGTGAAAGTTCATCGGTTAAACCATCCAGAAACCCCATGTCTTCAAATCGAATTAGGCGGCAACATTGAAGAAACCGCTTCATTGATTCGGTTCTATTTAGACAAAGACGCACATCTTCACCTTCACGCTTCGCCACCATGCCAGGCTCTCTCTAATTGCTCAAATCAGCCGCAAGCCGATGGCGTTCAATTGGTTGATTGGTTTTTAGAATTGGTTGCATACATGAAGCCAAACTCATGGAGTCTTGAAAATGTTCTCCCTTTGGGCAAGTGGTTGGATGAAAGAGGCGTGAATTATGCCCGTATTAATTCGGCGAATTATGGGGTTGCTCAAGAACGAAAGCGGATATTTGCCGGTGAGGGTTGGATCGCGAAGGAGTCGCATAATAAGGCACAATGGCAAACCGTACGCGAGGCTTTGCCTCACCTAACCGGCCATCATCTAAGAGAGAGAATCAACCCCAACATTAGGGAGAGAACCTTAGATGAGCCGTTAAGGACAATTACAAGCATGACAGTCGGGCAAGTGCGGTTGCTATCCAGTGTTGGCGTTGTGCGCTCTTTTTCATTGAATGAAATGGCCGCGCTTCAAGGCTGGCCTGGCATGGATTTACCGATAAGGGATTTTGGCACTATCGAAGGCGACCATATTTCAAAAAGGG
>Ga0115000_10004094_pt1 | contig 11997 bp, 18 predicted proteins | sample ArcticOcean_MG_C_6_FD_89690 | JGI IMG/M metagenome (GOLD analysis project Ga0115000, IMG submission 89690) | Marine microbial communities from western Arctic Ocean - ArcticOcean_MG_CB8_128 | ecosystem: Environmental > Aquatic > Marine > Oceanic | place: Arctic Ocean: Canada Basin | collected... | reverse complement strand
TGGTGGGAAAATAGGCAAGATAGATTACAATATAATGAAAGATTGCAAAAATATCGCGATACACAAATGTTGCGTCAAGCTAGTGCTGACAGATATCGTTCAATGATTGGTATTTCCAGAAAAAGTCCAATATATAAAGATATTATTTTTTATTTAAAAAATAGATTAATAATATTAAAAAATCCAAAAAAAAGCAATATCGCGAGTCGTTTTTCAAGTACTGTTAAAAATTCGTTTCGTTCAAAATCTAGCGTGAGATCATCGCGAATAAGGAAATCAAGAAAATCAAGAAAATCAAGCACCGTGGCAGTATTTAAAAAAATGAGCAGAAAAGATAAAAACAGATATATTGATGGACAAAATGCATTTAGATTTTATTATAAATTAGAAATAACAGCTAACACCGTTAAGCCCGGCATTTGCAAAGGTTATAATAAACGATCCAAATATTTAGAAGTTGCGATTGATAAAAAAATATATCGCTTTCCCGGAGGTTATTATGATATTCCGGGTAGATGTACTTGTGGTGATTGTTTTCTTAATGGTAGTGCAGAAAATGAAATTGAATTAATAGAAAAAATTTTATCAAGAGAAACTAAAATACCAATTTTTAAAGAGAAATTTTTTACTGATCAAGATTTTGCTAGAGCCGAAAGAGATTCAGGTGGAAATTTTTTAACACCACCTGCACCAAATCCAACGGATTTACAAAGAATGATGCGCACAGCACTTGCATTGGGTAAGAGAAGAAACTATTCAAGAAGAAAGCGGGCAATTGCTGTAAGTAGGCAGGGCAAGGGCGGTAAGGGCGGTAAGAGCGGCAAGAGCGGTAAGAGGCGGCGTAGGAAAAGCTACAAATTATAAATCTAAAATATTTAAATTAATAATTTGTATTTAGTTATAAATGTCTTTTGGTAGTGTAAGAGATGCTGAAAAAATTGGCAAAGAATTGGGACGAATAATTATTCGTTTTAAATATTATTCACCCCTGCAAAAAATGAGTTTTTTATGTTTTATGTTTTTAATCATTGGTATACCGTATTATTTTATATTTTATAATTTAAAAGGATCGCGCAAATTTTTACGAGGTATTTGATGTTATGATTTGTTGATGAATGTCTTTTATTAACAGAAGCATTTCTTTATTTTCTTCAATGTGCTTTCTAACGGATATATTATACACATAAGCATAATAAATAATTTGCGGGATAATATACATTAAACCCACACTTTTAATCAAATCAATACTATTCATAATATTCATAATATTCATAATAAAAAATATTATTTAATATATTTAATAATATTTTTTATATTTTTTGGAATTTTTTTTATATTTTTTGGAATTTTTTTGGGAAATTTTATTAAATTGATTTATAAGCATTGTATATAATTTTATTATAAAATTATGAATGAAATAGTTGTTGAAGCTGCCGACGTTTGCGGTGTTGTATTAAACGAATGTTGCATTGAAGGTATGAAAAAAATTTCCAGTGAAAGTGTGGATATTATTATTTGTGATCCGCCTTATAATATTGGTAAAGATTTTGGAAATAACTGTTGGAATGTGGATACTGATGAATATTTGTTATGGTGTGATCAATGGATTGAACAATGTGTTAGAATTTTGAAACCAACGGGGACTTTATATATTTATGGATTTAGTGAGATTTTGGCTTATATTAGAGTTAGAATTAAGATTAATGTGCGGTGGATTGTTTGGCATTATACAAATAAAGTTACACCTTCTTTAAATTTTTGGCAAAGAACACACGAAAGTATTTTGGTTTGTTCCAAGAATAAACGGCCTAATTTTAATCGCGATGATGTTAGAGAACCATACACGAAAGCTTTCTTAAAAAATGCTGCTGGAAAAGTGCGGAAGGCTACAAAGGGAAGATTTAGTGATGGTAAAAAGGAAACGATATATAAAGCGCATAGTGGTGGTGCATTGCCGCGCGATGTTATTAAAATATCAGCTTTGGCAGGTGGAGCTGGTCGGAAAGAACGTGTTAATCATCCCACACAAAAACCTCTTGCTTTATGTGAGAAATTAATTAAAGCCGCGATGAATAATGGAGCGGCGGAGGGAGCGGCGGATGGGGCGGCGGATGGAGCGGCGGAAAAGACCTTTCTAGTTGTCCCTTTTGCAGGTTCTGGTAGTGAATGTGTTGCTGCGAATAATTTGAATGTTAGTTTCATAGGTTACGAAATTAATCCCGAATATGTTGAATTATGTAATCAGCGATTAAATAACATTTAAATATCATCAGTATATAATGTTAAATTTCAGAAATAAAATTAATATTCTTTTAAAAAGAAATAAAAAAAGTTTTACCGTAAAGGAAATTATTGAATATTTTAATCAAGATGGTATATTTGCTATTCTTTTTATAATTACATTACCGACGTCAATCCCATCACCAGCTTATGCCCTTGGTTCTTCCACTATTATCGGTGGATTTATTACATTATTACTTTCTTTTCAACTTTTATTAGGATATGATACTGCTTATTTACCCGAGTTTATTTTAAAAAAAAAATTTAACATTTCTTCATTTAGAAAAATATATCATACAAGAATTGATTTCATTTTATTAAAAATGGAAAAAATTTTTAAAAAAAGAAATCAAAATGCATTTGGTTATTTATTATTAAAATTATCGGCGTTATTAATGATTTTAAATTCATTTCTTATGATGATTCCGCTAATAATGACAAATTGGTTACCATCAACAACTGTTACATTTTTAAGTTTTTCTTACCTTTTTAAAGATGGTTTTATGTTTGTCGTGTCCTTATTTTTCGCTTTGAGCGTTATCATTTTTTATTGTTTTGCATTTAATTTTATCATTTCATATTTAATTGTGTATAAACATCATTTTTTTCAAAAAATTGATGATTGGAAAAATATTGGGAAAATATTGGGATAATATTTACCTTATTTACTTTTTTTATTCTTTTTACTCTTTTTATTCTTTTTATTATTTTTATTCTTCTTTTTACTCTTCTTTTTACTCTTCTTTTTATTCTTTTTGCTCTTCTTTTTACCTTTTCCGGGTAATTCTGTAGATCTAGGTGCGGAGGGAGGTGCAGCGCGGAGTGCAATTGGTGACATCTGATATTCTTCGCTAAGTTGACGCAACATACTTAGTCTTCTGAGGCCGATGTCTCTTTCAATGTCGGGTGGTTGTATGCCTTCATAACTTATGCAACTTTCCAATTCACCTAACCCCCCGAAAACATACACTTGTTTACCGTTTTCAACATAACTTCTTGGGTACATTTTTTTATCCAGTAGCGCTGGATTTGGTGTATTGGGTAATGTCATTACCTCCGTTTTTAATATATTTATAACTTGATTATAAGAAGTAAATGAGAACAGATTGTGCGTATTACTGCTTGTCCCAGTTATACTACCCAACGATGTATTATGTATAAATGCTGCATAAATAACACCATTTCTTAAAAGGTTTTCGGCGGCAATCAGATCTCCTTGACCATTATCACCTATCCAAATTGCTCTATAATTATTGCCATATTTCTTTTTTTTTTCCTCAACATACTCCGTTATCTGCTTAATTTTTACCTGAGCCATCGGATTAAACGCGCATCTTTTTGGATCACCCAAACGTAAAAATCGGTTGGTCAGCTGTCGGATTGATGAAGAACACGACGCCAGTCTTTCACCTCTAATGTAGTCAATTGGAATATTTCCCAGATGTGCCGATATTTTTTTTAATTGTTCTTCTTTCTTCTTTCTAAAATTAGCGCTTACAATCACTGTTGGTAATGATGATATATTATACATTTGGCTGTGTAATGATTTTACACAGTTATAATATTCATAATGAGTTCTCCAGTCACTCCCAGCAAATAACGCTCTTCCACCAAAAAACCCTCTCCAGGAACTATCGCCGGCTGGATGCAACGTATCGTCCACATCTGAAAATAACTGATATATAGGTCTTTTTATTCTTCTTTTTCTCTTATTGGTTTTGTTCCTTGCGGTACTCATTATAATATATATATATAATTTTATCAGGAGACAATTAAATTGATACATTTTTAATTATAAAAACCATTTAATTAAAAAGATGGTTTTTGACACAGTACTTTTCAAAAAAATATATTTATGTCATCCTTGGCATTTTGGTGAGGATGGGCTGTGGTCACAAGTTTTATATAAAGTTGACGACATTTCACAATATTACAAAGATATTCGTTCTCGCAATATGGGTAAGCATCCTCTAATTAATAGAAAGTTTGCTTATTGGGTTGATGAAAATACATTATGTTTGGGATATTCGCTGAAAAATAACCCAAGTGTTTTTAGACCGATCTTTAAACCTAAAAGGGCGAAGCATATGAGAGAAATTATCCCCAATATCCCAATCTTTGTTAAAAAAAGAGAAAACTGTATGAAAAATAAAGCAAATATGACTCTCTTACAACACCCAACTTTGCCGGTTGATATTATTAATTGTATTATGGATTTTATGCCCTGATTTTAATTAAAATTGATTAAAAACGTTTCCATAACTTTTCCAATAACAATGTATCATAAAATACTCAAATCATTAATATCACAAATGTTACATCATCAACAAATAAATAACACAAAATCGCAATGTGTTTTTAATTCTAAATTTTTATATGATTTCTTCCGAGTGAATTTTAATATTAAATTAAATATTATTGTTGGATTTGTTGTTGGGCGCAGTTGCGGTAATTACAAATTATGCACACACGTGTGGATTGAATACAATAATGTTCAATATGAACCCTCGTTTGAATGGACGAATTCTGTATGTAGATTTAATACTATTTTTGAATTTTTAAATTCAAAAATATGGGAGACCATCAAAATAGACGTCAATGAATACAATCAACGTTGTGGAATTAAAAAATTGATACTTGATTGGGAAATTCATAATAAACAGGTTAATATAATTCAAAATACTAATAAAAAATGCTGGACACCAGTATAACGTCAATTTGAAATTATATTTTTTTTCGTATATATGGCATTGTTATTAATAAGATTTATTTTTATATAAACTATTTTAGTTTATTAAAATAGTTTCTGAGAGAATTAATAATTCCATCCACCGGGAACGCCTTTATATATATAAGAAGGCTTTATATTGGGTTTTAAATGTTTTGAATTTAAATATCGCAGTGTTACCGCGTTGTTTTTTTTATAATTATCGTTATAAATGCTATAAAAGTTTTTATTATGGTTTTTATTATGGTTTTTGTTATGGTTTTTATTAATGATTCCCTTATATTTTTTGTTATACGCATTTATTTTTCTTTTTTCATACATTTTTACTACTTTTCCACCCATTTATTAAATAAGTATTTTAATATTTAAATGGTATTGTTAAATTCTTTTTAAAACTTCGTAAATGATGTACGTTGATGCTGCAAATACCGTACCACCCCAAAGCGTATCTCTTATAGAAAAAGCCAATGTCCAATTCTTTAATGTTGAATAATTGGTAAGATCATACACCCCATACACAAATACCCCTAAAAAGAATGCGTCAAATAAAGGCTTCCTGTCTTTAATTATAAAATAATACAGACCAACCGCCAACAAAATATACACTGCGACCGCTGGTATTTTCTTAAATTTTAAAGGTGATCCTTGAATTAATTTAAAATATTTGTTAAAGTGTGACACATTCATTGTTATGTATGCAATATCTATTGTTAAATATACCAGTGCTGTAATTATTAAATCTTTTAATTTAAATTTCATTATATACTTCTGAGAGAAAGATTTCTGTTATATATTTTGGGATGTCGTATTCTTCTGGTCTATATTTTTTTTCTATCCATTCCAATGTTAATGGGCAAGTCGCGGCATAGGGTGCTTTACTCGTCCATTTTGTTTTATTTAAAAGTGTCCTTAATTTTTTTATTCTGTTTATCATACCGCCCGCATTTCGCGGCGGAATATGCTTTAATGCCCACTCAAATTGCATTGATTCTATCTTTGTGGGGAAGCCGTGTATCAGGCAAATATGTTTCCATCCCGGGCCTTTACTTGTTGTATATTTAGCTCCTCCTTTTATTTCTCCATTATGCGCTCTCAATCTTTTTTCCACATTGTTTGATACACCCACGTATGTATAACCTCGGTTTTCAATGATATAGCACGACCATTCCATTTTATATATATATATATATATATATAAAATGGCAGGATTTACTAGGAAGATTTCTGCAACAAATTTTGAGGATGATCAACCTTTATGGAACAAAAGACCAAGAGGAAGTGGTTCCTCTTCCAGTTCCACTGTTCGACCGCTATCAGCGGACGACCGGTGGAATGATCGTTTACTGAGCAATGAAATTGATGATGAAGGTCCGCTCACAGGAATTTTTCATCCGGAACAGGAAGAATACTATCCAGGACTTTCACCAATTACTAATGAAGACAGACAATATATTCACAAGAAGACTTTGAATCAAATTGAAAATCTACAAAGGGGCCAATTGAGGAAGAAGCTCTTGGCTTATTTTGAGAAAATGAATAGAACTGCCACCCCTGCCCACACGATTTGGCACAGTCAGGTTGCAATGGCAAAGAATGATAAAGAGGTATGTGAACAAGTTGGTGCCAATTATAAACATTTTTTTGTTTTTGGTCACGGTTTAAAAGATTATACTACTCCTCAAATAAAACTTTCTGATACATTTAAAAAGCCCACAATTTTAAATACGACACGAGACGGGTTGCAAATGCGGGTCAATACCTCCATCGTTGATACTATGCGTGATGTCAAAGGAAAAACATTTAGCAATATATTTTGTTCCTTAGATCCAGTGTCATTTCCAGCGATTACTAATTTTTCAACTGATGATGACCAGTATTCAAATTTAAAAATTGATTTTGAGATGTATTCAGATGAAGAAGGTCGGGAATTATATAATCTTGGGATTTATGATATGGATTTTATTTGGAAAAAATTTTATAAATTTATAGAAACACTTAATAGGTGGGAAGTTTTGTTACCAGAACCATCAAGTCCACCAAGAGTCAAGTACGCTTTAAAAATAAAATTTTTATATGTGACAGATGATTGTTACAAAGAATGGCACAGTCCAAACGTACTTACAATATTACCAGCTGACGGAGACCAATGGCAAATTGAAGATAACTATTATAAAATATTTCAAGGCTTTTTTAAGCACGTTTTTTTTAATTTAGTAAAAAATGAAGATGGAACTAAATGCAATTCTGGGCCACGAGATTCAAGAATAAAATATTTTGCTCCTAAAATTAAAATTAAAGTTCAATACAACAAAGACAACGTGTGGAAGCCGATACCTGATTCTTTCAGTTTTGATCCATTAAGAGATTTTCGGAGTTTCTTGACGAACCAAAGGAACAATGAAACGCGTTTATCAGATGTGTTTTCCAACATTCCTAATTTTGTTCCAAAAGGATTAAAACTTGATGTTTGTGTTTGCAATACAACTAGAATACGTCAACCTGACATAGATGCCCAACAAACCCGTATACATTTGCGCCGCACATTGGCTTGCGGCGATCATGTATTGAGTGATCATACACGTGGCTCTTACGGGTTTGTTAGTCTGCACCAATACAATCCAAGAAGTAGCGGCGGCAATAAGAAAGTTGGTAAGAAGAGGACTAGAAAAAGGCGGAAGAAAAGGACTAGGAGGCGGAAGAAAAGGAGTATGAAGCGGAAGAAAAGGCGGAAGAAAGTTGGTAAGAAGAGGACTATGAGGCGGAAGAAAGTTGGTAAGAAGAGGACTAGGAGGCGGAAGAAGAGGAGGCGGAAGAAGAAGACGAGGAGACGGAAGAAGAAGCAGTAGATGTTGGATTTAGTAAAATTATTTTAAGATTACCAAAATAATTTATGAGAGATTAATTTTGAAACATTTCATAGATGTATAAAATAATAATATTCCAACTAAAAAAGAGGATAATATAAGTATTGTATCAAGTATATTGTAATCGTTTTTAATATAAACTATAAATGATGATGCAGAAATTCCGGAAATATGCACCAATGAATGCAATCCTCCCGCGCCAAATACATTATGTTTTAATTTATATTTACTAACTGCCAATAATTCTATTATGTAGAAAATTGGCACACCAGAACCAATAATTAAAGTTGTTGTATTACCATAAATAATTATAAGTATACCATTTGAAATGGTTATTATTTGATCAACAATTTTAATAATAATATATGGTTTGCCATTTGTAAGTATAAAATTGTTGTGGTAATAAATTCCAAATAATAATTGAATTGACGTTACTATAAATAATGGAAAAATATTATAATATATTTGCAATGTTGTTGGGATTGAAAATTGACAAAGTGTGAATAACATACAACTTGAAATAACTTCATTTCTTATTATTTCTCCCATTTTTAAATATATTTTTTTTGTTTTTTTTATGTTTTTATTTTTTTTTATGTTTTTATTTTTTTATTATGTTTTTATTTTTTTATTATGTTTTTATGTTTTTTTTTATGTTTTTATGTTTTTATAATGTTTTTCGTAATATAACATTTCACATTTTATATACAACTTTTTTAACCATATTATTCCCATAATGTAAATTAATATCATTGTTGTTTTTAACATATTTGACACGCTATCCTCCGAAGAAAATTCTTTTAACATATAAAAAGGTGGTAATAATATTCGGAGAAAAAAATATAAATTGTAAATAATATAATTCTTTATCGCAACAATTTTTTTTTATACTTTTAATATTTGTATCTTCTATTGTATTTTTTAAATGTAATCTATGATATATTATATTTCCTGGCAAATTTGATAACTCTCCAATAACCAGTCCGTTATTTATTACGGAACTGTTTTCCGAACAATTATATAATAGACTAATCATCATTAAATGATGCATTATTAATGTCACTGCTGTCACTGTTAATTTTTTATTTAAAAAAAATATCATTTCATTTATAAAAAAACCAATTGTGTTACCCCGATATAATTCATTTGTTTGATTTCCCGAAGAATATGAATATACTGCTGTACAAAGAGTAAATAATACGTGGATTGTTGATATATAATTATTTCGTATTTTTGTATTTTTTTCTATTTTATTTAATCTATTATTCAAAGTATAATAGATCCCAGTCCCTATTGCTATTTCCATTTCATTTAATTTAATAATATCCTTTTAAATTAATTATATTCAAGTGTTCCGCATAATAATTTATATATTCTATTTTATAAATTATTTTAAGATTATCATTTATGAGAGAACTTTTATAACCTCCGGTAATTTGCCCCTTTTGGTTTCCTTTATTTGTTTCCTTTTTTTTTGCTTGCTTTTTTTTGCTTGCTTTTTTTTGCTTGCTTTTTTTTGCTTTTTTTTGCTTTTTTTTGTTTGCTTTTTTTTGCTTTATTTTGTTTGCTTTTTTTTGTTTCCTTATGCGCTTTTTTATGCTTTATTTTTCTTCTATTTCCAAATCCCTTCAACGCTCGTGTAAAGAGATTCGAAAGGCTGCTCACACCTATCGGTTGTCTTGGTTGCCCTGGTTGTCTTGGTTGCCCTGGTTGCCCTGGTTGTCTTGGTTGCCTTGCTCGTCTTGGTTGCCTTGCTCGTCTTGCTCGTTGTCTCCTTTCCCGTACGAGACGTTTTTTATTATCACGAATGATCTTGTTTTCTAACCCCCAAAGCGTGGTTGATATTTTTTTTATAACATCATCGTCATTTTTAAATATTGTTGATATAAATCCTCTACAATTCATTTCGGTACACGTACCATAAATAAATTTATATTTTATTTCGGGTATAAACATAGTAACTGATTGTCCAAACCCACGTTCATTATGAACTTCAGGCCAAGTAACTTTTGTTTCAAGTCCCCCACAGGTATAATGGTTTAACTCCATTGCCGATTTTTCTGAAAGTGTGGTACGATATATTTCTGTGGCGCTATTTGTTATCAAAGCATCATTTAATTGTGGATCTGGTGCAAATATAGCACCATCTACTCCTTTTACAAATGATGTTAATACTGCCGTCGTTGATCTTGCTAGTGGATAAAATCCTAATGTAAACTCGGAAGGTGTTTTACCATTATTTCTTATCACTTTTATACCCATATGCATACCGTTTGGTGCTATTATTGATATCGGTGCTGTGCACATATAAAATATTATTTGTTCACCACCTTCAAAACAATAATCAAACATATCCATTTCACCTTTAGTTGTTGGTCTACTTGTTTGACGCAGTAGTTGTGGACCCGCCGTTGTTGGTCCCGATTTTGCTCTTTGTCCCGATTTTGCTCTTTTTTTGGCTGTTTGCCTTTTTGACATATATATATATTAATTAGATTATTTTTTATTGAGAGAATTAAATTGAATTATCCATTTACAATTAACCATTAAACCATTTACAATGTCTTTTAAATCCAAAAATTATTTTCATAATTTACCTGATGAACTCCAATTATTGATATATTCATTTGATCCAACATTTATTCAACGATTTAGATTGGCTTTGAATAAGGTTAATGAACAATTTTATAAAGGTGGGTTTTATAGAAAAAACTTAAGAGCTGATTTATATATTAAACGACAAGTATGGTGCTGTGGCAAATATTGGAGATCTAAACACCCAGATATGCTACAAGATAATCGTCTGGATAGAAGAAAGCATCCCGTTATCAAAGAATGGGATGTTAAAGAAGCTAAAGCTATTTGTGCTGTATATTATCAAAAACATTCGTCAAAGTATCCCGGTATACGACACATTATATCATCGGGTGCAAATCCCGTGTCTTTGTGGATTAAAAATATTAAAAAATTTGAGAGACATCACCCTCTTTTGGCAAAAACTTTATATCTTTAATGAAATTAACTTCCAACTTTAATAAAACCGATATATACATTCATTTATAATTTTTTTTATTATGGATTCTATTTTTGGTTGGATAGCTACGGCAGGGACATTTATAAACTTCCACAAATTTATAAATTATATAAAACCAAACGATGTTTAGCACACCATCTTTGGCAACATCGGGCTATATTTTTTACATTATACTACGGCGTTATAATTGACGATTACCCAACGCCACTGGTGGGATTGGTACGAGGGATAATCTTGGTTATGTTGTCTTTATAAAACGGTGGAGGCGAGTGCGGGTGCGGATGATGGTGCGGATGATGGTGCGGATGATGCTGCGGATGATGCTGCGGATGATGCTGCGGATGATGCTGCGGATGATGCTGCGGATGATGCTGCGGATGATGCGGGTGCGGAAATGGTTGTTTTATAATTTATATGCACTGTCGCACCTGGCCCCCGAACCCGCCCCCTATCCCGCCGCCAAACCACGCAAACACGCCCAAGGGTGCCAAGAACCGCCATATACAGGAAACTGGATTACCGGGTACTAAATGGATTACCGGCACCTATTCACACCTATATAGGACCAAGATAGTGCCAAGTATCAACACTTCCATCTATCACGCGACACATCTCACCAAGATTAATACCAAGATCACGCGGCATATCAAACCAAGATTACACCTTGATCTCACCAAGATTAAGACCAAGATTAATACCAAGATCACGCGGCATATCTCACCAAGATTAATACCAAGATCACGCGGCATAATAGAATCAAGATTAATACCAAGATTAATACCAATATATGAACAAGATTAAGGATTCAAACTTCTCTCACAACTATTTTACGAAAAATATAAATTAAATACAAATTATATTTTTCGTATTATTGACAATCCAAAAAAACATACAAAAATTAAAAATAGAACCAAAGAAGAACGCCGAAGTCTATTAACCCACTTCGGTTTTAATATGCAACATATTAAACAATTGTATAAACTTTTTAAGAAATATATTAATGATGCTGAGAGAATTATGGTATCTATTCCCCAAATTAATAGAAGAAGCAAAGAATGACTTTAAATTAAAAAGAAAACCAAGATTACGCC
>Ga0115000_10004091_pt1 | contig 12002 bp, 10 predicted proteins | sample ArcticOcean_MG_C_6_FD_89690 | JGI IMG/M metagenome (GOLD analysis project Ga0115000, IMG submission 89690) | Marine microbial communities from western Arctic Ocean - ArcticOcean_MG_CB8_128 | ecosystem: Environmental > Aquatic > Marine > Oceanic | place: Arctic Ocean: Canada Basin | collected... | reverse complement strand
TTAGGTGCTATAGATTGCTCATCATCCAAGTACCCTATAAACCAAAAGATTAGTTTAAAGACTAAGAAGATGGATAAGAATAAGAAAAGAAACGTTGTAATTGCCATAGGTTTATTATTAAATATCCGAGACCGTAGGGTTAAGCTGTCTCACAGTTATAGTCAGATTCTATCATTCCATTCCAACCCCCACGACCATATTTTTCGGTTATGCCATATTCCCTCCACATTAGATAACTAAAGAGAGATTCATTAACGGTAATAACAAAATAAGTAATGTCGTCAACATTGTTCTCATCCACACCAATGATAATCTTAGATGTAGGAATACCTTGCCATTCACACCAATATATAAGGTCACCTTCGAAATCCCCGTAGTAGTCCTCATCGTCAAATATTACATCCATTGTTTTCATAGTAATAAATATAGTAAAAAAATCCATTTCGACGGTAGTAATAGTATAAACATTAGAAAAAGTTATATAGTAAAATGTTTCATAAACGTTATACTAATACTCAGTGAAATCCCTAAGGGAAATATAAGAGTAAATCCCTCCAACGTTATAGTATATCCTATAGTAAATTGTCCCAACTATAATACCCCGTAGGGGTTACCTACGATGACCCGATTAAGATTGCTAATCGGTTCACCTACTATGGGACTATATGTGAATACGTATATAACATTTAATATAGTAAACTTTATATCATAAGACGTATAGCAGACCATACGAATACCCGTATAAACCCAGTGGAGTACAACTCCTTTCAGGGTTGGAGGGAGTTACCCACACGTTGCAATGTAGTGGACTTTAATGGACTATCTCCATACTTATATGATACAGGGTATATATGTACCTTTCTACTTCCTTAACGAATTATTCTTATCGTGTTCCACATTCTACCACTTACTCCCACCCCATACCACTATAAACCACTATGTAGATATTCCTAGAAGGGATTCTACACAATACTATGTACTTATAATAGGAGGTATTTAGTGTGAAAGGGTCTGTGTCGTCCCCGCTCCGCGACTGACATACTGACAAAGTCAAGTAAATCCCCGCTAAGTTACTAACAAATTCCCCCTGACACATTGTCAGACGGGATTATAAACGTGTTCCATAACCCTTAGTTATTAACAATGACAAATAGTCATGGGATTAATTAGGCCACGTCAAATAAAAGTTGTACCTTTAGGTTGTGGGAGGGCGGGTCTTATACTAACAAGAACCATCCTCGGGACTGGGCTAATGTCTGGACTACCCCCGGGGCCCATCTCCGACACGTAACCTTTGCTCCCCTAGATATTCCCGTACCCCCTGCCACCCCCGTATATCATACACTGTTTTACCCTGCAGGGGGGCCTACTAAAAACACCTTTTAACCTGCAGGGGGTCCCCCATAAAAACACCAATTTAAACCCCTATATGGCCCCCCTCCCCCCCGCTCGTATCCCCTCTTATCCACGGGTAAGATTTCCCCGTATGGGGGGGTCAGTGCTCTCCACGGAATAAGGGCGTTTATTTTAATTAGCTTGGACTACCCTAAAAAAATATTTATATAAAAATTATTGGAAAGTTGAACTACCCTTTGTGGGTGGAACCTTTACTCTTATACTATGAGAAAACTAATTACTATACTAGAGATTCCTATTTACCTTTTGGTAATTGGGATATGTTGTTTGGAACACGGTAACCCTATAATGGGTGTCTTTCTTTTAGGTCTGTCTATTATACGGTTGTGGGTGAACCATATCACTTGGAAGGAATAATTTACTTATACTAATGTTACTACCGTAAAAACGACTATTGTTCCGTAGACCCTCTTTTTACTAAAAAATATTTTTATAATTTTTTTGGGAATTTAAGGCTATTTATATTTAAATAACAAAAGAATGTCCCACAAGGTATTTATTAGGCACACTTACATCTACAAATGTAGTAATAAGAAATGTTTGGAGGAGTGGAAGATAAATGAGGCTTCTAATATAGAAACGGTAACTTGCCCTCATTGTGGTAAAAAGGACAATACAGAATATGTTCTTGTTGACCAAAGAGAGAAGTACGAAAGAAGATGGGAATAATGATTAAACTAAAAGATATAATATGATATTATCAGAAGAAGAAAAAAACAGAATAAGAGGATTGCATAAAATGCATTCCGTAATTAAGGAACAAGGAGCTATGACATGGACGTGTGAACAACAACCTAATTGTCATTGTGTTCCTACTCCTAATTGGGGAGGACCAGGGCCAGGAGCGTATGCAACTCAAGCTGACTGTATGCAAGACTCAAGTAATTGATGTAGTCAAGGAGGGGGAGGTACAGAATGGGCGTGTATGGGAGGACCAAACGCTAACGGATGTCAATCGGGCCCTGTAGGAAGTTTCCAGATAGGACAAGGTGGTGTGATGGGAATATACACTGACCAAAATACTTGTGTTGGTTCATGTACATCAGGATTCGGATGGGAATGTAACCCAAGTGGAGCAGCGGGATGTGTTTCAACAGCTGCCGGTCCATATAACTCTATGTCTCAATGTGTACAAAGTTGTGGTTCATACGGGGATGATAAATACAACTGTGTGAATAATAGTTGTACAGCAGTATCTCCAACAGACCCAGGATATAATTCCGCGGATTTTTTAACTATGGATGATTGTGAAGATTCTATGTGTGGTGACCGTAGAGCTCCTATTCAACCACGTGGACCCAAAGCGTCTATGCCTGTTGACAATTCATATGCAAGAAAGGGAAACCCAAATCAGATAAAACGTGAAAGATAGAAGATTACTTATGGAAGGGCCATTTTGTGGTGATGATACAGGTGAATCATGTAGTGGACCTGGTTGTGGTGATGACGCTGTATTTGCCGATATATATTTAGGGAGTGGATGGTGTGCGTGTCAAAACCCAAACGGAAGTCATTGTGGTTCGTTAGCTCCAGGTGATGGTGGGAAAACAAAAACGAAAACAGTACAAAATGTTGGAAATGGAGATAGTGCTATATCTAGTCTTAGACATACAGCTCTAAGTGAAGGTGAATTAAGTAGACTTATAAGAAAACTACTTTAAAAAATTTTTCTAAACGACGGCTTCGTCGATTTCCCCCGACCCCCCTTTCCTTTTACGTGTTTATCGAATAAAGTTATATTTATTATAAAAAGAATTAATGAAAGATATATTTAGTGTTTCAGACAGTGAAAAGGATAGAATTAGAAAACTTCATTTAATTGAATCCAGTGCTAAAAAAATAGACTCCACGCTAAACGAACAAGAACAAAGTATGGGTGTTAGGGTTAACGAACCTGTAATGGGTGACGATATGGAAAAAACTGATATTTCTATTGTCGATAAAGAGATGGTACCATCAGATGATGAAGGGTTACAACAATCTCAAATGCCTGCACATTATCACGTTTTTAGATGGTGTAAACAGGGAGGTGAGGTAGTCTATTACCTACAACCAAATCAAATGGGGATTCAAGGAACACAACTACAAAACGCAAGTCAACAATTTTATAACTTAATGGGTTCACCTAGTGTGGGTGAAATAATTCATATTACTTTAAACCCATCTCTACCACAAAGAAGAATGTGTTATGAGTATTTAGGTCAATTAATTCGTACTACAGCACTTGATAATTCAGCTACAGCATTCCCAAGTGGGGGTAATGGTCCTATAAGAGACACTGGGTCTTACACAACATGTCAAGATTGTGAACAAACTAGTACTGGAGGTCCTGATGGATATTGTGTAGATTGTGTTAATGGACAAATGACTTATTATCCAGGACCTTCAGGACAACAATGGACTTCATGTCCTCAAGGTTATGTTGACATAGGTCCAACACCTAACCCACCAGGTGGTGGTCCATGTATAGAATGTCAAGGAGGGAATTGTTCACAAGCTGGTTGGGGATATGGACAAAACCATTATAATAGTATATCTGATTGTCAACAACAATGTCAATCAAATTATGAATGTATAAATAACTCATGTGTACCAGACCCTAACGGTCAATATACTAGTATGGCACAATGTCAACAAAATTGTGGTAACTTTGGTGCTGGATGGTTTTGTTTGCCACCAGGTGGTCAAGGTTCTTGTCAGTACACACCTTCCATGACTATTGGACCTAACGGTCCTTTCCTTACACAACAAGATTGTGAGACTTCAAATTATTGTGGTGGAGGACAAACATATGATTGTACAGACTGGACATCTCCAAGTGGGTGTCAATCAGTTCAAGGTGGTGGTGGTCAATTTTCATCTATGGACGATTGTTTAACTTCACCATGTCAATGTGATGATATAATCCTCGCGTGGCCTCTTTATTTAAACAACCCAAATAATCCTAATGGTAATTGGTATGGTACACCAAATCATGATGGTCCATCCAATTCAAACGCGATACAAAATCAATTAAATAATCTTCAAAATAACCCTAATTACCCAGGTGGTAATCCGGCACAACAACATAAAACGAAATGTAGAGAAGCTGCTCTACAATTTTGGTTATCCAGTGGTGCGAATTATGTTTGTTGTTCTGACCCAGGATTTGCTGTTGGAGCTGCTACTAGTGATGTATTAGGGTGTGTAACACAACAATGGATTAATACTATGGATAACTTTATGAACCAACACGCAGGTTGGCCAGGTCAAGGATGTAACTGGTTAAATACCGCTTTAGCTAATGTAACAGCACAACAACAAAACTTCTCACTAGGAAGTAACGGGTATTGTAAAACTCAAGGAAAGATAGATTTCATAAATAACTTTAAACAAACAGGTAATAGTACTTATCTTACAGGACAAGCTGTATTCCCATTACCTTGTATATAAAAATAATATAAAAATAATATAAAAATAAATTATGAAAGATGTGTTTAGTGTTTCAGATGGTGAAAAGGATAGAATTAGAAAACTTCACGAGGTAGAGGGTGAAATTAAAAAAATTAGTTCTGCTCTAACCGAACAGAGTATTTTAAATGATGAAACCGCTACTAATATAATTAGTGAAGGTCCTTTTAGTGGTAGAGGAGTGCATGCAACATTATGTTGTAGTGCTATGATGTTAGGGTATTGGGCATCAACTTGTCCATTACCAGCTGTAATAACAGCATCAAATGGAAATAGAGGTGCTATGTACCTTACTATTGGTAAAATGACTATTAATGGTAACACACCACAAGCAGGTCAATATTTTAAAGCTATAGAATCCCAAGGGGGAAGTCCTACAGGAAACAACCCAAATGGGGAATCTTCTGGGTTGATTTATAAAGTTATAAGTACTAGTGCTTGGAACCCATTCTACAGTACTGTTAATTTCCCATCAGCTGGTGGATGTCCTAGTTGTCCAGGAATTAGTACATGGACTTGTAATCCACAATATCACATGTCAAGTAATTACTATACTGGTGGTCAAGGAACCTGTACAGAACTTCCTACTAATTGTGCAATCTACGCTACTGAACAAGATTGTCAAAATTCTGGTGACCCAGATTGTGCAGGAAATACATCATTTGAATGTCAAAATGGTAATTGTTATCAAGTACAAGGTGTTAATGGGCAATATGCAGATTTGATTACATGTCAACAAAATTGTACCGTTGATAAATATAAATGTACTAATGGCTCTTGTTCTCAAGACCCTTCTGGTCAATATACTAGTATGTCAGATTGTCAACAAAATTGTGAACAGGTAACGACATATGACTGTAAATCTGTGGGGTCTCAAGGAATATATAACGGACAGTGTGTAGTAATAAACGGTCCTGGAGGACAATACCAAACACTAGCGACATGTCAACAAAATTGTAAATATGAAGGAAAGTGGACTTGTAAAGAGTATAATGACGACCCACAAGGTAAAGTAGTAGCTCCAGGAGAACTAACCAATATCGAAAGTCGTGACTTAAGAGAACAAGCACTACCGACTAGTGGTTGGCATTGTATTAAAGACCCTAACGGAATACACAACACTAAACAAGCTTGTGAAACACAATGTCCACCTAGAGATAGAAAGATTGATTGTATAAATTGTGAAGCTGGTCAAATGACTCAAGTAACACCACCAGATACGTGCCCTAAAGGGTTTGACCCAGTAACTAGTCTAACAAATGGAGATTGTACAGAATGTCAGGGTGGTCAACAATGTGTAGGTATGGGTTGGGGATTTGGTCCGGGTTACTTTAACTCTATGGCTTTATGTCAAGCAAATTGTACTGGAAGTAATTTTGCATGTGTAAATGGAAACTGTCAACCAGACCCTAATGGGCCATTTACTAGTTCAGCACTATGTCAACAAAATTGTCCAGGAGGAGGAAATACCTGGGATTGTACAGGGTCATCTCCATTTGGTCCCCCAAGTGCTTGTGTCCAAGTCAATGGGTCAGGTGGTCAATTTACTACAGAGGAAGAATGTTTAGCCTCTCCATGTGCTTGTGATGATATTATAACAACATGGAATCTTTATTTAAACAACCCAAATAATCCTACTGGTAATTGGTATGGTACTCCACATGATGGGCCATCCAACCTAAATGCGATACAAAATCAATTAACCAATCTTCAAGGAAGTCCTAACTACCCAGGTTATAATCTTACACAACAACATAAAGTGTTATGTAAGGAAGCTGCAATGCAATTTTGGTTAGGTGGTCCTGGTAATACACAATGTTGTGATGACGCAACATATGCAGCGAATGGTGGAAATGGGGACCCATTAGGGTGTGTTAGTCAAGCCAATTTCATTCCTATGATGAATAACTTTATGAATAACCACGCAGGTTGGCCAAATCAAGGATGTGATTGGTTACAGACAGCATTACAAAACGCTCAAACACAATTAGCGACCGGTAGTAATGGAGGGCCATACCCAAATACCTCTAACGCTTACTGTAAATTAACTGGTAAGATAAACTTTTTAAATAACTTTATTACTACCGCTCAAAGTGCTTACCTAACAGGTACAGCTGTATTTACACCTGGTTGTTAATAATAAAAAAACAAATAGAAAAACATGACAAATTTTAAGATTAACGAATCAGAAAAAAATAGAATAAGAGGACTACATAAAAACTATTCTATAATTAAGGAACAAGATATAAATGTGGAAGTTGAACCGGTAGGTGTTGACCCAATGGGGCCCATAGATGATAAACCAACTTTACAAGCTGATGATGATAAAGTAAAAAGTACGACAACAACACAACCAACAACACAACCAACAACACCGTCAAACATACCTTGTCAACAGATATATAACCAAGTACAATCTGTAAACGCACTACCTTATTGGAACAATGCGTTAACTAATGGTATGATACCCGGTATTTGTCATAAATGTACTACTCACCATAATAGTTGGGTACAAGCTGGTTCACCAATGCCGGTACCACAAAATACTGATTGGCACATGTATGGTGCAGCAGGACAACAAGTGTGTTTATTGTTAATTAATAACCCACAGTGTTGTACACCAGCATTTGATTGTACAACTGGTCCTGGTTCTTGTTCACTTACCCCTGGTGGTCAGTACAGTACTATGGCAGATTGTCAACAAAATTGTACCTCAAGTACAACACATTATTGTATAGACTGTGTACAACAAATAATGTCCACTTATCAAACTCCAGGTTCTTGTCCACAAGGTATGGTAGATATTGGAACCAGTCCTAGTCCAAATCCAGGACCATGTTGGGATTGTCAAACAGGAACTTGTCAACCAGGATGGGTAGGAGAGAACACTCAACAAGATTGTCAACAAACCTGTACTCAAAGTTTTGCATGTGTAAATGGAAACTGTCAACCAGACCCTAATGGGCCATATTCGAGTATGAACGCATGTAATGTCGTTTGTAGCCAATCATCATATGATTGTGCGGGTTCAACCCCATTTGGACCACCAAGTGCTTGTAACCAAGTTTCTGGTAGTGGAGGTCAATACCCAACGTTGGATGACTGTTTAACTTCACCATGTGCTTGTGACGATGTTATTAGTGTTTGGCCTCTTTATTTAAACAATCCGAATCTAGGAAGTGGGTCAGGAACTTGGTATGGTAGTCCACATGATGGACCATCTAATAGTAACGCGATACAAAATCAATTAAATAATCTTCAAGGAAATCCTAATTTCCCAGGTGGTAACCCTACACAACAACATAAAATGAAATGTAAGGAAGCTGCAATGCAATTTTGGTTAGCTAATAGTGCAAATTATGCTTGTTGTTCTGAAGCTATGTGGGGTACTAACCCTGTAGCGAATGGTGGAAATGGGGATACATTAGGTTGTGTATCACAACAATGGATTAACCTTATGAATAATTTTGTTACAAACAGTCCAAACTGGCCAAATCAAGGATGTGATTGGTTAAATACCGCTTTAGCTAACGTAACAGCACAACAACAAAACTTCCAACCAGGAGGTGGTGGGTGGTGTAAAACTCAAGGTAAAATAGACTTTATAAACAACTTTAAACAATTTGGAACAAGTACTTATGTTAATGGAAACGCTTCTTTCCCATTACCGTGTGTATAACAATAAATAAATAAGTTAAATATTATAAGAAAAGAGATAGGGGGTTCCTATCTCTTTTCTTTAGTGTATACATATTTATTATTTAAATAATAACATATTAAAAAGTAGCACTATGAAAAGTATATTTAATGTTTCTAATGAGGAAGCTAAAAGAATTAGAAATCTTCATGAAGTTGAGGGGGAAAATAAAAAGATAGATTCTACTATTTTAAATGAAGCACCAATGAACTTATGTGGTGGTCCATATCCAGGTAGTGGTGGTCCAGTTGGTGGAGCAGTCCATTGGACAGGTAACTGTCCGGGTTCACCAAACCTATTAAACCCATTTCCTTGTGCTAGGATAAACGGACAAACACCAAGTGGTAGTCATATTGGGTGGCAAATTAATATAGGTGGGGGAGATATGAACTTTTGTGCAACGGTTTCATCTGTAGGTCCCTTTAATGGGAATTCAACATCCTATACACCAACACCATTAGAAAGGGCAAATAGTTGTACAGACTGTGACACACCATATGACCCATCAGGTGGTGTAACTACTTGGGATTGTAATGGATGTCAATGTTCCCCTGTCGCAGGTACTGGTGGTCAATACGCTTCTGCTGCTGCTTGTCAAGGAGACTGTTGTCCAGTTGACCCAGATACGTGGGATTGTGAAAATGGTAACTGTTATGTAAACTCTAATGGTAATGGTCAATATAGTACCTTAAATGCATGTCAACAAGCATGTGAACCAGACCCAGTAACTACATATGACTGTACATCAGTAGGTTCCGGAGGAATATATAACGGACAGTGTGTACCAGTAAACGGCCCTGGAGGGCAATACCAAACAATAGGAATATGTCAACAAAATTGTAAATATGAAGGAAATTGGAGATGTAAGAAAGTTGGGATTGAACCACAGGCATCCATTCAACCGATATCTGGTGATAAACCTCGTGCACTAAAGGAACAAATATCGTCCCAATGGAACTGTATTAAAGACCCTAATGGGCCTCACGCTTCTCAAGCTGCTTGTCAAGCAAATTGTCCACCAAGAGACGAAAAGATTGATTGTATAAATTGTGAAGCTGGTCAAATGACTCAAGTAACACCGCCAGACACATGTCCTCAAGGATTTGACCCAGTAACTAGTCTAACACACGGAGACTGTACAGAATGTCAGAACGGAATAAATTGTGTAGCTATGGGATGGGGATTTGGTCCTGGTTACTTTAACTCTATGGCTTTATGTCAAGCAAATTGTTCACAGGGGGGTAACGCACATGATTGTGTAAACGGTGCATGTGTACCAAACCCTACTGGTCAATATGCAACTTTGGCAATATGTCAATCAAATTGTTCACAAGGGGGAAACACCTGGGATTGTACAGGTTCATCCCCATTTGGACCACCAAGTGCGTGTGTCTCAGTTAATGGACCAAATGGTGCATTCGCTACAGAGGAAGATTGTTTAGCCTCTCCATGTGCTTGTGACGATGTTATTAGTATTTGGCCTCTTTACACAGGAAATCCGAATAGTCCTACTGGGAATTGGTATGGTACACCACATGATGGACCAAGTAATCTAAACGCGATACAAAATCAATTAAATAACCTTCAAGGAAATCCTAATTTCCCAGGAGGTAATCCAGTACAACAACATAAAATGAAATGTAAGGAAGCTGCAATGCAATTTTGGTTATCTGGCCCTGGTAATATAGCATGTTGTGCTGACCCAGCGTTTGCGGCTGGAGCTGCTACTGCTGACCCACTAGGTTGTGTTAGTACCGCTAGTTTCATCCCTATGATGAATAACTTTATGAATAATCACGCAGGTTGGCCAAATCAAGGATGTAACTGGTTACAAGGCGTATTAGCTTCAGCTCAAACACAATTAGCGACAGGTAGTAATGGTGGACCATATCCACCAACGTCTAACGCTTTCTGTAAAATAACCGGTAAAATAAACTTTATAACTAACTTTATCGCTACAGCTCAAAGTTCTTACTTAACCGGTACAGCTGTGTTTACACCTGGTTGTTAATAATAAAAAATATAAATACAAAAATATGTCAAAATTTAATGTCAACGAACAAGAAAAAAATAGAATAAGAGGACTACATAAAAACTATTCTTTAATTAAGGAACAGGAGGGATTCGGTACTGACATTATGCCAGTCGATGATTCCAAGAACCCAAGAATTGAACCTGGCGATGAACAAAAACCAAAAATGGGTGGTGGCGCTGCTGGTCCCGTTCATGTTTGGGAGTCGTGTTATTCACCTGGAAGTCTGTTGGTACCTACAGCGTCAGGGTTAGGAACCACCCCATCTAATAGTATGGTCACAAACGCGTCTAACGCGTTTTATTCTTTGATGGGTTCCCCATCAGTAGGTACGATAGGGTTTGTAACAGCTTTTGGTGGTGCAGCGGGTGGTGCTATGTGTTTAAAATATCTTGGCACCCAAAGTTTTGGTATGTCACTCCAACACCACCCACTAGATTTAAATGGTGGTAATGTACAGTTCGTCCAAAACTTCCAAGGTTGTGACGAGTGTATGAACCAAAGGTATGACTGGAATTGTAACAATGACGGAGACGTGTACTTCTGTCAAAACGTACAGTGGGGAACAGGAGAGTTCTCAGGACAGAACGGACAACAAGACTGTAATGACTGTATCAACAATCCAAACTGTACAGAGTGTTATGGTGGGACAGGTCAACAAACAGAATATTGTCAATGTTGTGATGGAGGATTCCCAATATCTATGGCGACACCAGTACCGCTTGGTGATTGTGGTACTTTTAATTTTGGAGGAGGAGTGACTAATTGTCAATCAGCACCAGCAATGGGTGGTGTTATCAGTTGTCAACAAACAACACATTATTGTATAGATTGTGTGGGACAAACTATGGCTACATATACAGTTCCAGGTTCTTGTCCATCAGGATATGCAGATTTAGGTCCAACTATTCCAGCGGGAGGTGCTTGTTGGGATTGTGTTAATCAAAGTACTTGTGTTCAGGGTGGTTGGAATGGGGAGAATACTCAGGCAGACTGTCAAGCAAACTGTCAACAAATGTATGAATGTGTGAACGGTCAATGTCTACCAGACCCTGCTGGTCAGTATTCTAGTATGGCCGCATGTACACCAAACTGTACACAATCACAAACATGGGACTGTAATGGAGCATCATTCGTAGGGGATGGTAGTTGTACAGCTGTAAACGGTTCTGGAGGTGCATTCGCTACAGAAGATGATTGTAGAGTTTCACCATGTGCTTGTGACGATGTTATTAGTGTTTGGCCTCTTTATTTAAACAATCCAAATTACTCATCAGGTAACTGGAGTGACCCAACTCATGACGGACCAAGTAATAATAACGCAATGGCAAATCAATTAACTAACATACAAAATAGTAACGCTTATACATCAACCAACCCAGTACAACTACATAAAGCTTTATGTAA
>Ga0115000_10004087_pt1 | contig 12007 bp, 14 predicted proteins | sample ArcticOcean_MG_C_6_FD_89690 | JGI IMG/M metagenome (GOLD analysis project Ga0115000, IMG submission 89690) | Marine microbial communities from western Arctic Ocean - ArcticOcean_MG_CB8_128 | ecosystem: Environmental > Aquatic > Marine > Oceanic | place: Arctic Ocean: Canada Basin | collected... | reverse complement strand
TGTTGTCTCTGAACTAGAAAAGCAGAACGTTCCAATTGAAATTGCTTTGCTGCCTATTGTTGAATCTGATTACTATCCATTTTCATACTCACATGGAACAGCAGAAGGGCTATGGCAGTTTATTCCTTCAACTGGAAGGCTTTATGGCTTAGAGGAAGACTGGTGGCAATCAGATAGAAGAGATGTACTTGGTTCAACTAAAGCAGCTATTAGTTATTTGAAAGATCTAAATAAAATGTTTAAGGGTGATTGGCTATTGACTTTGGCTTCCTATAACGCAGGGCCAGGGCGAGTTCAAAAAGCCATTGATGCAAATATTAAGTTGGGTAGAAAAACAGATTTTTGGAGCCTAGACTTGCCACAAGAAACTGAAAAATATGTTCCTAAATTCCTTGCATTAAGTCAGGTAATTAAAAACCCTTCTCGTTATAATCAAACATTACTTAAGATTGATAATAAGCCTTTTTTAAAAGCAATTAAGCTAGAATCACAGTTTGATTTAGCGCTTATTTCTCAGTGGACTGGCTTAAGTGTTGAGCAAATATATAGCTATAATCCTGGATTAAAACGATGGGCTACTCCAGAGTCTTTACCTCATATAATGCTATTGCCCCAAGAAGTTATTCTTAGTTTTAAAGATAATTTATCTCAGCAATTACAAAGGCCAAAAATTAGCTGGACCCGATACAAAATTAAAAAAGGTGATAGTCTTAGCCTTATTGCCCAGAGTTACAATACAACAATTAATCAGATAAAGAGTATTAACGAATTGAATACTGAAGTCATAAGAGTTGATAAGTATTTAATTGTTCCATTGGCTCAAAAAGATGAAGATTACTATTCTTTGTCAGAAAATCAACGAGAAAAAAGTCGACTAAATATTAAAAAAAATTCAGAAAAAATTATTTATAAAGTTATTTCTGGAGATACCTTATGGAAAATTTCTACTAAGTTTAATGCAACTATTAATGAACTTGTAAGATGGAATCACATTATTCCAACTGACCCACTTTCTATTGGAAAAGAATTAGTTATTTTGAAGAAGAACAAAACTAACAAAGAGTTGGTTAAAATACCAAATACTGGAATTGATATAAATAGAAATATTTTTTATACGGTAAAAATGGGTGATAACCTTTCAAAGATAGCTCAAAAATATAAAGTTAAAGTTTCAGATATTAGAGTTTGGAACGATTTGAATAAAAAATATATTTTGCAACCAGGTGATAAATTAACTATTATTATTAATATAATCAACTCAAACTTATCATGATAAATATTCCAATTAAAAAAACTATTTTAGCAACTCTAGCTTTTACATTTTCTAATTGGAAAAAGTTGATAGAGGCAAGTATTTTTCCAATTCTAGTAGCCCTTCCTTTTATAACAGTTCTACCTGAGTTGATGGTTATACTTCAGGCTCAATTGTTTGGTGTTGGCGAAGTAAAGCCCTATCCAGAATATTATGAGCTCTACTTGCTAATGTTTGATTATGGGTATATGGCTCTAATAATCAATATTTATCGATTGGTTGTCTCTGGAAATAATTCCATTGCAAGGTTAGGCGTGGTTTTCCCAAGCCTTAGGCTTGGCCGTTTTTTTCTTTTATTCATACTTTTATCAGTTCTAACCCAATTTTCAATATTCATTTCACCCTTTTTAGTTCCAGTTATTTATTTTCTTTTGATACCAATTTCATTAAACCTAGTTTCTTTAGCTAATGACGCACCCTATAAAAAAATTAAATTAAATCTAAGCCTCCAGTTGAGTGTTTTTTTTCTAAAGTTGGGCGTACCATTTATACTAGTAGGACTCATTATTTTAATTAGTGCTAACCAATTTATTTTTTGGAGCTCTATGGTTTTGATAATTTATTGGATGGCAATAAGCTTTGCCCTATGTTACAACGTTATAATGGCGAATAGCTCAACGCAAAGCCATTAGGGTATCTCATATCAAAAATCCCTCTTGTTTTAATTTTTTTATATTTCTTTAGTTTTTCAAAAGATTTGACAAATAACTCTAAGCGTTCATTTTGTTTTTGGTATCCTAAAATAACCTTTATATTATTATCTAGAGTTAGTTCATCAATAGAAGTTCTTTCAAAATAAGAAATTTTTACTGGGTCAAGGATTGACTGGTACATAGTATAGTCAAAATAAAATTGTTTAACTTCTCTTCCAGATACTATTCCAATAGGACTGTCTGATTTGATTGTTAAATTAGGATTAAATAAGACTCCCTGAGAAGAGATGTAACCCTCAGACCCATGGCGCATAGCAATATCATGCCTTTTCAATGAAATTCGAATCTTATTCCATAAAATTCTTTCAATCTCTACTTTTGCAGTCCATGGATGCTCTTCTAACTTACTTTTAATTTTAGAGAGGTTAAGTAAATATTTATTATTAAGGAGAGGATTAATTAAGTCATCGTATTCATAAGGCTGTAACCGTAATTCCCCGTCAATTTTCCAAGAAATATTTGGCTTAAGAAGTGTTGAATTTTCAATAATATATATGAAGAAGGCAACTGAGAATATTAAAAGTAAATAGAAAATAATTTTAAATATTTTATTTAAAAAATACTTTAAAGGTTTTTTTTGTTTTTTTACGTAATTTTTTCTTTCTCTAGCCATTAAGGATTTTGATTACTAATTCTTCAAAACTTATATTGGATGCTTTAGCTGCAATTGGAACCAGTGAGTGAGAAGTCATTCCTGGCACTGTGTTTATTTCTAATACATATGGATTTTTATTGCTATCAAGAATAAAGTCAACCCTGCCCCAGCCAGATGCTCCAGTTAAATTAAAAGCTTTTAAAGCTATCATTTGAATATTTTTTTCTTGCTCTATAGTTAAACCTGAAGGGCAAAGGTATTCGGTTTTATTACTAAAGTATTTTGAGTGATAGTCATAAATATCATGGTCTGAAATGATTTTTATACTTGGGAGCGTTTTGTTATTTAATATTGCAACAGTATATTCATCGCCTTCAACCCATTGTTCTATTAATGCTTCATCATTATAATGCCAGGCCATTTTGAGTGCTTCATCAAGTTCATTTTGATTTTTAACCTTTGTAATACCAATACTAGATCCTTCCAAAGTTGGCTTTACAGCCCAAGGCAGAGGAAAATTTATTGAGTCTAAATTCTCTCCTTTCACAGCAACAATAGATGGAGATAGGGGAAGGCTATGATTGCTCCATAAATCTTTAGTAGCAGCTTTATTCATGCATAGATTTGATGAAATAGCATTTGAGCCTGTAAAAGGAATACCTTTTTTTATAAGTTGAGATTGAATATAGCCATCTTCCCCACCCCTACCATGTAGGACTATAAACGCTTTATCAAATTCTTTTTCCCAAAGACTTTCAAGGTTTTCATGAGTGAGATCAAACGAGAAACAATCAACATTGCTTTTAAGTAGGGCCTCATAAACAGCATTGCCACTGAGTAGTGATATTTCTCTTTCGGCTGAGTAGCCTCCCATTAATACAGCAATCATATAATTATTATTTCAGTTTCAAGTTCAATATTATGTTTACTCTTTATTACACTTTGAATATGGGTAATTAAATTTTCAATATCTGAAGCGCTTGCATTGTTCTGGTTAATAATATAGTTTGCGTGCATTTCTGAAACGCAAGCTCCTCCAATACAAAAACCTTTAAGGCCACTTGATTCAATTAATTTAGCTGCATAATGATCTTTGGGGTTCTTAAAAACACTTCCACAACTTGCTAAACCGATTGGTTGAGTTGAATTTCTTTTATGAAGTAGGTCTCGAACATCGTCATTGGGCTTTTTTAAATTAAAGTCAAAAAGAGAACTAATAAAAACTTCGTTACTAAATTTATGAAGGGTAGATCGATAAGAAATTTCATAATCTTTGGGAAATCTTTCTTGAATCTTTCCAGATAAATTAATGGTTTTGACTGAATAAACATATTGCCATATCTCAGAGCCAAATGCACCCGCATTCATTGCTAATGCACCGCCTACACTTCCAGGAATAGCGCTAAGAAATTCAGCTCCAAATTTTGAATTTGCTTGAGAAAATCTTGATAATTTAGCAAGAGAAGTTCCTGCTCCTGACTCGATTAATCCATTTGAAATAGTAAGGTCTTTGAGATTTTTTGTATTAATTACTACCCCGTTAAATCCTCTGTCACGGACTAATAAGTTACTTCCCAGGCCAACGATTAGAACAGTCTTTGTGTTGGTTTTTAAAAAATTAGAGAGCTCAATTACATCTTCAGGTTTAAGAAATTCACTAGATATACCACCTGACCTTAAAGAGCAGTGTTTTGACATTGATTCATTGAACTTGAGCATTATTTTTTATTCGTGAAAATGATCTTTTAACTGGTGTGGGATTTTATTTACATCACCAGCCCCAAGAGTAAGAATTACATCATTTTCAACAACTATATTTGGAATTATTTCAATTATTTCATCAATATCTTTAACAACAATTGGGTCAATTGAACTTCTTCTTCTTATCGAGTCAGCAAGGGTTGATGAGCTAATTGTATTAATTGGTGATTCATTGGCTGGATATATATTAAGTAAAACTAATACATCTACTTTAGATAGGCAGCTCACAAAGTCATTGAATAAGTCTCTAGTTCGTGAATATCTATGAGGCTGGAAAATAACAACAAGCCTTTTATTTGGATAGGTATTCCTTAGAGCACTTAAAACCTCAGTAATTTCATTAGGATGATGCCCATAATCATCAAAGAGTGGAATAAGATCAGTATTTACAGTTAAATTCTGTTGGTAATCAAGCCTTCTTGATACGCCACTAAAATGAGACAATGCTTTCTGTATTATCTCAAGCTCTATCTCTAGTTCAATTGCAACACCAATGGCAGCCAGAGAATTTAAAATATTATGCCTTCCAATTAGATTAAGTGATACAGGAAATTTCTTGTGATATTTTTTACAGGTAACATCAAATGACATTTTCATTTCACTTTGTTTAACATTTGATGCCTTGACATCTGCATCATCACTGAAGCCATAACTCAAAATAGGTCTATGAATCTTTTTAAGGATATCTTTGACTCCACTGTCATCAATACAGACTACACAAACTCCATAGAAGGGTAGATTTGATGTAAAGCTTGCAAAGGCATTAGTAAGGTTATCATAGCTATGATTATAGGTACTCATATGATCTTCATCAATATTTGTAATAACGCTGAGCATTGGTTGAAGATGAAGAAAAGATGCATCACTTTCATCTGCCTCGGCAATTAAATAATCACTTTTTCCTAGTTTGGCATTCATACCAGTTGCGTTGATAATGCCGCCAATAATGTAGGTTGGGTCAAGCTTTGCTTCAGTCATTATGTGAACAATCAGGCTAGTTGTAGTTGTTTTGCCATGAGTTCCTGAAATTGCTATTCCAAAGCGAAAGCGCATAAGTTCTCCCAGCATTTCAGCCCTTGGAACAATTAATAATTTTTGCTGTCTAGCTTCCTGGAGTTCAGGGTTATTTTTATGAATTGCAGACGAAACAACTACTGCCTGTTTGCCATTAACATTTTCAGCTTTTTGTGAATAACTAATACTGCAGCCTATTGCCTCAAGTTTTTTTGTCGCTGAACTAGATTGGATGTCTGATCCAGATATTTCGTAGCCTAAGTTAGCAAGTACCTCTGCAATTCCACTCATTCCAGAGCCGCCTATTCCTATGAAATGTATTTTTTTAATTTTTGAACGTGAGGGGTTGTCTGTTAGAGTCATGATTTGCTAACGGTTATGATAGTTATTGCTTGAATTCCTTCCCCTCTGCCAAAGGCATTCAATCCTTCACCTGAAGTGGCAGTTATGCCTATATCAGCAATATTTATTTTGCAGACAGCTGAAATTTTTTGTTTCATAAGCTGAATTTTTGGAGATATTTTTGGCTTTAAGCATTCAACTGAGATTGCTATATGATTTATTTTCCATTCATATAAATCATCGAGGGCAAGTTGGAGGTATTTACTGCTATCTTTCTCACCCTGCTGCACAAGTTTATCAGCTACTGACCCTAGAATATTTTTACCAGTAACACTTGAGATAGCATTTGTAATTGAATGAAAAATAACATCTGCATCACTATTTCCATTTAAACCAAAAGAGTGATTAAATTTAACGCCTGCTAGAATCAAAGGTTTTCCTGATTTTGTTTCAAATGCATGAGAATCTTGCCCTATGCCAGTTTTTATAGTCATAATTTATTGAAGGTAATGGTTCGCTAACTTAAGGTCATCTGATTGTGTAATTTTAATATTACTTGAAGACCCAATAACAATTTTAATTGAATAGCCTAGGTTTTCTATTGCTTCGGACTCATCTGTAATATGGTTATCAAGTTTTATTGCGCTATCTAATGCACTTTTTAAGATTCCATATCTAAACATTTGAGGCGTTTGAGCTTTATATAGTTTTTTTCGATCAATTGTCGATACTTCTCCATCGACATCAACTTGTTTAATTGTATCGACAACACTAGTGGCTAGAATCCCACCTGTTGGATGATTTGAAGTCTCATTAATCAACATTTCAATGTCTATTTTTTTAACACAAGGCCGAACTGAATCATGCACTAAAACCCAGTCATTGGGCTTTGCAATATTTTCTAGTGAATTTAATGCATTTAGAACAGAATGAAATCTTTCTTTCCCTCCCTTTGCGGTTGCTAGCATTTTTGAGTGGTTGAAATAGATAGAGGATTTAAATAAAGTATCTTTTTCAGAAAGTGCAATCACAAAGCCTGAAATGTTATCAATCTCTAATAGAGTTTTAAGGCATTGGTCTATTATAGTTAAGTCATTCTCAAGCTTTAGGTATTGTTTTGGTATTTCAGATTTCATCCTCTTTCCTATGCCGCTAGCTGGCATTACTAAGTAATAATTGTCATTATTCATATCAAAAAAAGACTTCATTGTAGGATTGAAATAATGTCATTTATTATAACGTAGGATCGCTAATTTCTGCCAAATTATCAGTCTCGATAATCTTGTTTATTTTAAAAAAATACTCCCCTTCTTTAATAAGGCCATATTTAAATCTAGCTTTAGACTCAATTAAGCTTGAGTCTTCTTCAGTAAAACTATTTACTTGACTTTCAAGAAGAACATTTTGATTTATTAAGTTGTTATTAATAAGCTTAAGATCACTGATTACTTTTTGTTTATTTAAAACAATATAAGGGAAATTATTAGTAAAAATATTCTGTTTGATTAAGGAAAATAAAATTACAATTAGAACTAGACTAAGTTTATTTTTATTAATAAATTTTATTAGTCCAGTGAAAGATCTATTACTCATTTATTGATTTATGAATTGAAGTGAGATAAGTTTTTGAATAGTAGTCATGTAATGGCAGTTTATATTTATTGAAAAATTGAAATATAAAGCCAAATCCTGTTAATGAGGTTAATGCTAATACTAACCTAATAAGAGATTGTTTATATGTGATATTCTCACCATCTTGTTGAATAATTTCAAACTTCCAAGCCCTCATTCCTAGGGTTTGCTTTCCTTTAACCCATGAAACCGAAAAATAAGAATAAATGACTGGAAGCGTTAAGAGGTAGAAGAAAAGGTTGTTGGTGATTGGCTCTTTTTGGTTAATAAGAATTACTATTCCGGCAATAAAAAATACAAATGAGAATACCAGTAATAAATCATAAGTAATTGAGCCTAATCGACGTAAAAATGAGACATTAGATTGCATAATAAAATTTACTAGGGTATGTTTTTTGCACTAATTATCCTCTTTCTTAAAAACTTTTGAAATGACTTTTCCGTCATGAAATTTAGTGGCAATAAGATCTCCAGAGTTAATTTTTTTGAATGAAACTATAACTTTTCCTTTTTCATTTTGAGTAATTGTATAGCCCCTTGAAAGAGTATTAAGAGGAGAAAGAAGGTTAAGTAGACTTGCTTTATTACTTAATTGATTTTTTTGGAACTTAATAAAGTAATCTGAGTGATTTGTTAGTCGAGTAATTTGTTGCTTAAGGTTGGCTTTGTTTTTATCAATTAGGTTGTTTGAAATTCTAAGTAATCGCACCTCAAGGTCATCAAGTTTTTGAGCATTAAGAAGTAATTGTTGACTTGGGTCTATAATTTTGAGCTGAAGTAAATTTAGAGATACATACTTTTTATCCAAGGATTGCTTTATTAAATCTTGCAAATCTTTTCTAAATTTTGATGCTTTATAGATTAAAACATTGCGATCAGGTGTTGCAGATACAGCAGCAGCAGATGGCGTTGGCGCTCTAACATCGGCTACAAAATCAGCAATCGTTGTATCGGTTTCATGACCTATAGAACTAATTATGGGAGTTGAACAATTAAATATTGCTCGAGCAAGCTCTTCTTCGTTGAAGGCCCATAGGTCTTCTAGTGAGCCACCACCTCTTGCTAGAATTAGAACATCACAATTATTTTGGCTGTCAGCAGCTTGGAGCGCCTTAATTATCTTTTTATGCGAATTTTCACCTTGAACAACTGTGTCATAAAGTAGAATTTCTGCAAAAGGGTAGCGTGAATTTAAAACTTTAATTATGTCTCTTATAACCGATCCACTGGATGAAGAGATAACGCCAATTTTTTTGGGATATAAGGGCAGGTCTTTTTTGTTCTCCGATTCAAATAATCCCTCAATCCTTAACTTATTCTTGAGTTGGTCAAATGCAAGCTGAAGATTTCCAATTCCTGCTGGCTCCATTTGTTGAACTATGAGTTGAAAATCCCCTCTTTGTTCGTAAAGTGTTGGCGCTCCTCTAATAATTACAGACATCCCATTTTCAGGATTAAATTGTACTTTTCGCTGATTTAGCCTAAAAAATGCACATCTGATTTGTCTACTTGAATCTTTTAATGAAAAATACCAATGTCCAGAGGATGGTTTAGATAAGTTTGAAATTTCGCCTTGAATGAAACAATGTGGCACATTTTTTTCAATTGAGTTTCGACACAACTTCAAGAAGTTAGTTACTGTGTATATTTCGTCTGTATTAAACATTTGCTTTGAGGTGGACAAAAACAGCACCTGTTCCACCCATTTCCTGAGTGCAAGAGCAGAATGCAAGAACTTCAGGGTGTTGTTTTAGATAATGAACTACTTGAGACTTCATAATTGAAAGACCGCTATCAGAGTGATAACCTTTACCATGAATGATATGAATAAAGCGCTCATTCGAATGAAAATGAATAAATTTAGATAGTGATTGGCATGCCTCCTCTACCTTATGGCCATGTAAATCAATTGATGGAGTAGGGCCCATGTTTCCCTGCTTCATTTTTTTAAGAACTTTTGGCGATAATCCAGATTTATAATGGATTATAGCCTCGGATCCAGATATATTGGGCTCATACAAGAAACTATATTTTTGAAATAGTTGATTCGCCCCACTTTTAGAGGTAACAGTTTTTTTAACACCATCTTTATCGATAGGTTTCTGTTGATCTATAGTAGATCGAAATAATGATTTGTCGCTTTCATCAATCATATTAGTAAGAAAATTTGAATATAAAAAAACCCTCAACAGAGGGTTTTAATTATAGCAATGATTTTGCTAGCAATATATTAACCTGCAGCAAGCAATTTTTTTATAGCGCCTTAATTTGTGCAATAATACGAGATTTCTTTCTAGCGGCTTGATTTTTATGCATTAATCCTTTGCTTACAGCCTGATCAACATTTTTTTGCATTTCAGTAAAACCACTAGTTGCTTCTTTTTTATCTCCAGCATCAATAGCATGAGATACCTTCTTAATAAAAGTACGAACTTTTGCTCTAATTTGAGAGTTATGTTTATTTCTCTTTACTGCTTGTCTTGCGCGTTTTTTTGAACCTGCTGAATTGGCCATATTTTTTTAATTAATGCTTAAATCACGAAAACATGAATTATAGAGTCTCGCCTTCATTTATGCAAGCATTTGTTTGCGTTAGGTTAATTTGCTAAAGATTTAATGCATTCAAGTGTTTTCTTCTTATTGAGCAATAAGTGCCAAGTATTGCCACCTTGAGTTTTCCACAAAGATACAGCTCTTATTCCAGCAAGTAGTAATGCTCTTATGTGGTTAGCAGTATGACGATTTGAAAGGTAAATTTGTTCACCACGGACCATAATTGTTGGGTTAAGGCTTCCAAGTGTATTTTTATAAAGCTCTGCAAGTCGAGCGATTGAATTACTATGATGAATGTCAAAAAAATCCTGTTTATTAATTACACTAATTTCATTTGAAATTTGATTTAATAGGTGGGGTTTTTTCATTAATTTTTTTTCTAAATTTATTAGCGCTGTTGCATAAATCATAACATTATGCATATCTATTGTTTTTTTCTCAAGAATTAATTTTAGAGAGTCAAAGCCTATCTTTAAATCCTCAGGAGAGGTAAAAATTTCATCAATAGAGTCGCTTTTACTAACGATACTACTAAGGCTTGCTTTATTAGTATGATCGTCACATTTTCCAGTTAAAGCAAGTTGATGAACCAAGGCTGAAGATTGAAATATACTAGCTAGTGCAAGAGTTTTTTTTGTTGTTTTATTCATTAGATTTTGATTTAATAACGCTTCCACCTAGGCATATATCACCATCATAAAATACAACAGATTGTCCTGGTGTTATTGCTCTTTGTGACTCAATAAAGTCAACTTTAATAGTTTGATCATCGTTTAACCTTACATTACAGTTCTGTGAAGCTTGTCGATACCTTATTTTAGCACTACAGCTGAAGGATGGCTTCGGAGTAAGATCAACCCAGTGGATATCATCCGCAATTAGAGAGTTATGATAAAGTAAGTGATGGTCACCCTGTACTACAATAATTTTATTGGATTCTAAGATTTTATCTGCAACGAACCATGGCTCGGGTGAATCACTAAAGCCTCCACCAATTTCAAGTCCTTTGCGCTGACCTATAGTATAGAAAGGGAGTCCATCATGGTGCTTTATAAAGTCACCATTTTGATCAACAATATCTCCCTTTTCTTTAGGCAAGAAAGTGGTTAAAAACTCTGAGAATGGCCTTTCACCTATAAAACAAATACCTGTTGAATCTTTCTTCTCAGCATTAAGAAAGTTATTATTTTTTGCAATTTTACGAACCTCTTGTTTGTCAATTTCACCCAATGGGAAAAGACTTTGAGAAAGTTGTTCTTGGTTAAGTAAATGCAAAAAATAGCTTTGATCTTTATTTCCATCTAGCCCTGCCTTTAATTGGAACTTACCATTTTCTTCTGCAATCCTTGCGTAGTGACCTGTTGCTATTTTTTTTGCACCGAGATCTTTTGCATAATCCAAAAAAGCTTTAAATTTAATTCTTTGATTGCAAAGAACATCTGGATTAGGAGTTCTTCCTTTTTTATGTTCAGATAAGAAGTGCTCAAATACATCTTCCCAATACTCATGAGAGAAATTTACTGTATGGAGTTTGATCCCAAGCTGATCTGCTACTTGCTGAGCATCAGCAAGATCTTGAGATGCACTGCAATATTCATCCTCATCATCTTCATCCCAGTTTTTCATGAACAATGCTTCTACTTCATAGCCTTTTTGAAGTAACAGAAAAGCTGCAACAGATGAGTCAACTCCTCCTGAAAGGCCAACAATGATTTTGTTATCACTTGCCATTATTACGCATTATCGTATGCTCTTACAATATTTTTAACCAGTTGATGCCTGACAACATCTTGGGCATCGAAGTTACAAAAAGCAATTTGTTCAACACTTTTGAGAATTTTGATTGCATCTGTTAATCCTGATTTTTTTGGATTTGGCAGGTCAATTTGAGTAACATCCCCTGTAATTACCATCTTTGAACCAAACCCCATCCGAGTCAAAAACATTTTCATCTGAGGTATGGTTGTATTCTGGGCTTCATCAAGGATAATATATGATTCATTTAAAGTTCTTCCTCTCATGAATGCTAGTGGAGCAACTTCAATAACCCGCTGCTCTATTAACTTATTTACTTTTTCAAAGCCT
>Ga0115000_10004084_pt1 | contig 12015 bp, 9 predicted proteins | sample ArcticOcean_MG_C_6_FD_89690 | JGI IMG/M metagenome (GOLD analysis project Ga0115000, IMG submission 89690) | Marine microbial communities from western Arctic Ocean - ArcticOcean_MG_CB8_128 | ecosystem: Environmental > Aquatic > Marine > Oceanic | place: Arctic Ocean: Canada Basin | collected... | reverse complement strand
TCTTGGTCGTGGTAATCGAAATCGTCGCACGCGTTCGTCGCGCACTCGGACGTTTGCGGGATGGCCATTGCGAACTCTGGTTGGAATAAACCCAACCCTAAGCCTACTTGCGAAGCGAAAGCGACGGATACACATAAAGCTGTTGTTGCACTCGTCAACTTCGTCTTAACTTCATCTTTTCCCCGAAATGCACAGACGACGTGTCTTCTTCCTTTTAAACTTCCTTTTATTAGTGTCGTGGTCTTCCTACTTTTCGCCGCAAAAGATGAAAAAAGAACCGACTCTGACGACGATGCGAAGAAAACCATGATTCTTCTTTGTTTTATGTGTATATATGTGCGACTCAGTAAGCGTAGTGTGAGACGTTTTTATGAGGGAATGGCTTCATTTCCCCCCCAGAAAAGAAGCCTTAGAGAGTAGCAAAAGGATGACGACGACGACGAAAGAAGACCAAGACAGAGCGGGAACGGAAGAAAACGAGGACGATTGTGTCGTCCTTAATGGAATAAAGGGAGAAGAAGGCCTTGCTGCTGCTCCTCCCGCTACGACTATTCCTAATTCGATGACGAGCATTTTGCATCCTCACGGAGACCAAACGACAACAACAACAACCAAAGGAAAAGGAAAAGAACAAGAAGGATTTGACGACGACGAACACAGAACGAACGAAGCACAAAAGTGTCATCCTAATCATCATCTGATTGAGACTGGGTTCACTGGAGATGGAAGCAGTAAAAAGAAGAAAAAAATCGCCCTTTTCTTTGGCTACAACGGGGACGGGTATCAAGGCATGCAACGAAACCCGGGCGCGAAGACGATCGAGGACGATTTGGAATCTGCGATCGTCAAAGCCGGAGGAATCGCAGAATCGAACGCCGGGGATTTCAATAAAGTGCACTGGAACAGAGCGGCGAGGACGGATAAAGGCGTCAGCGCGGTTGGACAGGTGGTGAGTTTTAAGTGCATGAACGCGGACGACGGGAACACGGAGAACATCGTGAGGTTGATCAACGAACATTTGCCGAGGGATAAAATCGTGGCGTTTGGAGCGACGAGGGTGACTGGAGGGTTTAGCGCGAAGAATCAGTGCGATAGGAGGAAGTACGAGTACGTGGTACCGGTGAGAACGTTTGATAGGAGGTTTCCGAAGAAGAGGAAGCGGAACGTGGACGGCGACGATGAAAACGGTAACGATGAAAAGAAGAACGATGAAAACGCCCCAAATGGCGAAGGATTAGAAGACGAAAAAGAAGACGAAGAAGAAAACAACGATACTCAAGAAGAAGAACCGTACGTCTTCACCGAAGAGGAACGAACAAAAGTGAACGACATTTTGAAACATTTCGTCGGCACGCATAATTTTCACAACTACTCGACCAAAGTCGATTGCGACACGCCGCAAGCGCGTAGGTTTGTCATTTCGTTCTCGTGCTCGATGCCATTTAAAATTCAAGGCGAAGATTTCGTGAAGTTTGAGATTCTCGGTCAATCGTTTCTGTTCAACATGATTCGAAAGTTGGTCGGAATGACCGTCGCGGTCGCGCGAGACTTCTGCGACGTGAGCGATTTGTTATTCGCGCTGAGGACAAAACAAAGAGTAAACACGCCCATGGCGCCCGAGCTTGGATTATTTCTCTGTGAGTGTCAATACGACGCGTACAACAAGCGCTTCTCTGCCGAGCGCGAACCGTTGCGCTTGGAAAATTGGCGCGACAAAGTCGATGCGTTTAAACACCAAACCGTGTATCAACACATATACGACCGCGAATACGTGATGAAAGACAACATGGGCGAATGGATCCGTAAATTCATCAGCGACAAGAACGGGTTTCGAGAGCATTACGATTTAGCCATGCACCACGCGCTCTTGAAGGAGGAAAAGTTGGCGCCTTTGAGCACGAAGAATTCTCAGAAGCAACGCGTGAATAGCAGTCAAAATCAACAAGGTGCCAAAGCGTCGCCAAACAAACCATCATCATCCAAAGGAGGAGAAGGAGAAGGAGACTTCACTACTAAAAGCACCGACGACTCAAAAGCAGGAACAGCAGCAGCATCAGCAGTAGCAACGACAACACCAACACCAACAACAAAACCAGAGGAAAACGAAGAAGCTTTGCTCCTCCTCGCGGCGAACGCCGCCGCCGAACGCGTCGCCAAAAAACGCAAACTCGAACTCGAAAAGCAAGAAGCGCGCAAGCGAATTGAGATTGAAAAACAGGAAGAAAGAGTAAGAAACGGTTTGGTCGTCGGTAAAGTCGAATACGATGAGGACGAGATGAGCGATTGAAGAAGAATATAATAATACGCTAATACTAGTATACGCTTCGTCTCTTTCGATGTGACTATTCTCTCTGCTCTTTTATACCCACGAATGAGCTGCTCTTCCTCGTTTCCTGAGCTCAGTAAAGAGCTTATGTGATTCAGCACGTGTTTCACCGTGAAGAATATAATATGCGAATACTCATACTAGTAGTATGCGCTTCGTCTCTTTCGATGTGAATATTACTCTTTTAATACCTGTGCTGCTTTTTTTCCGTTCAAATTCAACACAAAAAACTCGCTCAATAACACACAACACCTTGCTTTGGAGAAGAAGAAGGGAGACGCGCGACAGCGAGAACAACACAAGGACGATAAGACAGAAGACGTGCAGGCTCTTTTACTCCTTAAAAATCTCTCCTCGAGACGAATACGAGTACGAATTAAAGTATGTTTCGTTGGGGGAGCCGAAAGGCGAAAGAAGACGATGATGATTTTGATGATTCATCGACGCGAAGAAACAACAGAAGAAGCAAACCGAGAAAACCAGAGGACGAAGACGAGAACGAAAGAAGCAACGACGACGTGTTTAAGGCGAGGAAACCTCCGAGCCGAGCGCACATGACCGACGAAGAGTTGGCGCGAGAATGGTACGCAATTTTTCCCTCAATTGGTGTTTTTGTGACTTATTCTTATTCTTATTAGGCCGTACCTCACGCGAAAGCAAGTGGAGGAATACAAAACCATGTTCGACGATTTAGACATCGAAAGCGACGGACGAATATCCGCGGAGGACATACAGGAGCGATTGCGACAGGTTGGGTCGTTTAAAACGATCAAACAGATAAAGAAGAATCTGCGGCGATACGATGCGGACGGAAACGGGACGTTGGATTTTTGCGAGTTTTTGACGCTGATGTTGCACGATTTGAATTTGAGCAATCCGCAGGAGACGTTGAGAAACGTGTTTTTGACGTTTGACGAGGACACGGATGGGAAAATTACCGCGGCGGAGTTGAAGAGGACGATGGAGATGGTTGGGATTCCGGTATCCATGCGGGAGGCGAAGTTCGTGATTCAAATGGCGGATCGAGAAGGCGACGGGGAGTTATGTTACGATGAATTTGTAGATTTTGTGTTGGGGGCGGAGCAACACGAGAAATCTGGTGCGGAAGGAATAACGAGCGATGCGGAAAAGGCGACGAAAGACGGCGCGGGCGTGGAATACTTGGCGCCGAGGTTGCTCACCACGCGATTGGGGCAATTTTTTAGTAGATCTTCGGCGACGGAAAGAAACGACGGGAGAAAGATCGCTCGACGAAACGCTCAACGCGGCGGGGATTCGGACGAAGAGGAGGTGTTGTCGGACGAAGAGAACGTTGTTTTAGGTTAAAATCGAAGAAGTTAAAGAAGAAGAAGAAGAAAAGGAAGAAGGAGAAAAAAATCGTGATCTCGAACGCGTGCTCGCGCTCCTCGCGGCGAGGAGGAGAAAGATGATCAATGTGCGGCAACGCGTGTAAACTACAAAACTATTATTATTACAACATCAAAATTCGATCTTCATCTTCTTCTTCTCTCGTCATCGTCCAAAATCCTCCTCCTTCTCCTCGAACGACGACGACGCGTAACTCTTCGGATATAAATACAAGAAAATGTACCACCACGCCGCGATCGGAACGGCTACGGCGACCGACACAAACTTCCAATCGAACGCCAACGTCGGCAAGGACACGCAAAAGACGCCAAAAAGCACAATCGTCCACGGTTGGCACCAAAAAGGCTTCGTTTTCCACACCGAGGAGGCCGAGGAGGAGTTTGAAGAGGCCTTTTGTAGCAAATTAAGTTCATCGTCTTTGTCCGACGGACTCAACTCGTCGGCGAAGAAGAATGTCTCGTTCTCGGCGACGACTTTCGCTTCAAAGTCGTCCTCGAAATTCTCCTCGTTGGTATTCTCGTTAGTCTCGTTTTCGCTTTCGTTTTCGTCGTCGTTGAAGAAGAATGAATCGTTTTTCGACGCCAAAGTCGCCGCTTTGTTTTTCCAATTCGTGTTTGTATGTTTACGACGACTCGTCCTGGGAACACCGAAAACGACGACGCAATGAGGAGAAGAGAGCCGACGACGATGACGACGATGAAGACCTTTACTTTTTTTAAGAAGCGAGGAGGAGGAGGAGGAAAAGGAGGCGGAGAAGGTTGTTCCTGTTAGGGAGAGTGGTGGCATGTTTTGTGTGGCATGTTTGTGCCTACAAATATCTAAATACTACGCAAAATGCTACGAGAAGAAAAAGATGAGAAGTATCTTCATCATCGACCGGCTCTGCGGTCGTTATAATTCCACTGTTGTTGAGGTTGTTGTTGTTGTTGATGTTGTTGCCGGTGCTGCGGATAACTCTGCTGCTGCGGCGGCGCTACATTTTTGGCGTTGGCGTTGTACATCATTCCTCCTCCTTGTCCTCCTCCTCCGCCACCGAGTCCTCCTGCGGAGGTCGACGAAGCTATCGTCATCATCTTCGCCCGGGCGAGTTCGATGCAGTCCCTGGCGTCTCGTAGAAACGCGTCGATAGCGTCCACGTTTCGAGAACTACTCTCCGCGGTTTCGGCGATTATGATGCACGTGGCGGCGATGCCGGCGACAACCTCTTCAGCGGACATGTTTCGGAAGGTTTCGATGACGTGGTTGATGTTTGGAGGTAACGGTGGGTTGTCGAGCAACGCTTGGACGAGCGATGCGGCGCGACGGGAAGGCTGGATGTCGTACGGTTGTTGGTTTGGTGGAGTTGTCGTCGTCGTCGTCGTTGGTCGAGGCGTCGGTGAATTGGTGATGTTTGGTCGTTTGTATTGTTGTTGTGGATGGTACGGATCCGCTCCGGTATTTAAGTTATACTCCGGCGACCGCTCGCGTTTTCTTTCGTTGTTGTTCTTGTTGTTGTTGTTGTTGTAATCAGCGGTAGCATTTTGAGTCGTCGGTATCGGAGCAACCACCGAGGGTTGTTTCACCGCTATTTCTCGGTCCCAATCCATTCTCACTTCCCCACTTTTCCTCCCGTTCAACAACTTCTCCTCCCACTCGGTGAACAAACCCTTCAACCGGTCGTAATCCGGCACTTCGCCGTACTTTAACTGCGAAATCGTCCTGGAAAATCCCACCAACGCTTTCGGCAACTGTTTCCTATCTTCGCGAACGGCTAACTCGCACAAATAGTTCGGCACTTCCTTGCAATTCAGTTTTTTCTCCCTCGCCATGACCTTATAATTCGCATCTTCGCTCTCGTCCACTCCGACCGCCACCGTTCTTTTCCACGGCAACGATCCGCAATACAACTCGACTAAAATGTATAACAAAGAAAACAAGTCATCTCGGGGACTTTGCTCTCGATTTTCCATCGCGTTCGCGCTCGCGTACGTCGTAGTGCCTCTAAACTGCGCGTCCTCTCTTTCCGCGATCACTTTATCCGTCGTTTCGTCCTTATACCGTCTCGCCAGCCCGAAATCGATGAGATACGTCTTCGCTCTCTCGGCTCGCGAACCTCGCCCGATGCAAATGTTCCCCGGTTTCACGTCTCTGTGCACGTATCCTTTTAAATGCGTGTACCCTAATGCGTCTATCGTTTGCGCCGCGATTCGCGCGATGGTGATTTCCGAAAATAACGGTCGCTGTTGTTGTTGTTGTTGTTGTTGTTGTTGTTGTTGTTGTTGTTGTTGTTGTTGTTGTTGTTTCGTTTCCGAAGTAGACGTTTTTGATGTCGTCGTCGTTCCCGCGCCGCCGCCGCTAACGCCCCTCGAATCTTCTTCAACCGAATTGGACGAATTTAACTCAATTTCCCTCCTCAAATCCGCCAGGTTCTCACCAACCAACTGCATCGCGATGAACGGATGTTCCTTCCCTCTCTTCGTCTCAAAAACCCCTTCCTCGTAAATCTCCACGATGCCTTTCCCACCTAACAAATTCCTCATCGCCATCGCTTCTCGTTTCGTCGTTTTCATTTCCGATTCGATTTTGATCGCGCAAAAGCGACCGGATTTTGTCGCGTTTTCCTCGCCGCCGCCGGTGATATCCACGGCAGAGTACACCTCCGCGAATTGTCCGGAACCGATCTTCGAGTAGGAGTCGATTTTAAACCGACCGGAGGAGAGGAGGTCGTTTCGTTTTAACATCTTTATTCTCGTATTTTCCTCTCTCAAATGCGTCTGTTTTCTGTCCAATTTATGCCGAAAATTCGCCTTAATATGACACTTAAGAGACAACGAATACGACTGCAATACTAAAATAAAATGGACAAAGCGGCACAATTAGTGGCCGTTCTCGTGTTCCTCGTGTTCGGTTTCTTGTTCGGGAACATATTTCTGTGCGTTTTGCTCTCTGTTTCTCTCTGTCTTTCTCTCTCTCTTCTCGCTAATGACTTACTTGATTTTTTCCCTTCTTCTCTCTCTCTTGTGTAAACAACGCGGGATATGCGTTATGTACACACATATAATATCATCATCATCGTCAAAATCAGATACTCGTACGCGCAGAAAAAGTACAACCCGCCGGAAGGCAGAAAACCGAAAAAGAAAATCGGCGCGAAGAAGAAGAAGATGCTGGCGCTGAAAAGCGGCATGCGACGCCCAGAATAGGCAGTAGAAGTCAAATTGTATATAGTACTAATACGGATGTTAATTATTTTATCGGCTGGCGGTTTGGTTCGATTGTTCGACTCTCTCGAGGACGAAACCACTCTCCTTTTCTTCTTCTTCTAATTCCTCGAAGAGATGTCTCTTTTGTTGTTGTTCTTCCTCCTGGTCTTTTTTGTTCAACTCCCAAGCGCTAAAACCGGCCATGCTTTGCTGGAACATGCACAAACGTTTCCAGTTTTCCTTCTCGAACATTTCCGAGCCGATGACGCCGACGACGGTTCTCTTCGCGATGGAACAATCGCCCAAGGTACAATCTTCCGCGAAGATCGATTCGCAGTTGGCTTCGCACACCGCGTCCACGCCCATGCCGTGCGCGTATAAGCGTCGGAAGCTTTCGTCCGAGAAATCGTCCAAGGCTTCGGTTTCTAAGGTATATTCCACGTGTTTTCTCGACGCGGCTTGTTTGACGTACGACACGGATTTCTCCGGGTTAGCTTGCGCGTTGGTCGTGTTTTCGTTTGCAATCCGCTCGTCTCCGAGTTCACCGCCTTGGACGCTCGCATGCGCGTTGTTTCGGAACAACATGGCCATGGCTTCGTCGTACGCGTCGCGAGACTGGTCGGTAAACCGCGGGTACCCGCTCGTCGCTTGCGACGGCCTAGACTCGCAGTGGTTCCACCAGTACGTGTTCGGTAACCGCATTTCGAGAGCTACGTCTGAATATTTCTCTCGAATAGCTCTCTTTGCGCTTTGTAACATTCGTTCCCCGTGTTTCATCAACTGGTCGTGGTAAAACGTGAGAAAAAATTGCCCGTAATCCGTCCTCCACGATCCGTTGTCTTGGAAAAAGTGCGAAACCGGGCCGAAATCGTTCACTTCTCCGGCGTCGTGCGGTCCAGATTTCCCCCAATCGCTACAATTTCTCTCGTTGGCGTACTCTTGCAACGCTTTTAACGCGTACTTATCGTTCACTTGGAAACTCCCGACGCCCGGGAACACCCACACGTCTTCGGGAAACGCCGGGTACCTCAGCTCCCCGTTCGGCCCGGCCCCAATCGTCGCCGTCGTAATCGTCCCGTTCGCGAAATACTTTTCGAACGTGTTCACAAAACTCGCCATAAACTCCTCGTAGCATTGATTGGCCGATCGAAACGTCTTCCCGTCCCCGGTCGGTAACAAACTCTCGTCGCCTTCGGCGAACAAGCTTATAACCGCGTTTTCTCTTAAACCAGATTGGTCCATGTAAAACAACTCCGGGTTCCCTTCTTTTCCTCCTCTGCTCGCAATTTCGTGCACCCAAACCGGTAAACTCGCGGTGCACCCGTCCCCGTCCATACCGCCGCACTCTCTCGCGTGAAACGCAAACTCCACGGAGACTTCCAACTCGCCCACTTTATCCACAAGTGCAAACAACTCCTCGTACGCTTGCCAATCGTACACTCGCGGTTCGTTTTCCACGATCCCCCAAAACACGGTCACGTGTACGCCTCTCACTCCGGCGACTCTTAAGGCGTCGAAGCCGACTTTTAACGCTTTTGATTTCGTGAGGACGTTTGTGATTGAGATCGCGTCTGGGGCGAGACGGCAAAAGAGAGGGATGATTTCGTTTTTTTTCTTCTTCTTTATCGTTGGAATCCTTTTCGTGTTGTCTGATGTCGTTTGGGACATTCTTCTTCCGCTTACGGAAGATGATGCTCCTCCTCCTCTCTCCGTCGTCGTTAAAACCTGACGACGATCATCCTCGCCTCCTATTCCTCCGCTATTATCCGCGCGAACGCAGAACGCATCGTCGCTTCTTCCTCGTTGTCTTCTTCTTCTTTGTTGTTTTCTCGTCAGAAAATGCTGACTGTTCGTGCGACCATTTGAGGAGGCAAAAAGCGCTTTTTTGTGCGACGCCACATTCTCATTCGTCGTCGTAGTAAACGTCTTCACGCAGGAGCACACACTCATATTCTATTCTCGCGCGTGAAGAAAATACTTTCCAATGAAACGGATAACTCCTCGTGCTCGTTTTATCTTCGCGTCGTAGTCTCTTTGCGCGTACGTCTTTTATGCCGACGACAACAAAATGTTAACCGTCGTTTTATCTCGTCCTTTTCTTTTATGTCGAAGGGGTAGGTTTTTCCTTGGCTGAAAACCCGTCCTCGGTGTTTGAGATCAATTTTTGGCTTTTTTCAGGCTTTTTTCTTGGTGTGTTTAGAGAGATGCACTTTCCTTGGTGGACAGACAAGACAACCTCCACAAAAAAAACAGGACGAGCACAAAAGAAATAAAAACCCTAAATTTAAATTGCAAGAGCCGTCAAAAACTAAAGCTGATCATAACTCACTTAATAACCTCACGATACATACACAGCAAGTATTCGTAATCAAACGCGGTAAAAAGAAGTACTATCACTTCCTCTACCTCCTTAATAATCCTAAATAATCCTAATAACGAAAGTCACCTTCGACAACACTCGTAAGTAAAGAAATAGAAAGCCATTTTAGATCGTTTTTTTTCCGCCGCCGTTTTTTCCGAAAGTCGTTTTCCCCCCGACTCACTCACGCTTTCTCTCTACTTATCCAATGTGAAAAAAATAATGCAGCGAAACGCTATCGAAAACAACAACATCAAAGCAATATGCAAAAATATTCGCATCCAACGTTCAAAACGAAAAACCCAGGGTTTCTTCACATCAGCCACGACGCCGAGATACACGACGGCTTACGGTTGACTTATGGTTTCTGTTCGTATAACTTCTTATGTTGGTAAGGAGTCAAAGCACGTTCGTACACGCAAGTTCAGGAGAACCGCGTTGAGACGAACACCCCTTTGATGTTATGTCCCGGCTTCTGTATCAAAGATTTGGTTGATGTGACGTATTATGATCAAATTTCGGCTCCGTACAAAAGAGCAACGTGCGGCACGCCGTACCACTTCTGCTGTTTTATCGAACTTTGCGGACAGGTTGCGGCAACCGCCCCACATCCAGCATTGAACAACATTTGCTGCCCGTGCTTACGAAAATACCAAATTGGTTTGGCAGATGCCGAAACGTTTTCTACGGAGATGGAAAAATCATACAAGGCTTTCAAAGCCAAGCCGAGCGAAAGAGCCGCGCCGAAAGTTCAAGTCATGGAGTAAGTACAAATTACAAATTTAGCACGAACGTTCGATTATTAATTCAATCGAGTTATCCATGCTTATAACAATAGACTTAATATAAAATAATAATATGAGTCAACGGAAGGAGGAAGGCTGAATAATTTAAAAAATACAAGTGCTTCAAGGAAAAACTCGCTTTTAGTGGACCTCTTGTATCCCAATAAATCATCGTCAAAAGCCATTATTACGCCATTTTTGGAACAATCAGACTCTAATCTATCGCGGAGCGCGCCTGCGGCGCCCGAAAATTTCGCGCGCTTTTTGATCTCCCCCCTATAAAAGTCTATTTCAGAGAAAACGTGAAATGAAATGAATTCATTTCGATTTCAAGATTTCAAGATTTCAGTGAAATCATTCCAACAGCTCTGCTCTCGAAAATTAGTGCTTTCCTCTCCTTCCTCAGACCTTTTCTGGGCATTAAACAACCACAGAGTGTGCACAGAGTGTGTATTTTATACACATCAAAACAGAGACCATTATTTGTCTCTCGACCAAAAACTGAGAGGAAGAAGAAGAGAAGAAGCGCAGAGTAGTAGTATAATATAATAATAATGACCGGAGGAGGTTCGTACGACGAGGTCGATCTGGAAGACATGGATTGGAACGAATCGCTCAAGGAATTTACGTACTCCTGTCCCTGTGGGGACATCTTTCGAATCACTTTAGAAGAGCTCAAAGACGGAGAGGAAATCGCACGTTGCCCGTCGTGTTCGCTCGTTTTGACGGTGATTTACGACCCGGACGAGTTACCTTCGTCGGGGACGACGGAGGAAATTGTATAGAAGAGAGAGAGCAGATGAGTACTTTACTATAGAAAACATTAGCTGCTGCGCGGAATACGTTGTATTATAGAATATACGCGATAGAAGAAGAAGAATACATAAGAAGAAAAAGAAATCATTATTACATATTATATTAATCAGCTTTGATGTCGACGTCGGTGCTTCGCGCGAAGCGTTTGATGCGCATCGTCGGGAACAAGCGCGGCCCTTCCTTTTGCCGCCTCGGTACCTTTTCCTTCTCTTCTTCCGTTTCTTTTTCTTCCCAGTGACTCTCGTCGCTATTACTACTGCTACTGCGACTACTTTCGCTATCGTCGTCGTCGTATACGTCGTTAAAGTCGTCGTCTTTTTTTCCCGGTTTTGGTGGCGAGGACTCAAACTCCACTCGATGAATAAACGCGACGAACGAGCTCAAAACTAAGCTCGTCAACATGACCACGTAAACGCTCAAAGCGGACGTGCTTTTCTGCGCGTAACATATCGTGCTCGTTTCCGTGCGCACGATGAAATCGTTTTTTCCATCGTCGTTGCAATCCAACACTTGAGCGCGAGCGATGGGCATGGACGGTAAGAAAATGGTGGCAATTTTCGTCCCGGACGGGGAGACGATCACCGCTCTTTTCGATCCGACGACCAAGGAAGCCTCCGAGGTGTGACGGCGTCGACTTTGCTCGTTAAAGAAAAGACTTCTTTGCGATAAGAAAGGTGATGGTGCCGTTGGCGAACCACCACCACCACCACTGACGTCGTAATCTGTTCGGTTCGTGCTATCCTCATCGCTCGAGGAGACGACGACGTTGTTGTGCGATACGCCGTGGTGTCGATGGTGCGTGCGAAACTTAAACGTCGCCAAAGTTGGAACGAATCGATCCATCTCTTTCGAGTCGTTGTTGTTGTTCACATCAGAAAATAAGTCGTATATGCCATCTTTCGGTGGTCCATTCACGTCAATCTTCCAACTCGCGCGCGTATTTACCATCCACCTCCTCGTTCCGTCTTTCGCGTAACACGTCAACTCGCCCCGGGAGTTTAAAAACACCGCGTCTTTCGTCGCGCGACGGAAAGACCTGTCTCGTTCGCTCTTATCGTCTCTGCGCACGATAATTGGCGTCAACACGTCCACGTCGTCTTTATTTTTGTTTCTCAAGTAAAAATCGCCCGAATTTTGTTGTTTCTTGTTGCTCTTCGCTCGTTGTCTCGGCGTGCTCTT
>Ga0115000_10004082_pt1 | contig 12019 bp, 11 predicted proteins | sample ArcticOcean_MG_C_6_FD_89690 | JGI IMG/M metagenome (GOLD analysis project Ga0115000, IMG submission 89690) | Marine microbial communities from western Arctic Ocean - ArcticOcean_MG_CB8_128 | ecosystem: Environmental > Aquatic > Marine > Oceanic | place: Arctic Ocean: Canada Basin | collected... | reverse complement strand
GTTGCCGCGCTAGACAATGATCGCGATGCCGTTATGCGCGAAGGCGCTGCAGCTTTGAACCAACTGCCAGCAGCGGAGGTCTTGCTTCGCGCACGCTTAGCCGCACAAATGGGCAAGGTGGCCTGGCGTAACAATGACTATTCGCAGGCACTAACCCTGTTTGAAAACGCCTACTTCCAAGACCCCAGCATACTGCGCCGCCTAGCCATAAGCCTACCGGTAGATATAACAAACGATGGAACTGTATTTTCTGAACAAGTCGCAGACTACCTGGCCGATTCGCCGCGTTTTTCTCGAAACGCAAATGGAATGAGCTTGGAGGTGAGCACCGCTCCTGATTTAACGGTATGCCTTAAAACAAGAACAGGCACCATCCTGTCGTGCTACACTATCGCCGCTGCCGAAAGTGAGAGCAGCAAGTGGAATGCTCAACAACTGACGCAGATGTTTCATACCCAAACCTTCGGTTTGGGCTTTGAGATTAGTCAAGCCCAGCGTTCTATCCTGATGGGATCAAGCGTCATCCTTAGCTCGCAAAACGATCGTTCTCTACAACGTAATCGAGAAGCCGTACTGGATCGCTAATTCAATACTCGCAGTTGTAAACTGTCAAGATCTCATCAATGTACATACCATTGATGGAAAATAGCTTTGCCTACTCGCACTTCATTATCAAAAACACTCATCGTCTTGCTAGCGGCCACATCCGCACTGGGCCCTGCTGCCATGCAGATCTTATTGCCTGCCTTGCCGGTAATTAAAGAAACCTTTGAAGTAAGCACTGAAGTGGCGCAACTCACCCTTAGCCTCTCGATGCTAGCCATAGCCCTAGGCACGCTATTCTTTGGCCCTGTGTCTGATAAGTACGGACGCAAGCCTGTGATGCTGCTTGGTCTGTCGATCACTCTAGTGGGATCAATATTCTGTTTCTTGGCGAACACCATCGAGCTGCTTATCGCGGGTCGATTCATTCAAGCCTTCGGCGCAGCAGTTGGCCTCGTGCTCGCACGCGCCATAGTGCGCGACGTTTATGGAGCACAGGAGGCTGCACGAGTCATCGCGACACTAGTCATGGTGATGGTCGTGGCACCCATGCTTTCGCCAGCGCTGGGTGGAGAGTTAATGCTGCGGCTTGGCTGGGAATACGTCTTCGTAGTAATCGCCATCGCGTGTGTCTTGATCTCTTTGCTACTTATTAAGATCTTGCCAGAAACACTTAAGGAACCGGTACCCTTCAATGGCGTCGCAGCGATGATAGGTAATTACGCGCTGCTATTTCGATCGCGTGCGTTCTGCGGCTATGCCTTCTGCGTTACTTTCGTATCGGTCCTATTCTTCAGCTTTATTTCTGCCGCGCCAGAGATCATGGTTTCGGTATTGAAGCGCCCGCCAAACGAATACGGGTACTACTTCGTAATGATTCCCATCGGATTTATGGCAGGAAACTACTTCGCACGGCACTTCGGGCGATCGATGGAACTGAACCGCATGATCAGCATAGGCGTAATCATAGGAGTTACAGGGGTTTCTCTGGCAATTGCGCTGCAACTCATGGGCTTTCATCAACCTATTGCCCTGTTCGCACCTATCGCTTTTGCCGTATGCGGCAATGGAATAGCTTTACCCAATGCGCAAGCAGCAGCGATTAATGAATTCCCCAGATTTGCAGGTAGCGCATCTGGCCTAACAGGCTTTCTACAAATGTTCTTCTCTGCCATCGCCGCGCAAATGGTTGCGGTGATCTTTAACGGAACAGTCTACCCTCTGCTGATCTTAATGCTAAGCGCATCGATTCTGTCGCTAATTTGCTTCAATCTGGGCGTGCGAGTCAGTCCGAAAGTTTCTGCCTAATCTATAACGAGAAATACTGACTAGTATCAATCTTGCTTTCTGCCTATAGCGTTACTCTCACCCTACAAATTGGAAACGGAGTAATTCTCATGAAGGACCAAACTAGCAAACGAGTCATTCAGGCCGTTGTTTCCCTAATCTCCGTTTTCTTGCTAGCTGGATGCAGCACGAATTCGGATGATTTCCCACTGATAGCGAACCCAGCACCCTTCGACTATGTTGACGGTGAAATTACGCTCAAATATGCACCAACTAGCCTTCGAATTGCAGCAACTCGATAGGGCTTTGCCTGACGCTTATGTCGACCGACCCAGCTTCCAACGTCAGATCGCAGACAGCATCCAAAACATCGAACGCATCGGGAGATATAGTCAGGAAACTGACCTAGCAGTGACGAGAAACCCTGTCCTTGAGGTGAGGATAGGCTGCATTCAGAAATTTACTGCGCCAAGCAGATGTCGAAGATCGAAGGGTACATAGCAGGACCAACTCGCTCGACTACAGCACACTAGTAGTACACACGTGAATTTGTTCCACTAGCCTGCTGCTATGCCTGAAAAAATGGCTATCAAGAGATAGCTATTTTTCATAATAGGTCACGTAGCCGGTGAACATCTCATCGTAACTCTCTAGGCCAAACGTAACTTCTTCACGAGGGTCAGGGTTGAACGGGTTGGAATAGGAATTGTCGAAAGCACCACGCACATGGATACTATCCCCGGCGTCTATATTTACCGCCTCGCTCAAGTGATAGTGTGGCTGCCAGCCATAGTTATAGGCAGGAATGCTCAGGACATCGCGCTGATCACCCGCTAAAGTCTGCGCTATAAATTTCATCTTCTTGCCACGAAAATTCATTCGCGCTCGCACACTTGTAACGACCACCGGCTTCTCGAACTGGTAACTCGCCTCCATGTCATGATTCGAATCATAAGGCTCGATCACAAAGCGTGGTGAGATTGCCTTGGTTAGCAATTCCTTTCCTGGTGGCTCGTCGTAAAAATAAAGTCCAATGGATGTTTCATCTGTAGTCGCAAGACCATTTGTCACGTAGTGAAACTGCATGGACAATTTGTGCCCTTTAGGAATGAGAATGCCCGTTTCTTCACCAAAAACGGTAGCTGGGTTGTTGCCAGGAATAAAACTACCCAAGAAACGACGCGTACTGATTTCGTTCTCAGCCTCGTCTCCCCAAAAATCTTCATCCGCTGGAGAGATAAATGTCATTAAATGATGCAGGACCGTTTCCTTTCCAGGATTGTATTGAAATGCACGCACCCAAACATCGGAATCAAAGGGCAGTGTCGCTTCTGTGTATAAATAATCTTGTATTCCTACAGCCGCGATCGCATTTGCTGGTGTCTCAACGATAAAATCAGGTTCACCCAATTCCCATTCGAAAACCTTCTCTGTGGGGACGAACTCCAATGGATCAACAGGGTTGTCACCTCTAGGCGCGCCCGCATCCATCCAATGCAACAGGGTCTGTTGCGTTTCCCCTGACAGATACTGCGCACTATTGGTATGACCTATCAGCGGGTCGACCTGTATAGGCGGCATGCGCTTATTCAGCACTACCTCACGAATCATCGGCGACCAGCCTAGAAGAGATGTGTAGCTGTCCAGAGCGAAGGGACCTGCTCCTCCCCAGCGATGACACTCTACGCAGTTTTCAATAATAATCGAGGCAACTTCAGTGGTGTAGTCGGGGGGGCTTGCTAACAGCTTGTCACGCACCGGATAGTCTATGGCACACCCGCTAATAGCATTTTTGACGGTGTCACGGACATCGCCATCGAGCAGTGTCTGTAGGGTACTATCCAAAGATTGATAGGCGGCACCGCGGTAAAATAAAGAGAGCCGCTCCGGATTAAAGACGATAACTTCGCCGCCTTGTTCAATTTGCAGCGATGCACTCACCAGCTGAGCAGCGTCATCCAGAAGTGGGAATTCTAAGCCCCTCTCATTCGCTTCAGGCCTGCCTGCGCCAGATGAATCAAGCAGCAGAAATTCCACATCTTGATCCGCGTATTTAGCATTCAACTCGGAAAGATAATTCACGCTGTCAGAAATATTGGCGCAACTAGGATGATAAGACATCATCACTACCGCCTTGCGATGCTGGTAGCGGCTGATCTGATGAAATTCACCTCGCTCATCAAGCAGCGCAAAATCCCCCACTCTATCCAAAGACCCAAAGGCCTGTGTCATGAGCACACTTGTTCCTAGAGCCATTGTAATCATGGCTAAACTTCTAAATACGGTCACTGCATACGTCCTTGGCTGGTTACAAATAATCAAATTATGTAAAGCATTACTGCGGCATCGGAAACTTGCTGATGTGCGGATTTTCCTGCCGGTCACGCGAGTAATTGCGATCTGGCCTTTCCATTCCGCCCCGCGCTGGCCCACCGGCATTATAGATGCCGCCACGCAATACCGAGATCAAGTAATCACGATGACTAAATAAATACTCATCTTTGTTCGTGTATTCAGCCACCATAGTTTCGATTGCTTCGGATCGCCCCATCAATTCGGGATAAGCCAGTACATCGCCTATCACAACCTTCAACGCCTCGATGTTATCTACGATAGCGGAGGCCTCAGGATGGAAGGTATAGAAGTTAGGGGCTATGACGGGAATAGTTGGAATATCAGAAGGCAGTGAAACTAGGCTGCCGTGCAGGCGCGTTGTCTTCTCTTTGTAGTATTGCAGCACATTCTCGACATCACGAATCTTTGCCTGCTGATCTGCCCCGGTGGCCACCACTTCCAGCGTTGCAATCTTTAACCATTGCGAAGCCCAGGTCAGCCCGCTCAACTGTGGGAACCCAACACGGTAAGAATAGGCATAGGGATGATCTGCGAGAAGCTCATCAGACTTTGGCTTGTCAGCAACCGAGTGCTTGTCGTCGCTTAGGTAACGCTCGACGGCCGCATCGACAGCGACCTTTTTATCATCAAAGGAATCATCTAGATAAATTTCCAGCAACTCTTCGACGAATTCACGGCCTCGCTTCAGCGTCTCAACGGCGACCTCCGGCAGTGCACCATTCTCCCCTAACGCCTCTGCTGCCTCTTCAGCTGTCTGCTCCCGATTGATAGTCACAATGATGCCCGGTACAGCGCGGCTTTCAAACACGCGATGCGGTCCCAACATGGCCAGATGATCACCTGCGGAGTGATAGTGAGATGCCGTCGCTTCGGCCAACTCCTCCAACTGCTCCATTAACAGCCGTTTGCCAATCGCAGCCGATGGCGCTTCGTTTGTCGCTTCAATTTCCTCAAATACGCGAGCATGTAACACGTCATGGGCGTACAACAGATTCACCAACTCCGGAAAGAGCTGATTCAGCACAGGGCTATCAGCCATAACGACATTTGGGCGCAGCAACGTTAGCGCGCACAGTCCAGTTAGGGCAAATTTTGATAGCAGCGAGAGGTTTCGCATAATTTTCTCCAGTGGATCCCAACCATCAGTCGGAACGAGTTCTGTATAAAGAAGACTATTTTATAAGATGCCCCATGCCTATGCGACATAATGTCTCAACCTTTATGGGGTGAAAATACGGGAATAGTAGAATTTAGTATTTATATCAATAGCTTGAATAGAAAATGAAGTGAGAAAGAGCAGCGCATGTAACAAAAAACTACAGATCCAGGAGCAGCATATCCACCCGGCCCAGGCCTTTCAATTGGAAAACGCCTAATTATTGTTCCGACATCGAACGATTTCGGTAAAGATTATTATGCAGACGGCCCATGAATTGGTCGACCTGCTCCAACTTTACCGCATCAAAAAGCGACTCCATCTCCATTCTCGCGTGCATAAATGACGCGCTTTGTTTCTGAATTAACTCGTCGATATTCTGCGCATTCATCCTGCCAGTTTCGCCCTGTGCCATACGAATGTGTTTAACGATGGTATCCAGGAGCAAACTCTTGTCCGCTTCGTTTAGGCTGCCAGTAGTGCGCGCAAGTTCTTGGGCATAGCCATTTTTCAGCTGCTGATCTGTCGCACCTCCACGCTGCGCATCAATTACGCCGAGCTCCGCCATGGTCAACAGCGGCTCGAGCCTAGAGCGAACATAGTCGTATTCAGTGATTACCTTAAGTTGACCCGCTGAGGCCTCATTCTGCGCAACGCGTAAACTCAATTCTGCGCGCTCACTAAACAATTCCATTAATACCGCCTCCACTTGATTGCGCTTGAGAGGCTGAGTGACTAACGACCTGAGGAAGTCGCCGTACTGCACATCGATCTGCACGCGCGCCGTCTGCTCAAATTGGGTGTCCGCCTGGCTGCGCAGAATCATATCTCGCACAGACTGCGGCACAGTTGATTCTCTTATTTCTTGCGCGAAGCTGTTAGTCACACAAACGAAAACTAGAACCGATATAGCGGGAAGTAAGATTGATTTTTTCATAGTGATACGAAGCATAATGATCTCAATGGTTGAAGTCTAGTGCGACTAATTAGGTGACTTTTCAAAACTCAGTACGAAACGATCGGTCTGTCCCTTAATGTCCGAATCAAAGACGATCATGGAACGATCGTCTTTCGGGTTTCGCAGCGCATCGCTACTTTCTACCAGGCGAAACCCCACGCCCTCGACTTCGCTACGTGCCTTAGCCTCGACCATACGATGCAGATCAAAGACTTCCTCCCCCTGCATCATCGGGTCGCCTGCATGTTCTACCACAACGAAACGGGAACCCGGTTTTAGAGCATCGTATATCTGCTCCAAAAAGTACCTGGCGTTGGCTGGCCTGCCTACTGGCACATATTCTTCACCGTTGTAGCGCTTGGGAATGACATAAATGTCATGCAGCGCCATCACGATTATGGCCGCATCCATGGTCTCCTCTCCTAGATTGAGGTTAATGCCGCTGCGAGTATGACGATTGATATTCCCAGGATCCCGCTTATCGAAGCGATCTCTGAGCCCGTTAATGCCCCACGCCTCAAAACCATCGTTATTGTGTAGCCAGACCTCTCCGCCAGCGCCTACTGCACCAGCTAGAAGCTCACTGTAATAACCGCCGCTACCAAAAATATCGACGACCTTAGCTCCAGGCACGATGTGCAATAGCGGAATCACCGCCGCAGGCTTACTGCGGCTATCTCTTGCAAGATCATCGGGCAACCTGCCCTGTGCACTCATCGCCGTGCGCACAGCTGCCGCGTCAATCTCAGCCGCGCCAATCTCAGCTGCCACTACAGATGTCCAACTCAATACTGCGGCTACAAACGCCAATAGTGTGAAACATTGTTGAAGCTCACAACGCATAGAACCCACTCCTACTAGTCTTCGTCTCTCAATTCGAAACGTATATTTAGATACACGATTGAGTCAGTTTGCTTGATACCATGTGGCACGCCCGGCGGAACAAACACAACATCACCTGCCTGTATCAGGCGCTCATTCCCGCCACGAATAGCACTACCTCTAAACTCTCCAGCGCTAGATCCTGCTTTTTTATCTACGAGTTCGCCGCCAGTGGCGACGATTCCAGAACCCTCTTGAATTACCCAAACCTCGCTAATACGGCCGTGCACAAGTGCTGTCTCTGCGCCTTGAATATGCCGGACATTGACGCTGAAGATACCGCCTTCAAGCATGCGTTTGGTAGAGATGCCGGCATCTTTCAAGTGCTGCGCTGCAGCCGTGAGTTCGGCTAAAGACATATCTACGGCACTGTCTTTCGGTGCTAACGGCGCGCCTGCAGTTTGCGCTATGGCCTGAGTCGACAAAAGCGCTGCTGTCATCAATATGCACCTACACAGTTTCATGGTGTTGCCTCGTATTCGATTGATTTGCATTTCCAGTCTACTCCACGTTTCTCAAGTGGCGCAAACGGGCGACTGCTTTATTTAGCTAGAGCTCTGCAAGCGACGTATTACGAGCAGCCCCGCAATCTGGGCCGCTAGCGCGACCAGAATTATCAGTGCGGACCCCGTCACCCCTGCTACGACAAACGCGCTTAGGCTTATTACCCCATTGAATAGCGCATACGGTAGCTGAGTGCGGAAGTGCTCTATCTGCGGACAGCTAGCGCCAGTGGAAGAGAGAATGGTCGTCTCTGATATCGGCGAGCTGTGGTCCCCAAATAGTCCGCCGGACAGCACTGCACCTATGCAAACATGCAGCGGCGCATCGATTGCGAGAGCCGTTGGTATGATCAAGGGGAACATGATCGCGAACGTTCCCCAGGATGAACCCGTTGCAAACGAAATAATGGCGGCCAACACAAAAGCCACTGCAGGCAACATCCAATACGGCAAGCCAGCTTGGGCGACCGCGGCGATATAATCCGCCGCGCCTAACAACCTTCCTATGTCGCTAAGTGCCCAAGCTAGAAGCAGAGTCACAGCGACTAATGTCATGCCGGTCATACCATTGAGAAAGACCTCAATGCTACCCAATACCTCTCGCACTTTTAGAGCAGCCATCAGAGCAATTAGGAGTGTAGCGGCAGTGAGGTAGGCTGTAGACAACCCCGCCCGAAAATCTGTGCCAGAAATCCGCTCGAAGGGAAAGCCGAGAGGCACCAACATTATCCCGAGAACTACAGCAAGAACGATCAGTGGTGCCCACACTAAAACAGGCTTGGCATTTGGGTGCGTGAATGCCTGGTACTGAACCTGACTCTTGTCCTGTGCTAGCGCCTTAGAGTCCTCATCTGGATCTTGCTCCGCAACCTTCTCTGCCTTGGCCATTGCACCGAAGTCAAAGCGAAGGAACGTGAGTAGCGGCACCATCATCACCGCGAGCCAGGCATAGAATTGAAATGGGATTGCTCGAACGAAAGCGGTGAACTCACTCTCGGAAATTCCCAGCGCCTCGTATTCCACATAGATTAAACTCATTATGTACACGCCCCAGCCAATAAAAGGCACCAAGATAGCGACGGGTGCAGACGTGGAGTCGATAATAAACGCCAGCTTCTGCCTGGAGATTCGCAACCTATCCGTCAGTGGCCTGAAGACCGGGCCGATGATCAAAGGTGTGCCTAAGTCAGAGAAGAATACTGCAATGCCACCTACCCACGCGGCTATCTGCGCCTGCCAACGTGACTTCACCCAGCGATTGATGGAGACGGCGAAGGCTGTGCCGCCGCCGCTATTCTCAACCAGAGCAACAAAACCGCCAATAACCGCCAGCAGGATCAATACTCCCGCGTTGTAGCTATCGGTGAGCTGTGGGATCAGATGCTCTTTAACCATGATGCCGGCGCCGGCCAATGGATTGGGCCCATTTAACATCAGCACGCCCACGAACACGCCAGTAAAAAGACCTACGATAACGTTGCGAGTATAAAGTGAAAGACCTAATGCGACAGCTATGGGAATAAGTGAGGTGATGTCAGACGCTGGCATTTTGTATTATCCCGAACCCCCCATGATCGAGACGAATAACGGTCTCATTGAAATACGAGGCATGTAAACGAAAAAGAAGCGCGGCCCTGGAAAGAGATCACACTCCTCTCTACCCTTCTATTAACGATAGCTTCGACTACTGCCGAGTTCCGGTAACGTCGAAATCACCAAAATCACTGCCAAATGCTCCAGTAAGGGAATCACCCTCCACCACTCCGCTGAAACTCAGGCTCAGAGACTGCCCACCCGCATCGACATCAACGACGAAGCTTACGTTATTACCATCAACAATTATTCCATCGATAGGCTGATCGCCCTGATCGCTAGCCATCATGCCCGTACCGTCTTCAGCGATAGTCCACAAAGACTCCTGATTGCCAAGCGGAGTGGTCGCCATAGTGTTCCACGTACCTGCGAAGGGGTTGGAATTGCCAGCAGCGCAGGCTGCCAAAATCATCAACATGGCTGCAGCGACAATATTTCGAATTGTTTTTAACATATGAGGCCTCAAGGTTTTCCGGTATTACACCGTTTTATTTATGTGATTTAAGATTGTAATTTTTCAGATTAGTCAATTAATTCGCAAGTGAGCCTCGATATCCATAATTGAGGGTAGGCTGGGTATAGCCTGGAGGGGGCGCAGAAAGTGTAAGTTTCGGCATAGAGGGCTGAGATTGACCAATGCCCCCATGATTATGAAATGCTTCATTCTGGCGCATGAGGTAACTGGTGCTCCGTCGCTCAGCTTGTGCCGTTTGCAAATATTCGCGCTGTATCTCACCGATAGTATTCAACTGCGCGAGAAGATTAGGGTGCACCCTAGCGAGTGATTCCATCTCCTGCTGTAGGAGTTTGATCGGTACAGAAGCTTTCTTTCCAAGGAGTCGCTTTGCGCGTTCTTCAGGCGACTGGAAGGCATTGCGAATTCGCGCGAGTAATCCAGTTTCCGTTTTAGCGCTGTTCGCTATCTCTTCATCAACCTCAAGCCTAATTTCTTCTAGAAACACCGGCTCACAAAGTTGACGAATAGCAGCGGTATTCTCGGTGGGGTTAGCTGAGCAGATTACATCGTTCGCATCCGAGCTATTGAGAGTATTGAACAGCTTGTACAAAGCACGCTCATTATGCTCGAGGTCATTCACAAGCACCTGCAAAGTCTTAGCTTCAGCTTCAGCTTCATTTGCTGTGGCTGTGATTTCGGATTGGCCGTAGAGCGGCACGAAGATTAAGATATTGGCGACAACTAGCGTCAATAGAATTTGAACAGCCTTTTTCATAAAATGCAGGTTCATAGCCTATCTCTCTAGGAAAAATTCAGCCCTAAGCGAGTATCAGTATACCTGTATTCTCGAGACGGTGCAGCTGCAGCTACAGTAAGACGAGTAGACAGCGCTAGTCCGCGCACAAGGTAGCGACCGCATAGCGCCGACACCAGATGGCCCGTCATGATCAACACACTCTAAACACCTAACGTTGTCAGGGCAGCAACAAAATGCCCTGCTTGCGAATATAAATTCCTGCGAACAAGCGTAGAACGCTAACAGGTGTGACATTCGCAGGTTGCCGCAATACCGCACTAATTACTACTATAAACAGCAGGTAAAAAGTTTACTTATTTGCTGATAAAAATTTCAACATAACTAAACGACTAAAATTGTTAGAACAAAAAATTCAGGGAAAGTTGTGCGGTACGGTCCTGCGTATTAAATCCGTCGACAATTTGATATTGCTTATCTAACAGATTACCGATTCGCAGCCGCAGATTAAGCTCATCATTGAATCGATAGCCGGCTATTAGATTCACAACTGCGAAGCCGCCCACTGTCGAGCCACCAAAATTAACCGGATCGATATCCAAGTGCTCGTTCTGCGCTAATAGATTAATAGCCAGATCGAACGCGCCGAACTCTCGAGCAATATTCAGCGAAAGCGTCTGCTCAGGACGACGTAACAAATTAACCCCAGTGTTTCGGTTCTCGTGATCTAACAAAGTGAGAGCAGCATCCAGTCTCCAGCCGGCGATGCTCGAACTTACAGTCGCCTCCATGCCGTCGATTCGAGCCTGCTGGATATTCGCCAAGGAGGTAAACGTCGCGTCAGTCGAGATCAAGTCATCGATGTCGTTGCGAAACACATTCAACTGCCAGGTCGCGCCCAAGGCCTCTGCTTGTAGACTTAGCTCTATACTCTCGGCAGTTTCCGGCTTGAGATTCGGGTTCGCAAAGAAAAAGAAGGAGGGAAAGTCCACATACAGGTCGATCAGATTCGGCGCCTTAAATGCCGTGCCATAGCTTACCCAGGCACGCACAGACTCACCGAAATCACTACCGATTGCAATACTGCCAGTACTGTGATTGCCGAAGCGTTCGTTGTCATCATTACGCAGCGAAAGCGTGAAGTCCAAAAGGCCACTCTCGCGGATATACACCCCATACACACCATCGTTATCACGTGAGGTGTCCGTTTGCAGCGCACCGAAAGTAGCGTAATGTAACGCCTGCTCTTGGTGATCTATACCAAAAGAAAAAAGGTTGCTAGCATCAAACGTATAAGTATTCTGCCAGCTAAGCTTTTTGTTCTCGGTGCTGCTGTTAGTAAGTCCAAAAGCACCAGCGTCCATGCTGTCTTCTTCGAATCTCTCAAGAATAAGATTCGAATTCCACTGCTCGGTAAGCGATGCCGTTACTGTGCTGCTAAATTGCTGGCTGTTAGTGTTTACCAAACCATCGTCATAGTCAGATTGTGCCTCAAAGCTAGAATATGTAGAGGACAGGCTGAACAGATCGC
>Ga0115000_10004080_pt1 | contig 12020 bp, 10 predicted proteins | sample ArcticOcean_MG_C_6_FD_89690 | JGI IMG/M metagenome (GOLD analysis project Ga0115000, IMG submission 89690) | Marine microbial communities from western Arctic Ocean - ArcticOcean_MG_CB8_128 | ecosystem: Environmental > Aquatic > Marine > Oceanic | place: Arctic Ocean: Canada Basin | collected... | reverse complement strand
TCTTCAAATAAATCTACAACCGGAACAGAGCGATGACTCATTTCTAATAAGCTAATTCCTGATTCCTTAAAGTTTTTTATTGCTTCTATTGAAGAAGCTAAAGCTTCTTGTGGTAAGCATGCTGGCCCTGCACTAAAGTTATAAATTTTCTTCAAATTTTTAATAAATTGATAATTTAATATCTAAAATTTGATAAAAACAGCACAGTAGGTCAATAGCTACTGCGCTCTATATGAAAATAATGTTATCGACAATATTATTATTCTAAACTGATTAGAGCGCAATAGGTTTTACTAAAATCTAATTTTGTCTAACTATTTTATAAGGGATAGACCATGTAACATTGTTATACTCGCCTACCTCTACAAATATGGTAGCTAAATCAACAGTATTAAAAAATGACCTGAACACTCGTACCTCGCTGCCAAAGCCTGGTCCATGCAATCGCCAAATAGCCGTATGTGTATTATCATTTACTATGCTATCAGACGCCACACCTCTATCATTTAATTTACGCCTTCCTCTTTGATAAGAGTTCCTACCAAAACGATGCATAACCCACTCACCGACGCCTAAAGAATCAAGTGCATATTCAGGACCATTATTTTCAACATTAATTTTTATCATTACTTGTTGAAATGCATTAAACGTAGGCAAGCTTTCTCTATCTAAGTACAAATCGCCAGAATTATCTGAGTTCATTGAAAACAGCAAGTCTCCTTGATTGTATAAATTCTCACCATTATCGTTTGTTGATATATCTAATGAAAAAATATTTAAAGAAGAAATAGATACTTTATTACCTGAGCTGCCAACGATTGGAGTAATTGCTGATATTTTCCACCTGTAACCGTCAACGCTGCTATTATCAGGTATTTTGAAGAACTTGACTTTTCGGGTCATTAAAGACTCGAAGTTTTTTGAGAAACTCATGGAATCAATAATTTCTAGGGATGAGGTGTCTTTTACTGAAACTCTAAATATGCCATTCAAATTGTAACTAATCACGCCAATTGCCGTATCACCGTCAACATTAAATTCCACGGACCTATCTCTACTAATTATTTGCCTACCAAACCTTATTCTATAACCTTCTCCATAACTTAATGTGTCTTCAATCACTCTGCTCATACCAATAGATTCGAGACCAGTATCAAACTCCACATCAACAACACCTTCATCATCATAACCATCAAGTCCTATTGCTGTATCTTCATCTAGAAGTCTCATTAATTCACTTTTGTCATTTTCAGAATCATCTTTTAGATCAACGCAACCACTGAAAACGACTGCAGCAAATAACAATATATTTAGTACCTTTATCATTTTTATTTTCTTCATTATTTCCAATATCCTCTCTTATTTTTTTTTCTTTCGTTACCAAGTTTTCTTTTACCACCGCGAGAACGTTTCTTCTTCATGCCACTTTTTAGCTCACGCATCATTTTATGTTTAAAAATTCCAAGCTTAGCCTGTTGCTCTGGATTGAGGATATCTCCAGATTTTATAAAAAAGTCTTCTTCCTTATCAGCCATTTTTTTTCTAAATGAAGAGGATTCTTTAATCATTTTAACAACTTCAGATTGATTAAATCTTTTATTTTGAGAAATATCTTTCCTAATGGATTTTGCGATCAACCGATCTTTTTTTCTTAAAACTTCTACCTCTTTTAGATGCTTTCGGAACCTAGGAAAAAACTTTTCTGCTTGATCGACTTCCAAATCGAGCTCGCTAGTTAACTTCCATATCATCATAGATTCCATCTCTTTTTTATTTTCGAGATCGAAGGAAGAATCAACTTCAGCTTCAGCCATCTTTGGCCATTGCGAATAGGCATCTTTTGGAAAAATTAATACTAAAATTAAAAATAATATCTTCATAAAACCACTAACCCTCTATATCTTCATTTAAAAAACTATTAAAATAAAATAATTCACTAAGATCAAAATCAACTGTTTCTTCAATAAGAAACAATTTGAAATCATTTTCATCTACTTCAACAAAAACATTGTCAATATTTAAACCCTCATTTTCAAAGACTTGATAATAAGCAACCATATCTAAGGTATCATACTGAAAATTAGAAGTATCTAATTGAAATGAAGTAATTAATGAAATTAACGCAACAAAAACAAAAGCTCTAACACCAGACTGAAATCTTTTTTTTCTCAATGACTCTATTCTCTGTCTACTTCTTAGAGATACTATAAAATTCGATGAATCTATATTTCTTATTTTAACACTAGATAGTTTGGAGAGTTTTTTTTCTATATTATTCATTAATAAGATCCTCTTTCAACTTTTTTAGTGCATGATGAAAATTAACTTTAGCTGTTCCTTCCTTCATGCCAGTAATTTTTGATACTTCACGAAAAGACAACTCATTTGTTAGCCTTAAGATAACGACTTCTCTTTGTTTTTTTGGTAACTTAGAAATAGAAGCCCAAAGTTCTTTTCGCTCCCATTCAACTTCATTTACTTGGTCGTATTCGCCTCGATCTGGTGCTTGATCTAAATGTAATAAGTTCTTCCATTTATTTCTTGTAATCCAAGAATTTACAGTATTTGTGTTAATTCTGTACAAATATGTAGAAAAATTAGAATCGTGTCTAAAATTTTTCAGATTTTTATATAGTTTCATAAAAACATCCTGTGCTAAATCTTCTGCTGTCATTTCATTTCTTGTCACTTTCATAAAAAAACCAAATACATTATTAACATTATTTTGAACAAGTTGATCGAATGCTTTTTCATCACCATCTTGAAATTTTGCAATTAATTCGTTGTCATTAAGCATATCATTATTTAATTAGACTTATTAATTTAGAAAAGGTTAAAAAATTAATTCATATTTTTCGATGTGCATTTAAATAAAATATTAGATATTGCAAATCCAAAACAACTAGAAGCAATAAAACATCCTCTTGCACCTTTAATGATAATAGCAGGAGCGGGCACTGGAAAAACATTTACTTTAGAAAATCGGATAGTATATATGATTCGAAAATACAATGTTGATCCAAAAAATATTTTAACAATCACCTATACCGAAAAAGCAGCAAATGAATTAAAATCCAGACTACTCATCAAAGTAGGTCAAAAAGCCCATCCCATGTTTGTTGGAACCTTTCATTCTTTCTGCTATAAACTAATGAAAGATTTTTTTGGAGATAAAGCGACCGCTTCTACTCTGATAGACCAGAGTGAAGCTGTTCATATGTTATTAGAGCGCTATGATGAGTTTCACCCATTACTATCTGAAGAGTTTTCTATCAACCCAAAAGCATCTGTTATTGAAAGTTTCATCCCTTTTTTTAATAGAATGAGAGATGAATTAATAAATACAAAAACTATTCAATATGGTGCTCTTAAAGAGTTTTATGAAGATAATCAAGAATTGTACTTCCAACTAAAAGACCTCTTACGTATTTATCCAATTTTTCAAAAATGGAAAAAAGAAAACAATCTAATAGACTATAATGATATGATAAAAGATGCTTATAATTTTTTAAAAAATGATGAAATTGTATTAAATGATGTCAGAAACAAGTTTAAACACATTATTATTGATGAATTTCAAGATAATAACTATGCATTAAATGAAATAGCCAGACTCATATCTGGAAAAAACGAATCTATTACAGTCGTCGGTGATGATGATCAAGTGATATATAGTTTCAGAGGGGCAAATGCTTTCAATATATCGACATTTGAAAAAACTTACAATTCAAATAATCAATACAAAACAATTACTCTTGAAACAAATTATAGATCATCTCAACCTATTTTAGATTTAGCCAACCAATCTATAAAGAACAATAAAGAGCGGAAAAAAAAATCACTTTGGTCAAATTCAAAATCAAGTAATATAAAACCAGTCCTTTTTAACGGCGAAAAGACTGATCAAATAACATTTATCTCAGATCAAATATCTCGATTAAAAAAAGATTTTCCGTACAAAGAGATGGCAATCTTATGCAGAACTCATGAGCAGTCTCTACAAATCATTGATCATTTAAATTCTTTAGGAATTCCAAATCGCTCACCAAAAAGAAACTTGTTCAATATTGCTCAGGTTAAAGACTTGATTAGTTGGATCCAACTAATAGCAAAAGGTAAATATTATGAAATTGCTCTATTTAGAATATTAAAAAATAGAAGCGGATATGAACACGCTCATATTTTTTTTAATATATCTTGGGAAGAGCATAAATCAGGCATAAATACCGAGAATACAAATAATGGAGTAGTTTCAAAATCCATTAATGAAATTAACTCAATCATAGAATATTTTAAAAGTATAGCTCATAAAAGATCTGCTGGCGAAATGGTTTGGGAATTATGTGAAAAATTAAAAATCTTAAAAAAAAAATCGCAAAGATATTTAGTTCAAGATCAATACGAAATATTAAATATCAGCGCCATTATATCTAACGCTCAAAAATTCTCAAACAACACCAGTAATAAAAAAAATGATAATATATTCAAATTTAATAGATTTCTCGAAGATGTAATAAGCTCTGGCGGCTTGCCCTCTTTGGAACCAGCGATTAACAAGGACTATGATGCTGTTACTATTAATACAGTTCATGGTGTCAAGGGTGGTGAATATGAAATAGTATTCTTACCCTTTCAACGCTCAGCTAGCTTCCCACTAAATTTTAAATCAGAAAAGAAAATAAAAAACCCGCCTGATATATTACTAAATTATGAAAACTATACCGATTTAACAGCCAAAGAACACCATTACCAGGAAGAAAGAAGATTATTTTATGTTGCCATCACAAGAGCTAAAAATTTATTATATATTCTCGCTCCGACGAGAGCCACATCACAATTTGTAAAGGAACTACCGGAAGAAATGATGGACAAAAAAACGATAATTAATCAAGAAAACGAACAAATATTACGTTCCGAGTTAAAGATAAAATATTCTAAAATGATGCAAGATGCATTATCTGAAAATCAATATAATATAATTAAAGAACTTGCTGATGTTTTAATGATTATTGATAAACATGAGAATAATCAAAGTTATGTATTAAACGAATCAGAATTACATCAACAGCTTAAAAATGATTTAAAAACTACTTTTTCCCCTGAGATTCCTACTCAAATAAGTTTATCAGCCAGCGCTATAGAAACCTATTTAGCATGTCCATTAAAATATAGAATGTCTAAAATAGATAAAATTCCACAAACGGCCAGTAAACCAGAATTGGTTTTTGGTAATATCATTCACAAGGTCTTACAGCGATTTCATGAGAACAATAAAGATATTAATGAGCAGCGTATACTTAGTTTGTTGAATGAAGAATGGCAAAGTGGGATGTTTGAATATAAAATAAGAGAAGAAAAATTCAAATCTCAAGGAACTGAAATGTTAACTCATTATGTTAAAAGGATTATTAAGTCACCACCAAATGTAATAGCTACTGAGCTGAATTTTACTTTTCAATTAAATGATATTACCATTGTTGGGACTATTGATAGGCTAGATAAGGAAAATGGAGTCGTTATTACCGATTATAAAACAAGTAAATCATCAACCAAAGCAAAAACCAGTCTACAGTTAGCAATTTATTCTTTATATCTAGAACAAACAGAGGATTCTAGCCTTCGAGGAGTACCAGAGATATCGAAGCTATACTTTTTAAGAGATTTTGAAGACCCAATAAAAGAGCATGCTTTTTCTATCGATGAATTACGTGATACAGAACAAAAAATAATTGAAGTATCAACAGGTATACGAAAAAAGGACTTTAATCCCAAAAAAGGAAATCACTGCAACTGGTGCGATTATAAATACTTAGCGTGTCCTGTTTGGGAAGAGTAAAAAGCTATCATGGTGAGTATAAAGATTATTTGTATTAGGAGCGTCAGTTAAGAACGCTGTTCCCGTGATGAGGTACCCAAGACGAGGAAGCGATTGTTAGAAAGAGTAAGTTACTACCCTTTCACTGCTTTATCAGTTGTAGATCAAGCATACAATTTAACTTATTAGAAGTTAGTTCTAATCTGTGCGGATTTCCGATATACTCAATAGCTATTTCACTTATTGAAGTAGTCTCTCCATTTAATAAAATATTAAAAATTTCTGCTTCATTGGTATTGTAGAGTATTAAAATTGATGAATCTGCAATTGCACTGAAATAGTTTTTAATAATTAATGAGGTATAAAGAGTATCTTCACTCGTAGACATAAACTCTAAATCCCAACTGTAATTTTGAGTGTGCCCCTTTGAATCTAAACTTAATGAAAAATAGTCATCCTCATTCACAATGGCCGGAATATTTTCAAGAAGGCCGTCATCATAATCTGGGGGCGCTACACATCCAGTAAATAAGATAATGATAACATATATAGCAATATTGAATGTGTTCAAATTCATATTAATTACCGTCTGATTTTAGGAGCTGGTCGTTATTACCTAACTGTAATTCGGATATTTTATCCATCGGTTTTTCTAACTCTCTTAACCTTGGTCCTCTCAGTTCTTCATAATGATTTGTTAGAGCGCCAAGTGAATTATTCATTGCATTAATTTTAGTTTTGTACTGTTCCCACTGTTTTCTAAAAACACCAACCAACACTTGCATCTCACCAGCTTTTTGCTCCATTGCAAAATTTGAGACTGCCTGGCGGACAAGAGAAAGGATAGCATAAAGTGTAATTGGAGAACAGAGGAGGATTTTTCTTTCTAAAGAAAAATCAATTAAAGATTCATCTTCTTGATTTAAAAAAGAGTAAATACTCTCATTTGGTATAAATAATAAAACGTAGTCTACAGTTCCTCCTTCAGTGTCAATATAAGAACGATCAGAGACTTCTTTGATTCTATTCCTCACATCTTTTAAAAAAGCTTTTTTCTCTAATTCTTTTTCAGAATCACTATCAACCTTGATATATTTTTCATAATGAGCTAAAGGGAATTTGACATCCATATTAATAATCTTTTTATCCGGTAAAAAGAAAGTGAAATCTGGCCTATTGTTGCCAGTTTGTGACTGCTTCTTGAAGTTAATGCCTTCTTTTAGTCCAATAAAATTTAATATGTCCTCAACCATTCTTTCTCCCCATTGACCCCTTGCCTGAGAGCTAGATAATATTTGACGAAGACTAGATGTTGTATCTGATAAATCGACTACAGTTTTACGAGATTCTTCCATCTGAGATTTAAGCGCAACCGTATTTTCAGAAAGGTTATTCAATCTTTCTTTCATTTCTTTGAGACTAGTATCTATTAACTCTTTTTTCTTCTCAAGTTGACTTCCTGAATTATCTAGTAAAGAGGAGAATTTTGACTCCGCTAATTCTAAAAAACTTTTCTGACTATCGATTAATACTTCATTCGATAAATCACTAAAACTTTTTTTCAGTTCATCTTGATTTTGTTTTATAGTATCAAACTCTCTTTGCCGTAAATACCAAATAATAGCACCGCCAAAAACGAACCCCATCATAAAATAAATTAAATTAAGAATCATAAGTTATATCAAAGCGTGAGTGCGAAAGAATCAGCTAAAATACCAGGGCATGTGGTACCTCCCAATTCTCTATTTCCATAAGTACTTGTACTGGGAACGAATTCTGTATCTTGCCCAACTTGAACTAACTTATCACCAAAGTAATTATAAAAAGAATCATCAAACCTCATTGTATTAATTGGCCCAACAATTTCACCACTTTCCACCCAAAAACAGGCGTATCTAGTTAATCCTGTTATTCTACCTTTTGGATTATCGCTCCAGTTTAAATAATGAATATTTGACAAGTACAAACCTTTGTCAATTTCTTTTAAAATGTCATCTCGATTTAATTCCCCAGGTGCCATAGAAGGAGACCTTAGGTGTTCACCTGGCTCTGCATAATTACTAACTTGACCATATTCTGTGGCAGTTCTAGAACTGACTAGTGTGTTTTTAAGTTCTCCAGAACTAATGATTGGTACTTTATCGACTGAGACTTCTCCATTCGAGTTAAATTTTGGCACTAATCCCAAAGAAAAATCTTCTGAAATTGAAAATTTTGAAGATAATTTAATGTTTTCGTTTCTCATTCTACCAAAGCCACTACAACCTTGTTGTATACTTGCTTCACTAATGCCATTCCAAGAAAACATGTTGATAAAATCAGATACAGCAGCTGGCTCAAACCAAGTTTTATAAGCACCTGTGTCTATTTTCACAGGGCTTAACTCCATCATTTCTAGCTTCTTTTTTGATTGATTTAAATACAGTTCAAAAGCACTCTGATTCCAATCTGTTCCAGCAAAAGTACCTTTGACCATTTGATGGTTTTTTGCGACTAGGGAGTAATCTAGACTAAAGGATTCCGTTTCAAACCAATGCTCTTGCCCTAAGGAGTTCGTGTTTCCCCGGTACATTCGGCCATTAGATAAGATACCGACAAAGTCTACACCTTGAATACCAGGCATAATAGCATCTACAGCATCTTCAAAGCTTAGTCCGTTTGAGTGCTTAATTTCATGACTGGAGCCTAATTCTGAAGGCATCGCAATGTAGGGGTCTTTTAAAATTTGATTTGCTTCAATGCGCATTCTTTCAATTTCTGATTGTGCTCGGCGCAAGTCAAAGCTCTCGTTACCGGATAAAGTAAAGCTACCTGTACAAGTAGTTCCATTTGATATCATTTTTAAATTGATATCTGCATCATTCACTAAACCCGTTTGTCTTATTTTAGCATTATTTAATCGTATGAACTGACTCTCTTCACCTGTAAAAGAGACAGTTAAAACTTCATCCTTATTAATTAAAGAGAATAGAGTTTTTGAGATTTTTTTAAATTGATTTTCCATTTTTAAGCCCCTCCAAATACTTGTACATTTTCAAATAAGCATAAAGGTGAGGCGTGCCCAACTCTAATGACTTGATTAGGTTCACCTTTACCACAGTTAGGAGTGCCATAAATACCAGATGTATCACCATTACCAACCATTTTTAAACTATTCCAGAATGGATTACTTATACCTCTGTAATTAGGGTTTTTAATTGTTTTTGTAAATTTACCATTTTCAATCATTCTACCATATTCACAACCAAATTGAAATTTATTACGGTAATCATCAATGCTCCATGATCGATTACTTTCTACATAAACTCCTTTTTCAACGCTACCTATTATTTCATCGAACGATGACGCCCCTGGTTCTAAGTTTATGTTTGCCATTCTATCGATAGGTGCTCTATTCCAAGAACTAGCACGAAAATTAGCGACGCCCTCTACACCTGAACGGACTTGACTCTCTTTTCCGCCTAAGCCTCTCACCAGTAGACCATCTTTAATTAAATATTCTCGTTCGGCTTTAAGACCTCCGTCATCAAACGCATATGATGCAAATTCAGAAGATACAGTTGGGTCAAATGTTATATTCATATGTTTAGAACCATATTGCATTTTTCCAAAATCTTCAAGTTTAACAAAACTCCATCCAGCATAGTTTCTTTCATCACCTAAAATTCTATCGACTTCTAATGCATGACCTATGCTTTCATGTATTTGAAGCATCATTTGATCTGGTGCAATGACAATATCCATTTCACCAGAAGGCGTGTTGTCAGCAGATAGTAATTCAATAGCTTGCTCTCCTATCTTATTTGCTTGAGCTAATATTTCAAGATCATCGAAAAATTCTTTCCCTGTTTGGCGGCAAGTTCCTCGCATTCCACCAAAAGTACGCGTCTGTTGATTTGAACCATCCACAGCTGTAGCTGATAAATCAAACTCCAACATTAAAAAGTCTTGAACAACATCGCTACCATTTGAACTAACAAAATGAAAATTACTTTCGATGACATTTGCAAGCGAACTAGCACTGACTATTTTATCAGATACTTTTAAGGCATTACAAGCATCAAGCAGCATAATATTTATATCCTTAGCACTAATATCTCGAAGGTCTTTTTCAAACGAAGATGAATATTTACCAATACTTTTAGGCCGAACCTCATCCGTAAAACTATGCAAAGCATATTTTGAGGCAGCTTTTGCTTGAAAATATGCTTTCTTTGAAGCTTCCTCGATTCCTTTTTTACTAATATCAGGCGTTCCAAAATAGCCAAACTGACCATTAACCAGGACCTCTACCATAACACCATGAGTAGAATAATGCCCGTTTGAGACTGGAATACCATCTCTTATCATTCGAGGAGTATTTGATTCATATACTTCTCTAATCCCTACCCATTCTGCAGGAACATTGACAGCGTTTAATAATGATTTTAAATTAATTTCATCTCTCATTGTTCAATCCTTTTATGTGATAATATTTTTAAATTTATTCGGGTTTTTACGCATTTCAGTTGCAACCTTTTCAAAAGCATTAATAATGTCTTGTAAATCATTATCTGTACCAATCAAATGATTCTGTCTTAACCAAACAGCCTGTTCTTGAGCAAATGCTTCAGTATTATCATGAAATAAACCGTTATAATCAATATTTTCTAACCAAGGGTATTCCTTTGGATTTATAGAAAACAAAGGCTCTTTGTATAAAGGCGACCAACCTTTGTATGTATATACTCCTTCAGCTTGCATAGCTTTGAAAAATATCTCTCTTTTAATATTATGAAATATTTCTTTTTTGTAACGAATTATATAAATGTGGTTGGACGATCTTGTACCATGAATAAGCTTTAATGGAACTAATCCATCAATATTGGCAATGCCTTCATCTAATATTTTTCGACTTCTCTCTCTCATTAAAAAATCGCTATTTGTAGATTTAATTTGTGGTAATAGAATCGCAGCATTTAGAGCACTCATTCGCAAGTTACTGCCTAATCGATAATGCTCATACCATTTACCATTCCTTACTCGCCCACAATTATGATAAGAAAAACATGCGTCAATGAATGATTCGTCATTGCTTACGATTGCCCCGCCTTCACCAGCACTCATATTTTTAGAAGTTTGAAAACTAAATATTCCTCCAAGACCTAATGCACCAACTTTATTATCATTAAGCATAGATCCATGCGCCTGAGCGGCGTCCTCAATTATTGGAATATTATGTTTTTTGGATATCTTGAGGAGAGCACCTAAGTCAGCTGGAGCACCTCCAGTATGAACAGGAATAATTGCCTTCGTCTTACTTGTTATCAAACTTTGTACAGAAAGCGGATCTATGTTTCCAGTCTCTAAATTAATATCTGCAAAAACAGGAACAGCATTCGCTAAAACCACTGCTGTAGCTGTAGCAATAAAGGTATAAGAAGGCAGAATGACCTCATCTCCAGCTTCTATCCCAGCCGCTTTCAAGCATATCCAGATAGCAGAAGTTCCAGAATGAATTGACAAAGCAAATTTAGCATCTTGCATTTTTGCAAATTCATTGTTAAAGATATTTATAGTTTCACTACCCACGCCCCATTGTTGATTTTCAAATGTATCAAGAAGACTCTCTCTCATCTCAGGAGTCACTCGAGGCCAAGCAGGAAAAGGTTCTTTTCTTAAAGGGCTTCCACCAAAAATAGCTAATTCACTCAATTTATAAACTCTCACTAATTATTTAGTTTTTAATTTACAAACTACTCTTCGACTCCACAACGCAATCAGAAGATTCATTCTATCCTTTTATGTGAAATAATGTCATGCTAAAAATTTAAATAAACTATTTTTAAGACTATTTGGCATACTAGTAAGCTAACAAACACTCTTTTTAGAAATGGCATGCCTATTGCAGCTACAAAATAGAATAACCTAAATCAAACAAAGGAGATTAAAATGAACATAGTTAATTGGAAATATAAACCAGTATCGTTTTTTGATAGAATGCCAAATATAGTAGATAATGTAATTAATAATAGCTACGACAAGGAGTACTATCATAACGATTGGCAACCATTAGTAGACATAAAAGAAGATAGTAAGTCTTTTTCTTTAATTGCAGATATACCGGGAGTTAAAAAAAATAATATAGAAGTTAAGATTGAATATAGAGTTCTTATAATTAAAGGTGATAGAAAACTGGACAATGAAAAGGATGAAGCAGACTATC
>Ga0115000_10004078_pt1 | contig 12024 bp, 11 predicted proteins | sample ArcticOcean_MG_C_6_FD_89690 | JGI IMG/M metagenome (GOLD analysis project Ga0115000, IMG submission 89690) | Marine microbial communities from western Arctic Ocean - ArcticOcean_MG_CB8_128 | ecosystem: Environmental > Aquatic > Marine > Oceanic | place: Arctic Ocean: Canada Basin | collected... | reverse complement strand
TCTATGGCCAGAACGATGACGTGGTACCCTCCTTTCTGGCAGACTACGCTTTGGAAGAAATGAAGAGTAAGGTACATCAAGTGCAAATCAAAGAAACTTCACAATCGCATGAATTGAATTCAGAAAATTTATCAGATGTGTGTACTTTTCTCAACTCCTGACTCGCTGGATTGACTTTTACAAGTAATTTGTTATTCTTCGTAAAATTCGCTGGGGTCGGTCACAGGGAAGACGGTTAGAGTCCGTCGCGGACCCGCCGCTGTAACCGAGGACGAATCTCGCAGATTGTCACTGTTTGTTTGCAAATGGGAAGGCGCGAGAATTCGATTGATCCGGGAGCCAGAACATCTGATTCTTACCCTATTAAACTAAACCTTCGCGGCCTGAGGTGAGTTAAGCTGAACTTTGCGCTTTGTGCTCCCCCCTCATTTCGCTGGAACGAGGAAATTCCGGTGAGACCATTTGTATTAAATCCACTTTTATTCAGCTACACCAACGTTCTTAAGGAAAATAAATATACGTTTTTAGGACCTAGTATTACCCAAACTATTTTATTCATAATCGCGCTCTTTGCCTCATCATCTCTCCTCTGGGCAGACAACACAAAAGTGAATTCCGTAAGCCGGATCATCTCCTCTTCACCTTCTATCACTGAAACTCTTTTCGAACTGGGATTGAAGGGTCGAGTAATAGCTGTAACAGATTTCTGCGAATATCCCAAAGAAGCCTGCCAACTCCCAAGTATTGGAGGCATGCTCAATCCCAATATGGAAACAGTAGTTTCCTTAAATCCCGACTTGATCATTCATCAACCTGGAAATCAAAGGCTTCGTAACAACGCTATAAGTGTAGGAATCAAAACGCTCGAAGTGCGCATGGGGAATTTAGAAGAAATTTTCGAGTCCATTAAAATATTTGGAGACGCCTTAAATTGTCAAGAACAAGCAAACAAACTAACCCTGCAGCTAACTACAGGCATCGCTTTTTATCAGGAGCGAATAAAAGGTTTGCCCAAAAAAGAGGTTCTATTGCTCTTGGGAGATAGCAGTGACCCAGGCCGGGATTTATATGCAGCAGGTCCCGGCACTTTTTTAAATGAGCTTTTGAATCTCTCTGGGGGAAAGAATATTATCGGAGACTCGCCATCTCGATACCCCAAGTTATCTAAAGAATATATTATTGAAAAATCACCGGAAATCATAATCGAAGCCGGTCCAAAATCAAACCTGTCTCAACAAGAAATTGATCTTAGAATTCAAGAGTGGAATCGATTCCCAACCATTAAAGCCGTTAAAAAAAGACAAATTTATTTTATCGGGGCTAATTATATTTTGATACCGGGTCCCCGACTTCTAAAAATTATCGAACAATTTTCCAAAGCCATACATCCAAAATTTTTTACTGACAAAACCAGTACAACAATCATCAATACAAATCTCATCCCATGACCCCAGAATTAATGGCAGCAGAAAATATTTCTTTCACCTATGAAACTTCGCTGGTTTTGAAAGATCTCTCCGTTTCAATTCAAAAGCAAGACTTTATAGGTCTAATTGGTCCAAACGGCTCTGGAAAGTCTACTCTCTTAAAAATCATGGGAGGAGTTTTAAAAGCGGATTCTGGTTCTATTCAGTTTAAAAAATCCTCCGTATCAAAGATAAACAAAAAGCTATTCGCTCAATCTGTATCATGGATTCCTCAAGACCATCCTATGGTTTTCCCTTTCAAAGTTTCTGAAATTGTAATGATGGGTCGACACCCTTATCTTTCGGCCCTATCGTTTGAAAGTGAAGAGGACTTCGACATAACCCGTCGTGCCATGGAAACCACAATGACCTCTCAGTTTGCCGATAGATACTTTAATGAAATAAGCGGTGGAGAAAAACAACGTGTCATGATAGCCAGCGCGTTAGCGCAAAATCCCGAAATGATGCTCCTCGATGAACCGACCTCTGCATTGGATCTAAAGTATCAAATTCAAATTTTAAATATCCTCAAGAACCTAAATGCCGATCACGACATGACTCTGGTTATTGCCATGCACGACTTGAATCTCGCGTCTCGATTTTGCAACCGTCTTGTACTTTTAAGTGAGGGGGAAATCGTGCGTGACGGCACTCCAGAACAGGTACTCGAAAAGAATATACTTGAACAAGTCTATGATATAGATATCGATCTAAGCACAAGAGATGGCCACATTATGGTCCATCCTGTGATATGAAATCAGTACTAGGCAATTTGATATGAATTCAAGGTCTTACTCGACTACCCTTTTAATATTTTTTTTATTATTCCTTGCTACCCTTTGCATAACGCCGCTGATAGGCTCCAGCGAAATCAGTCTTGCCCGTGCATTTTCATCCACACTGGCTATTTCTAACAATGTGGATGCCAACATTCTTTTCCAGGTCCGGCTTCCCAGGATTCTTCTGGGTGCCTTAACAGGTGCAGCATTATCTGTCGCTGGTGCTATTTTTCAGGCTCTTTTAAGAAATGATTTAGCAGCCCCTTTTACATTGGGTGTCTCTAGTGGGGCAGCTCTTGGAGCGGTAATTGCGATTGCCTTAAATTTAAACTTTGCGATACTGGGCTTCTCGGTAATTTCACTGTTCTCCTTTATAGGCTCTCTTGGCGCCATATTTTTGGTATTCAGTCTTGTGCGCACTCGCCATGGAGAGTTCCCGACCGCGGTGTTGCTTCTAGCAGGAGTAACCGCCAATTTCTTTTTTGCGGCCATGGTAATGTTTATTCACTATATGTCAGACTTCAGTCAGTCGTTCCGAATCATTCGCTGGCTTATGGGTGGATTAGACATCACCGACTATAAAACAATTCTAAGTGTATGCCCGGTAGTATTTGGGGGGATATTTATTTTGATGTTTATCAGTAGAGATATGAACCTTATCAGCACCGGGGTTCAATCTGCATCCAGCCGTGGAGTGAATGTCGGCAGAATTCAAAAAGTGGGGTTCATCACAGCCTCACTTATCACCGGAACCGTTGTGGCAACCTGCGGCCCTATCGGTTTTGTAGGGCTAATCGTCCCTCATATCGTTCGACTCTTTGTCGGACCTGACCTCAGGATACTTATTCCTGCATCCATGCTATTCGGCGCCAGTTTTTTAATTATCTGCGACACTTTTGCCCGGACATTACTGGCCCCCACAGAAATTCCAGTGGGTATCATTACGGCTATGTTAGGCGGACCCTTTTTCGTCTGGCTTTTAAAACGTAAGAGGCCTTCTTTTAAATGACAGCTAAAACTTTAATGATACAGGGAACAGGCTCGGGAGTTGGGAAGAGTATTTTGACCGCTGCCATCTGTAGATATTTTTTTAAATCTGGCTACAAAGTAGCGCCATTCAAAGCTCAAAATATGGCTCTCAACTCCTATGTAACGAAGAACGGAGATGAGATGGGACGTGCGCAGGTCTTTCAGGCAGAGGCATGTGGTATCAGTCCGGATGTCTTGATGAACCCTATATTATTGAAGCCTTCTGGAGATAACAACTCGCAAGTTATTTTAATGGGAAAACCGAGTGAGTCTCGCACTGCAAAAAACTATTACGCACTCCATGAAAAACATAAAGAAATTGTTCTTTCTGCTTTGCAAAAACTAAGAGAAGAATACGACCTAGTTATTATCGAAGGTGCCGGTAGCCCTGCGGAAATCAATTTAAAACAATGGGATCTGGTCAATATGTTCATTGCAGAACAATCAGACACCCCGGTTATTATTGTGGGTGACATCGACCGAGGCGGTGTTTTCGCTTGGATGAAGGGAACCTATGACCTGCTAACCCAGAGCGAAAAAAACCGTGTACAAGGGTTCATCATCAACAAATTCAGAGGCGATGTCGATTTATTATTACCCGGCGTAAAACAATTTGAAGAAATGGTTTCAAAGCCCGTACTCGGAATCATTCCCTACTCCAAGAACCTAGTGGTAGACGAAGAAGACTCCATTCCGAAGTGGTCCTATTACGCAGAGTCGGGTGCCGAAGGTGTCTTAGATATCGCAGTTATTTGGACACCAAGAATTTCAAATTTCACAGACCTCTCTCCCTTGGCATACGACCCATCCATTTCTATTCGCTATATCAATCACCCTTCACAATTAGGGAATCCGGATTTAATAATCCTACCAGGAAGTAAAAACACCATTGACGACCTAGTTTTCCTAAAGCAACAAGGGATGAAGAAAGCGATCTTAAGTTGTCACAAAGAAGGTTCTCTTGTTATTGGTATTTGTGGAGGGTTTCAAATGCTTGGCAATATCATTCGCGACCCTAATAACTTGGAAAGCAAAAATAACGAATCTACAGGGCTGGGTTTATTTGATTTAGAAACGACTTTCGAATCCGAAAAACTAACACGTCAGGTTGAACTCACAACTGTAGAAAGCAATATTTTGAAAGGTGGGTTGATCTGTCATGGTTATGAAATACATATGGGACGAACCACTTTCAAAACCCCTTATCGCTCTTTATTCACAAGCCCTGAAGATGAAAATCCTATGAGCTTTGGTATAATCAATCAAGAAGGAACCGTTCTAGGCACTTACCTTCACGGCTTTTTGGACAATAATCTCTTTCGTCAAGAATTACTTTGTTACATAAGAGAACAAAGAAACGTTAACCAGCCTTCAAAGCCTTTCGACTACACTCAGTTCAGGAAAGGTGAATTAGATCGTCTTTCCGATTTGTTAACGGATTCCGTAAATATGAAAAAAGTATCAAAGATAATAGGAGTATAATTTAAAACATTTCTAGTCAATAGAAACTTGGTTTAAACCCAGCACTACCCCGATGATGCAGCGAGGTACGAAATTTACTTCAAGCAATAACCTTTCTCAATATAAAACAATCAGTTCCAAATCTTATAAAATGGACCATTCTTGGCTTTGTTTATGTTTACTTAGTTCTAATATCATGTTTTAGTTTAGACATCTATTTGACCAAGAAATAGGTTGAGACTGCATTAAAATAATTTTTAAAATTAACTATTTAACAAAATTTAAATGAATTTATTTGTGAAAGATAAAAAAGGAATTGTTGTGTTGGTCGGTGCCGGCCCCGGGGATGAAGGATTGATAACCGTAAAAGGAAAAACCTGGCTAGAACGCGCTGATGTTGTGGTTTACGATCATTTAGCCAATAGGAACCTCAATCAACATGCAAGACCAGATGCTGAAATTATATATGCTGGAAAAAAATCGGGTCAGGCTACTTTAACTCAAGATGAAATTAACTCTTTTCTTGTCGAAAAGGCTCTGGAAGGAAAGATTGTAGTTCGATTAAAAGGAGGAGATCCTTTTATTTTTGGACGTGGGGGTGAAGAAGTACAGTTTTTAAAAAAGGCCGATATTCCTTTTGCTATTGTACCTGGGGTTACTTCGTCGATTGGCGTTTCTGCTTATGCTGGCATTCCACTCACCCATAGGGATTTTGCATCTAGTATGTCCATTATTACGGGTAGTCTTGGGGAAAATAAGAAAGCGAATGAGATAGAGTGGGATAAAATTGCAACATATGCTGGAACTCTGATTTTTCTAATGGGTGCTCGCAAATTAGACTTAATTGTTTCACAACTGATAAAGCATGGAAAATCTCCTGACACTCCTATAGCTGTTATTCAATCGGGGACAACTCCCCAGCAGAAAACCTGGACTGGGACTTTGAGCACTATTGAACAAGTCATAAACAAAGATGTTGTTAGTCCTCCAGCGCTTACCATCATAGGAGAAGTAGTCAAATTAAAAAACACAGTGGATTGGTTTGAGCAGCTTCCTCTTTTTGGGAAAACCGTAGTTTTAACGAGACCTAAAGATCAATCAGAAAGTTTAATAGATCTTCTTCAGGGAAAAGGTGCCACTCCGATAATCTTCCCTGTGGTACAAGATCACCCCCCTGTTGATTGGGGCCAGCTTGATCAGGCTTTAATGAATTTAAGTATATATGATGGTGTGTTTTTTTCCAGTGGGAAAGGTGTTCAATATTTTTTAAATCGACTGAGAGAAAAGAATTTGGATATTCGTGAACTTAAAGGACTTGAAATTTATTCGCATGGGACGAAAGCCAATGAAGCTTTAGAGGCATTAGGAATTCGTGTAACACCTATTTCCAATCCATCAGATGCGGAGACTTTAAAGAAGAGTATGGGAAAAGATAAACTTGCAGAGTGTAGGTATTTGTTGCCACGAGCTGCAAAAGCACCACAACAATTACCCGGATTATTGATGGAACTTGGAGCTGTGGTTGATACTATTTCGGTTTATCAATCCTTGCCTAATTGTCCCAAGGACACAAATTTTTTTGAGAGCTTTGGACTAGGAGAAATTAATGTAATTACTTTTACATCCGCAGAAACCGTGAATAACTTTTACAAATTGACTCCTAAGGACCTACTACCCCGGCTTAAAGAATCAAACATTGCTTGTATTGGACCTGCCACGGCGAATGCTGCAAAATTATTAGGTCTAAAAGTAAGAATTGTTTCGGAGCAATGCACTATAGAGGGGTTGGTAGAGGCTATGGAACTACACTATTTATAGTGGTTTAAAGATAGTAGTTTGTCGTGTAGTGGTAATTGCTTCGCCTGTATGCCTAAAAAAATTATCTCCCATAAAACTTTAGATTTTAATCTTGAATTTGATCAAAAGTAACCTATAATCAATCGGAGTTAAGCACGTTCAGGTTTTTCATTTGAGAATGAAAAGGGAAGGTTGTGAAATTCAACCACGGTCCCACCGCTGTGAGCGTGACGAAATCTGCAAAAAAGCCACTGACTTTTTTGTTGGGAAGGTGCAGAAAGTAGAGTGATAGCGAGTCAGAAGATCTGCCTGAAACTTAGTACTTAACCTTCTGGAGAAGGTGAGTGTTGAACTAGTTGATGAAGTAAAAAGGGTACATCAACCTCAGTCCTTTTGATAAGGAGTGAGGTTTTTTTGTTTTTGCATAAGCAAACACCTTTAAATTATATTTTCTAATCATTTAGTTAATTCATATCAAATTTTAATGAAGGGTCATGCTATGAAAAGAATTATCACTATTTTTTGCCTGGTTACTATCTTAAGTCCTGTAAGTCTTTTTGCTTTTGATTGGAAAAACCATGATCTATCCAATCTAGTTATCGTTACCAATCGAGATGCTAATGAATTAACCATAGTAGATATGATCAAAGATGAAGTGATTGGCAAACAAGAGGTGGCACTAAACAGTCAGGCTCATATGACCGCATTTTCGCCGGATGGACAAAAGCTAGCCATTGCAGCGACAGCCAGCAACATGGTTTCCGTCCTAAACTTAAAGACCAATGAAGTAAAGGATATTAAAGTTGGAGCAGGACCAGAGCATATGGACGTCAGTAAGGATAACCGATGGTTGTATGTCGGAAATATTGAAGGAGGAACGGTTTCTGCTATTGATTTGGATCAAAACCGGGAAGTGGCACGACTGGAAGGTTTTCTTGAGCCTCACGGAGCAACGATCTTAGCAGCGGGAAATAAAGTTTATATCCCAAATCGGGGGGCTCAGTTGGTGGGTGTTGTTGAGTCAGCCGGACAGTTTTCAAGCAAAGGTATTTCCGTAGGGTCTCTTGCAGGACTGGCCTCTTTTGAAAGAGATCAAGCTGGTGCTGCGATGCACCGAGAACGATCTATCCCAGTTAATGGAGTGGCGAACGTTACTCTGACAATAGATGAAAAATATGCTTACATTGCAACTGGAGATGCCAATTCAGTCACTGTCATAGAAACACAAACTGATCAAATCATCAAAACCATTTCCGTGGGAATAGATCCTTGGAGAGCTTATGCTTCTCCGGATGGTAAATATATGATCGTACCAAATAACGGTGACCAAACCGTTTCTGTTATTGATGTAAAGTCTCACACTCTAGTGGCTTCCCTAACAGGTGGATCGGATATGACAGGAATAAATTTTGCCAAAGGTGGGCAAAAAGGATATGTGGTAAGCCGAGGAGAAAATAAAGTTTTGGTTTATGACTTTTTGGCTATGAAAAAAACAAGCCAGCTTGATATGGGAGAAGGTGCGCGTCTTGAAACGGCTAGCACAACCCCCGCAGGTAAAAAAATCTATGTAGCTTCTTCTACAAATAACTCTCTTTACGTAATTGATACTGCCTCAGATAAAGTAAAACGTATTAAGGACGTTGGCAAGTTTCCTTGGGGAGTGAGTATTTACAAAGGGCAAAACTATTGTCACTAGTTCTGTTTTTTATTTCTTAAATTTAAATTCAATTTCACTGTTGGGTATCAACATAAAGCTTGGCATTGAGTTTTCGGATATCTTTCTTTTGGCAAATAACTATGAAAACCACTGACGTCCTGCCGGATGACTATACTGTTTATATCGCAGGTCATGGCAGTAGAAATAAGGATGGAATTGAAGAATTTTTAACCTTATCCTCCAAGTTTAAAAAACGAGAACCTAATAGAATTATGGTTGAGTTCGAGGATCAGGTGGGAGAGCCGCAAGCCGGACATCATCACCATGTACGTTGAATAGAAGGACATCACGGTTTAGATCATGAACACCCCCATGATCATCACAATTCGGACCACAAGAAATAAGCTGGTTCTTGCAAAAGTAAGCTAGTTTATGACTACCTATCTACCTCATCCAATAGAAAAAAAAAGCTACGATATAATTGATAGCCTGATTGATTTATCTGCCTATCCAGAGAGTCACCGCGAAATATTCAAGCGTGTTATTCATACCACTGGAGATGTGGATTTCATAAAAGGTTTGACGATTTCAGATCGCGCCATTGCTTGCGGAGTTAAAGCCATTCGTGAAAAGGCTTTGATCTGGACAGACGTGACCATGGTCCAAACAGGATTGAAAAGATCCTTGATGGAGCAATGGGAATTAGAATCTGTTTGCTTTATCCATGACCCAGAAACATTCCAAAAAGCACAAGAAGAGAAGACGACAAGAGCTGTAGCAGGTTTAAGACGCCTAGCGGAAAAGAAAATAAAATCTCCACTGATTTTAGTGATTGGAGATGCGCCCACTGCACTCCTTGAAGCGGTTAAACTAACATCAAACAAGGAACTTAAGGTCGATCTAATTATTGGCATCCCTGTCGGGTTTGTTGGTACTGAAGAAAGTAAAACGGCATTAAGTCGGCAGTTCGCAACTCCCTATATAACTAATACAGGAACGCGTGGTGGTTCCACGGTGGCGGCTTCAATTTTTAATGCTTTAATGATCTGGTCTCTCAAGGAAAAAGAGTTTACCCCATAGGAAACTCATATGGACGATTCGTTTATTGATTTGACTCTTCCTTCGGACAACAACCTGTATCGAGGTATGACAACAGGGAGTTGCGCTACCGCGGCTGCAAAAGCTGCGTTGAACCTTCTGCTTTATAGTAAGAAGTCGAATCAGGAAATAATTGGCCTCCCTTCCGGAGAAAAGTTAAAGGTCCATATAAATTTTTCACGGGAAACAGAATTGGGCGCTATAGCTCAAGTCACCAAAAATGCGGGAGATGATCCCGATGTAACCCATAAATGCAATATAGAAGTAGAGATTAAGAAAAATAACGCTAAAGAGTTTCGTTTTTTTGCTGGTGAGGGCGTAGGGCTGGTGACGGAAGCAGGGTTACAAATCCCACCCGGGGAGCCTGCTATCAACCCGGTTCCACGAAAAATGATCATTGAAAACTTGATTTCATTGCTAAAAAAACCCTCATGCCCTAAAGCGTGGGTTCAAAGTGGTTTAGATGTTGTTATCAGTGTTCCAGGAGGAAAAGAAATTGCCACAAAAACTTTTAATCCTCGATTAGGGATTCATGGTGGAATATCGATTCTTGGGACAACCGGAATCGTTGAGCCGATGTCCATAAGTGCTTGGAAGGCCTCGATCGAAACTTATATCGATGTTGCCTTGGCAGCAAATTCTGAATATATCGTGTTCAGTCCAGGAAGATGGGGGCAAAATTTTTTTCACAAAGAAAAAAATGTTCCATTAAAAAGAATTTGTATCATTTCAAACTTCATAGGATTCTCTCTTAACAGCTTAAAACACAAAATAAGACAGCACCCAAAAACTTTGAAAACGCTTGTGCTAGCTGGACATCCTGGGAAGTTTGCAAAAATTATTGCGGGGCATTGGAATACTCATTCAAGCGAAGCTCCATCGGCTTTACCAGTCATATTAAGCATTGCTAAAAACTTTACGAGTCAAGAAGTCCTGGCGGATTTAAAAACTTCTAGAACGGTTGAACATCTGATCCAACTGAGTAAAGCCCAAGGCATTCAGGAAAATTTATTTAACGCAGTCTCCAACGAAATATTGAAAGCCGTATCAAATTATTTAGATCGTGAGGTAGGCGTGCAAATTTTACTGGCTGACTTTAAAGGTAACCTTATAGGTCAAGCACCTTCGGATAAAAAATAATTAATAGTTGATAGAAATGATAAAACCCATAGGTACATTTATTGGAGTTGGGGTTGGCCCGGGACCTGAAGAATTTATTACAGTAAAAAGTCTTAAGGCCTTGATGCGAGCAGATAAAATTCTAGTGCCCAGGGCACAGGGGTCTAAAGATTCTGTGGCCTTAACTTGCATAAAGGATGTCGATATCTCGATGGATAAAATTGAGTTTTTAGACTACCCCATGTCGAATGATAAAAACTTACTTCACTCCATTTACGGTGAGATTGCAAAAAAGATCATTGTTGACCTGAAAAAAAATCTAAACTTAGTCTATATCACAATAGGAGATCCATATATTTACTCTACTTATTCTTATACCCTCCACGCATTAAAAGAGCTCTTTCCGAAAATTTTAATCACCACTTATCCGGGAATCAGTTCTTTTCAGGCATTGGCAGCTGCCATGAATTTTCCTTTGGCTGTAGGAAAAGAGAAAATACTGATTCTCCCCTGCCCCGAAACGCCTGAGGAACTGAAATTTCAAATTGAAGGCAATGAAAATATTGTTTTAATGAAAATTGGAGACCGCTTCGATTGGGTGCGAAAGCTGTTAATTGAGATGGGTATTGTGTCAAATTGTGTTCTTGGAAAGAGAGTGGGTTTGGATAATGAAATTTTAACAAATGATCTAATGTCATTGAAGATAGATGAGAAGCCCGGTTATTTATCTGTATTAATAATCAGAAAAAAGTTTTCCGTTGGGAGAAATGAGATATGAAAGTTTTCTTTATTGGTGCCGGACCAGGTGATTTAGAGCTTATCACCTTGAAGGGAGATAGATGTTTGAGAGCTTGCCATTATGTTATGTATGCAGGTTCGCTGGTTAATCCTGAGTTTATTAACGGGGTACCTGATACTACAAAGGTATACGATACTGCAAAGCTAAACTTGGATGAACAAGTTTCCATATATAAAGAAGCAAAAAACTCCAATCAGGATGTTGCTCGATTGCAAAGTGGTGACTTATCAATTTATGGAGCTATTGCTGAACAAATGCGTGCTTTGGATAATCTGGAGATTGAGTATGAAATTATCCCAGGAGTTTCTTCGATGGCGGCAAGTGCTGCAGCCCTTAAACGTGAGTTAACACTTCCTGGTGTTTCGCAAACCATTATCCTTTCCCGAATCAGTGGAAGAACTAAGGTGCCAGAGGATGAGGAACTGGAAAAGCTTGCCTCACACAAATGCACATTGTGTTTGTTTTTATCTATTTTAAAAATGGAAGCAATTACCGAAAAGCTTTTGAAACACTATGATCCCAATACACCGGTAGCCGTTGTCTATAAGGCCAGTTGGCCTGAAGAAAAAATTATTCAAGGAACGTTAGCGACGATTGTGGGGAAAATGAAAAATGAAAAAATGACTTTATCTGCATTAATTATTGTTGGAGATGTTTTGAGACCAGAGGACTTCAAGGACTCTCAACTTTACTCTAAGGAGTTTTCGCACTTATTTAGAAAAAAAAGTGTTTAAACGCGATCCTATTGCAATAGTTATTGTTCGGCCAGAAGGTTTACTTTTGGCGCGGAGGCTCCGTAAAGCCTACCCTTCGTGGGAT
>Ga0115000_10004077_pt1 | contig 12025 bp, 8 predicted proteins | sample ArcticOcean_MG_C_6_FD_89690 | JGI IMG/M metagenome (GOLD analysis project Ga0115000, IMG submission 89690) | Marine microbial communities from western Arctic Ocean - ArcticOcean_MG_CB8_128 | ecosystem: Environmental > Aquatic > Marine > Oceanic | place: Arctic Ocean: Canada Basin | collected... | reverse complement strand
GGACCATACTGAGTACATGATAGGCCTCAGTAATCGTTCTGGTGGGCTGGATGGACTCTACCACTATCAAAAGGATGTAAACACACCTAACGAAGGGAAGTGTCTCGTAGAATTTTGTTCCCGCCCTCCGAGCGCGGGCAATCGGCTCCAGTTCCGCCGGATACGTATGAAACCTGGGCCGGAGTACTTATATTGTACTAACTGGACGGTGGATTGCGGCGTTAATCGCTGGTGTACTTTGGTAAGTCGTAAGACTCGTCCGCGAATGTCCCCGCAGGGCACAAATTTCTGGGAGCCGCGAGGGTATGTTCCTGGGCCGCTACTCTGAAATATTTGGTCGCGGTGACCGACTATGGTGCTAACTTAATTTGGGAGCTCACTTATTTCACTCTACCTACCCGGGAAGTTGCCAAAGTCAATTTTTGGGCCTTCGGGCAGCCGCGGGAATTTCAAAACAAAGTTCATTTCTGACGAGCATGTGTTGTTAGACATCCTACCAACACACATTAATTACGCTGACCGCCCGGCCGCAAGTATAGCCCAACTTCGGGTGATCGCGGACGCCGCCGCGCGAGGTGTGTTGGAAAAACCCGTTGGCGCCATCGAGCACACGCCGGTGGCGTGGGGCGACCTGGACACGCACGTATAGTAACACTAAGTTATGTGAGCGCCCTGCGTTCCCGCGGGACGGAGAACACACATGGGCCCGGCGGCTCCCGCGGCCCGGCGGTCTGGTAGTAGATCAGCGAGAAGCGCTCGCGGCCGGAGTCGTACGGCGCGACCCAGTGCGGGTTGCGGCCGTCGATCTTCCCGAGCCTGTTCGCCGTGTCCACGTAGCAGACGATGCGCGCGGAGGCCTCCACGCAGATGCCGCCGGTCTTCGCGGGCCCGTCAGCAAAGTCGCCCAGCGCCAACCCGTAGAACGGGCCGACGTTGCGCTTGTCGATGTGGGGCGATCCCACGAACTGCGACGTGACCGCCAGGGCCGTGAAGGCCGCGGCGAAGGCCGGGTCGACGCCCTTCATGGCTTCGACGGCCAGTTCCCACAGCCGCGCGTGCCGCCTTAGTTTAGCGACGGCCCGCAGTGCTTTCGTCGAGCCGGCCTGGAACTGGGCCGGCGACGTTAATATCGTGTACGCCTTTGCCTTTATGGTCGGCCGTTCTCGCGAGCCCGGCTTCTGGTCGGCCCGCCACGCCCGTAATTCCTCCAGTAATAGCAAGCGGAGGGGTTCGGGCACTTCTGCGCCCTCGACGTAGACCGTCTTTCGGGACGCGCGGCCCGAGGCGTCGCACAGCCCCTCGTCCGCGTAACAGCTTAAAACGGCCTCCATGACGGCACTTCGGCCGCACGTCGCGGGGTCGCTCTGGTCCCGCCCAAAGTCTGATGTAATACGCCGCCGCAAATGCGTCGTGTTCCACGGTTCCAATTGGGCTCGTAATTGCAGGGCGTCCCTTTGCGCCGGCGAGAAGCCCTCGTAGGCGCCCGGCGGCGAGGAGCCGTCCCTTCGGACCGTCACAGTCATCTCGATAGAGACGGCGACCCCCAGCGTACTGGCGGCCTCGTCATATAATGCTTCGGTATTGGCGAGCTTGTTGAAGCGCACGTCGAGGGACTCTAGTCTTTCAAGGCGCGCGAGGCTCTTCAGTCGAAGCGCCGCCGCGCTCCCTAAGAGGCAGTTGTGCTGCGCCGAGAGGGTTACCAAACGTGGCGGGAGGCTTTCTGGTAAATATTCAAACCAGTTCCGGTCGATATCTAGAATGCGGAGGCACGGGAGCGCGGCGAGCCCGGGCAACGCACTCATGCAGTTCCGCGACGCGTCCAAAGATAGTAATGTGGCGAGGCGCGGGACCGCGACCAACGCCGGCGCGTCAAAGGCGAAGAGGTTTCTATTGCGGAGCGACGCCGTCTCCATGTCGGTCGGGTCGTCCGGCGCGTCGACCACGACGCGCCACCCCTCTTCCTTCCCGATGTCGGCGTCGTGGAGCGTCGTCGTTCGTTCCCCGTCTACTGTTGTGACCTCCATGGTGCCGTGACAGTCGGCGACGATGGCGCGCCGGTGTGCGAGGTGCGGTAACGCTTTGATACGCAGGTCCCCCTCCAGGGCCTCGACGTATGCTACCACAGGATGCGGTCCCTCCCTGCTCGCGGTTTCCATGACTTCTGCGCGCGCCGCCTCGACGTCTTGCCCATTCGCCGCGAACGCCCGGGCGCGGCCCGTCTTGCCCCCGAGGCCCCGGGCCGCGGCCGCGCCCGCCGGCTCCGCGGCTTGAAACGAAAGGCCCTTCTCTTGGACGTACAGCTCCGCGGCTTTGCGCGCCGCCGCCAGGTTCGCCGCCTTGCGCGCTTTAGTGCGCGCGCGCTTCGCAGCGTTCTTCGACAGGCCCTCGGGGACCGCGAGCGCGCTGCCGGTCCAGGCGTCGTCGTCGTCTGCTGCGTTCACGGTGCTGGCGCTCTCAAGTTCGCTCATAGTGCCACCCGCTTATGCTACGTAGCCGTGATCGCAGCGATGCTGCCGGATGCAACGCTGCCGAGTGATTAGATCGCTCGCTTTCAATAGAGGCAGCTCTTGCTCTACACCGTGACGGACTGCTGTAAAATTGCACCGAGGCAACCAACCTATTGATGATGAGGCTTCTGTAGCGAACACTGCTGGCGGGCAGGATATTTCTTAGCCGAGCTCTCTTGCATGCAAGGTCGAAGCCACAAAACCCGTCTAAATTTGACTCCGGCGCGCGGCCAGGGCCAGGGAACTAACGATCGGGCGCAGCCTACGCCGTCGTCGTGAAGACACTAAAACAACAACTCACGCCGCCACCGCCACGGCGTGCTTCCAGCCGAGCGCCACGTCCACCACCGCCGCCGTCTCTCTGACGACACTCCCGCAGGCGAGGCCGGGCGCCAGGTCCGGCGCGTAGACTAAATTATCCGACGCCAGGATGGCCACGGCGTCCACGCCGCCTTTGATGGCCACCGCCTTGACACCACTGGGCAATCTAACCGGCCGCGGTGCGTGCACCATCTCCCGCGACCCGCGCTCCAGCCCCATGCAAAAAACAGCACCCTGCTCATCTAAAACGACGCAGTGGAAGGAGGAGCAGGCCACGTCCACGTACTTCCTGCCCGGGACCGGTCGCGGTACCAAAGCGTCGCCGTACAAGTCCGGAAGGTCCCGAGACACCTCGGACGGCTTGGACGAGGAGGCATCGCGCATCTTGCCCCACACGAAGAGCCGGCCGTCCTTGGTTAAACACGCGGAGTGGTTCAGACCGGCCCCGATGCCACTGCACTCCTCCTCCATAACCTTCATGACCGAGGGCCGCGAGTTCCGCAAGCCGTCCCCCAGCTGCCCGGCGTCGTTCTTGCCCCAGGCATGCACTAAACCGTCCGCACTCAAACAAATACCGTGGCGGAAGCCCAGGGCGATGCTTTTTACGGCTTTCTGCGCCGTGTCCCACTTGACCGCGGAAGGCTCCCGGACCACATCAGAATGATCACCGACGCCGCACTGGCCGAAGGCGTTGGCGCCGAAGCATTCGAGGTCGCCGTTCGTCTTCACGATTGCCGTGACGCCGGCGCCGCACGCTATCATGGAAGCATGATCCGTGACGGGCGTCGGTCGCAGCCGCAGACTCCCGTCCCGGTCCATCCACAGCGCCGTCGCGTTCACGACGCGGGTTAGTCCTCTCCCAAACGCACCCGCCCGGTGGATGTGCGAGAGCCTCAAGGCGCTCTCGGGCGGTTCCAGGTAGCGGCCCCAGACGACCGCGACGCCGTCCTCTAAGACGGCCGCCGAGTGCGCCCAGCCCGCCGCGACGCTCGTGACGTTCACCTTGTTGTCGTTGTCGTCTTCTACAGGAACCAGCGCGTCCCTATCGTTCCAGTCGCCGCCGCCCAAACATCCGAGGAAGCCGGGGCCGCGCGTCGCGAGGTACGTGCGTTTTTGTGCGACGCGGCGCAGCGGGCGCAGCGCGGCGCGCATCGTAGCAGTGCGTGCCGTCTCGACTGGCGTCCTCGCTCGCGCGTTCGATGGCTTCTCGCGGAGGCTGTGGCTTGCGTGGCGTCTGCTGCACTTGCGAAGCCGTGCAGCTTCGGTGATGTTTTGGTGCAGCTATTTGGAGTGCGCAGGCAATCGATGGAATTCTTTGTGCAGCTCGACTACAGATCTGGTTTGCACATGCGAGGCACAATTGCGTGGTCAAGGAGAGAAACCCGCACGTATCTCTCGCGAGTACTCCCAAACGCCAGCGATCTTTCGCCGGGCGAGCCCTCCCCGGACAGGCCTCCGAGGCCCCGCCCGCCCGGATTCTCTAGCCTCACTAGGGTAACTCTTGCCGCGTTGTGTCGATTGCTTCTCCGCGGCGTTGTGCTCAGTTCGCACCGCGCGCCACCGCCCGAACGCAAGCACGTCCCGGACCGTCCTAGCGGCAGCCCCGCGCACCACCAGCCGCACCACAGCCGGCGCACGCACCGACAAGGGCAGCCCCAACGCGCTCCGTAGAGCACTATGGCCAAAAAAGGCAAGAAGGGCAAGAAGGACAAGGGCGCCGCCGAGGCCGAGGCCAAGGCGGCCGAGGAACTGAAGGCCAAGGAGCAGGAGGCCAAGCGGCGGCACGAGGAGGACTTGAAAGCAAGAGAGGCGGGTCTCATTTTGAGGGAGGAGGGCATCGCTAAAAGGGAAGCGGACGCCGCTGCTCTGGAAGGTGATTTTAGAGGCAAGCTCGAAGGCCTGGATGCGGAGGTCACGCTACGAGCGAGATCCGGCATCGCGTCGGCCGAAGCGAGAGAGGCTGCGACGGAACGACGGGCCAAGATGCGCGAAGAGGAAGCCGCACAAAGAGAAGCGGTCTTCAAGGAGGCGGAAGGAACCATGGCCGTGAGAGAAGTGGAAGTGGCTGCCCGAGAGGCCGCGATGGGAGAAAACGTCATCGGTGGCGTGGCCGCGCGTTTGGACGCCATGCTCTCCGACCAGGCCATTTCTCGCGACCAAATGACGCAACGCAAGAAGGAGATCGCTAAAGAAAGAGACGCTCTCAAAGTCAGAGAGGAGGCCTGGAAGGACGAGGTCCTAAAAATGGAAGCGACGCTGGCCCAAAAAGAACGGGAAGCGCGCGGCCGCGTGGAACGGGAGGAGCGCAAGCTCATGCAGAAGGACTTTACACTGAAGCGACGGCTGTCTCGACGGGTGAAGGAGGCCGGTGCGATCGTCCAAGCGCATCGGGCCGAGTGCGACGTGCGCGATCGACGGTTACGCGTGAGAGAGGAGGAGATCCGGCGGCGGAACACGGATTTGGTGTTCTTGTTGAGAAGAGCGAGGAAGTACGAGGCCTCGGCCAAGAAGACGCAGCGCCGGCAGCTGGACCCGGCCACCATTGGGGTCGATGACGTCGATGATGCGCCCTGGGAATCTCAAAGAATTGAGCGGCCGCAGACCGCGCCTCTGAGAAGGAGCGACGAGTTGCACCCGGAACTCGATGATTTAGAAATGCGGGCCACGCAGGGGTTAGAAACGTACGGCGACGATGTACCAGATGAAAACGAAATGAAGTCCCCCATGAACTTGTACAGACCGCCCACGAACCCGGCGGAGAAGTTCACGGACTTCAAGCAGCCCCCCGCCGCGTCCATTCCCGCGTGCGAGTTCAAGGCGGTGCTCATGCGGGTCCAGAGCATGGAGGACGAATTGGCGGAGGAGCTGCGAGGCCACACGGGCGCGGACCCGGACGAGGAGGCGGACGCCGTGGACGCCGCCCTGAAGGACGTCCAGGCGGCCGAGCGGTTGGTCCTAGCCGCCGAAGGGCTGGCGGCCTCGCCCAAGGCGTCTCGGCCGTACGCGGCGCGGCACCTGCCCGAGCCGGGCCCGGCGCTGGCGCCCTTCTCGCTGGAGGACGACGGGCCCCTCGGCTTCGACCTCCCGGACTTCGCGGTCGCCGCCTAGGCCTTCCCCCCTCCCCCTGCATAAGGCGTTCTCCCCGACCCGTAGATGACGCTCAACGTGCGGGTACTTCAAGTCATGCCGAGCGGGGGAAGTTTATATGCTGAGCTGCTGTGCGGCGCATGCATGGCTCGCATAGCTCGTTAGAGCGCTTCGGATAAAAAGCTAGGCGGCTGCCGACGCGCTGCGACCGCGCCAGACTTGTGCAGCGCTGCGGATGCGCGCTCTCCGGGCGCTGGCGCTCCTCGCCGCCACCGCGGCCGCCCGGAAGCGCGCCGACAAGCGCTCCGACACGAAGCGCTTCTACCGCAACGCCACCGCGTTAAAACCGCTCACCGGCGGCCGCCTCGCCGCGATAGTCCTCAGCCACAACCACGAGGCCACGGCCGCGCGCATCGCGGAGGCGTTAGAGGGAGAGGTCGACGCGGTCGTGGTCGTCGAGGACGGCTCCACGGACGGCTCCTACGCGGCGTGGCGGGACGCGCTGCGCTCGCACGACGACGCAAAGGTGATCCAGACCCCGGACGTGCACGAGATCCGCGCGTACAACCGGGGCGCCGCAGCGACCGAGGCGGACGTATACTGTTTTTTGCAGGACGACGACGTACCGAGCGACCGGGGCTGGGGCCGGCGCGTCATGGGCCTCTTCGACGCTTTTAGAGAACAAAGACTGGCGGTCCTCAGCGGGCTGGCAAGTGAAGTCTGCCAGAGCGAGTGGGGCGAGGTCCAGGTGCAGCATCCACCAGCCATGAAGAATCCCAGGATCACGCGCAAGATCCCTTTTATGTATGATGGTCTTCCTTTTGCCTTCGCCACAGAGGCCTGGCTCGCGCCGCTCTGCGTCAGAGCGGACGCGTGGGCGGCGTTACACGGGTTTGACGAGACGCTAGCGCGCCCGGGCGAGCCAGGCATCGGCCTGGACATTCATTTATCGCTGCGGGCCGGGGTGCTGGGCTACACGGTGGGCGTCTTCGGGGCCCTCTTCGAGCGCGGCGTCGGCGGCCACGGGACTGTAAGTTCACAAGCGAAGGCGCAATTGCGCCTACGCAAGCGCGCGGAGATCGGCGCTAAAATCCGGCGCGTGGCCGGCTGCCGTTGGCCGCCGGAGATGTTGAACCACGCGGCGGCGCTGAACGAGGCGCTGCTCCAGCGGCGGCCCGCGGGCGACGCGGCGCGGCGCGAGGCCGCGGAGAAGTGCGCGCGCTTCGCGCGGCGCCCGTGCCGGGCCCTGTGACGGCGTCGCCTTCGACCTTTTGGCGCGGTGGCGCCGACGCGCGAGGCCATTCGAAAGGGCCTGAACAAGCGCACTGGCGCCGGCTTCTTTCTATGTTGTTGACTTCACATGTAATAAGGTTATGCCGCTAGTAGCTGTTCTCGTCCTCGAGCGTAGCTTGGTTCGCGAACTCCTCGACGGCGATCTCCCGGCACTTGGCGAGCATGTCCTCGTCGGGCTCCTCGCCGTTGGCTAATACAGCAATGCACTCCTCGATGGGGTCGTCCGTGGACGCGAGGTGGTCCTCGCGCTTGGGCGCGGCGTGGAGCGTGAGCGCGACCTGTGGGCGGATCGACCGGTGAGCGCCCGATACTCTACGTCGCGTCGATGGCGTGGGTCCTGGCCGACAGCCACGCCGTCGCGCAGGCATCGCAGCGCCGTGGACGGATAGAGCCCTCACGAGTTCCGACACGTGAAGCCCGGCGAGTGAAGGCGCCGCGAACTTTGCGCGCGGGTAGCGACCAGGCCGTGCGCGGTCACCTCGAAGCCGCGGGCCTGGTCGAGCGCCAGCGCGGCGGCGGCGCCGCGCGCCGGCGTGAACGCCTCGGCGGCGCCGAGCAGGCCGAGCGCCGCGAGGAGGATCCGGAGGGGAGACGCTTGCATTTTATTGAGCTGCTGAGCGGCCGTTTCGTGCGTCGATGCGTTCTTGACGTATAATATGCTGTGACGAGCTGTTTAAAGCTTCCCTTGGTCTCGCCGGACGCACCCGCGCCCTTGCGTAAGGTCTTGGAGAGTTTCTTTTGCTTTTTTGGCCCACGCGGCCCGCAGAGCATGCTCGAATTGGCGGCCTCCAACCCTCCGCAGAGTACTCTCCAGACACTTGCATAGGTGCAGTGGGGACTTTTGGCAAACATTCTGGGGTGGTGACGGGTTTCTCAGCAATTAGCCAGGTTTTTAGTCCAGCACAATTGCTTGGACGAACCACAGTCTGCTTGTGCTGCTAGCTCGCACGTTTCCGACACCTCTAACCGGTTACGTTGCAAAACAGTAAGCTTACCGCAGCGGTCGCACGCGTCGGTAAAACCCAGGCGCTCACAGCAGCACACGTGTCGGCATGGCGGGCAGCAAGCGTAGGAGACGACCACCGGTCGATACGCTAGGACCGCAGAACTACGCGAGCCCGCCGGCCAAGAACGCCCGCGTCTCGGCGCGGCTCCAGTCTCTGTATTCGCCGAGCGAGCAGCAGACCGTGGTAAACGTCGTCCGCGCCGGCATGCCCTACAAAGTGAGGCCCTGGGTCAAGCATTTCAAAGCCATCGGCGGCGAGGGGCCGCAGTCCTTCTCCGTGCCGCGCTGGGCCCCGACCGGCCCGCTCTCGCCCGACCTCCAGGCCATCAAGCATAATCCGGCGCCGCGCGCGCGCAAGGCGCCGTCGAAGGGGAGCCCGCGCGCGTCGCCCGCGCCCGGCAGCGCGTCCGAGTCCGCCAACGAGGAGTCGCGGGACGGGGACGCGGCGCACCGGGCGGCGCGGGAGGCCATGGTCCTGTGACCGGGTCGTCCTGATTTGCGTGCCCTTCGCGACGCCGCGCCTACGCCCGGCGTTCGAACGCTTCCAGGGCCGCCCTGCTACAACGTGCCGCTCCGTGGACGCTGACTGCCGCGACCGCCGACCGCGTCGACGCCCGGACGGCTGCTCGCCTCGGAGGCCCTCTGCTCCAGTACCACGATAGTTGCATTAACTGCATTTCAAGGACTTCATTTTTATTTTGGCTCACATTGTCGGACGACGCTAAAAAGTCATGGGGCGCATCCTCCCCGGTGTCCTCGCGCTCGCGCTGATGCGCGCCGCGAGCCGAGACTCGGAGGTGACGTACTGCGGAACGCGCGCGGGTTATAGGTGCCACGGCCGCGAAAAGCGATGTCACCCGGACGCCTCGTGCAACGGCCTTTTACCCCCCCTTGCGCCTATTAATTGAAATCAATTCCTATTATAACCCATGTCAAGCCTAGCTAGGCCTATGTAGGTCCGATAAAGGCCCCCGGCTCGAGCACAAGTAGGTGCGGGTTACGTAGTTTCGTCGGGCGTCGTAGCGCCCGCAAACAGTCGCGCACCGTGCTGCCGGCGGTCTTCGGGATGTGAATGAACCACACGATGGCGCATTGGGCGAGTCCGCCTTCCCAAACGCGTGAGCCCGTGACTCTCCTGCGGGAGCGCGGCGCCGGCGCGGCGGTCGGCGCCTCGACTGGGCCCGCGTCCGGCGCGTCGGGGGCGCTCGCCGCCGTCGCCGGCGCGGCGGCCCGCCGAGACGCGCTCGCTGCCCGGGCCCAATCAGCCGTCGGGTCTACCGATGTTTGTGAGGCGTAGACAGCGCCCAAAAAGATCGCTGTCAACAGCATCACTGAGTCCTTTTTAGCAACTTTATGTGTGCTAAGCTGAGAGCCAGAACAGAGGTCTTGTGGCGTGTTTACGCGGCGTCGGCGGGCCTCTATGATCCACCGATGTCGCCCAGGGTCCTGGCCATCACAGGACAGGCAGACGTCATGCTCCAAACTCAAATCACAAAGCTAAAAAACCCGTCACGGTTTCAACTTATTGCTCGACCGATCCGCGAGCGCGAATCCGCGAGCGTGCAACATCTCCCAGGCACGCAGATAATAGTCCTAGAGACTTACTTCAGCTCTTCCACGTCTTGGCCAGCTCTCGGTACTCGTCGAACGCCGCCGCGTCCACGAGCGCGCCGACGTTCTTCGGCTCAACCCCCGAAATGAGGTCCTTGACCGCCAGCTCCACCTTTTTACCGGAACGAGTATAGGGAATCTTCCGGACCTGTTTCAGTAAAGCGGGCACGTGCGCCGTCGACGCGCCGTTTAAGATGGTACTCTTGATCTCGGCCTCCAACTCTTTGGTCAATTCGACATCATCTTTCGTCTTGACGAATAAGACGATGCGGACGTCGCCCGCTCTTTTCCCCGTCTTCAGCTGGTCGCCGATGACTAAAGAATCTTCCACGAGCGGATGCTCCTCCGCGAACCGATAGACCTCCGCGGTGCCTATTCTGACACCACCAGGCTTCAAAGTCGTATCCGATCGCCCATGAACAACAACCCCGCCCGCACTACCAACAGAACCAGTAACTTCCACCAGGTCCCCGTGGTACCACACGCCCGGCTCGCCCGTAAAGTACGCCTTTCGGTACCGCGTCTTCGCCGCGTCGTCGCCGTAGAACTTCACGGGCGCCGGCACCATGGGCGTCGCGCACACGAGCTCCGCTTTTTCGCCGACCACAAAGGTCTCCGCATCTCGGTCGTAGGCCCGGCCGTCCATCCCGAGCCCAAACGCCTGCAGCTCGCCCACGCGCACCGGTAGCGTGGGGTTCCCCAGCACGAAGCAGGAACAGATGTCCGTACCTCCACTAATAGAAGCGAGAATGACGTCGGCCTTGACCTTGGCGTACACGTATCTAAAATCTTCGTCGGTTAAGGGAGAGCCGGTGGAAAAAATAACTCGTAATGTGCTCATGTCATGGGACTCACTAGGCGTGACGCGCGTTCTACAAGCCTGGAAGTATCTAGGAGCGGTGCCTAGGTGCGTGACGCCTTCCGCCTCCACCAAAGACCACGGCGCGTCCAGCTTCGGGTACGCGGCAAAGCCGTCAAAACAAACAATGGACGCCCCGGCGAAGAGCGAAGAGGTCATCCAGTTCCACATCATCCAGCCGCAGGTCCTGCGCGGGGCGGCGCGTCGGTACGCGACGGCGTGGAGGTCTCCGGCGCGACGCCGTCGACACAATTTCTTAGGGACCCTCGGGTCGCACGTGTAGAAGAGCATCTTGTCCCCTTCCCGTAAGTCGCCGTGTAATACGAGCTCCTTGCCGTGCTGGAGCAACGTGTTGCCGCAGCCGTGGGCGATACTTTTGGGCATGCCCGTCGTTCCGGAAGAGTAGAGGACGAACTGCGGGTGACTGAACGGGACTCTCGTGAATTCCGGGTCTTCGTTACCTCCATCTAAGAAACTCTCCCAGCTCACGTACGTGTCGCTGGGCCATTGAGAAGCGTCGAAGGCGTTTCCTGAAGAAGAGATGATAACGACCGTCTCGACGGTCGGCAGCGCGGTCGCTAATTCCACGACTCTATCTATGGTAGACTCGGCCTTGCCCCGGCTCACCAGGCCGTCCGACGCGAACAAGACTCTGGGCCCCACTTGCCCGAAGCGGTCCGCGACCGCGCGCGCGCCAAAGTCCGGCGAGCAGCTCGTCCACGTCGCGCCCGTGGCCGTGGCCCCGAGCATGGCGACCACGGCCTCGCCCACGTTGCTGATGTACGCGCCGCAGGCCTCGTGCTCGTTGACGCCTAGTGCAGCGAGGGCCCGTTGGACTCGGCCCGCGTCCCTTCGTAATTCGCCGAAGGTCCAGGCCATCCGGTCTCTACCTTCGGAGACACTAATGACTGCCTCCGCGTCGACGAGCGGCGACCCGGCCTTGCCGTGCCGCAGCAAATTCTCGGCGAAGTTCAGGCGGCTCCGGGGGAACCATTCGATTTCGGGCATGAGACTCCCTTCCCTTGCTGGCGTATCGCTGCCTTCCCGCTCCACCCCTAAAAAGGTCTGGAGCGCCGTCCAGAAGGCGTCCGGTTCGCCGACGGACCAGTCCCAGAGCTGCTCGTAGGAACCATCAATTTTCATTGCGGCCTGGAAGCGCGCCATCGCCGTCGTCTTCACATAGTCGTCGTCGGGCGTCCAGAGGACGTCCCGGGCCGTGCTGGCGTGCAAGCCATGCGTTGCTCGGCGCACGGGTGCGACGAGGGCGCCGGCGCCGGCGCAGAGGAGCAGCCATTTTGCCATGGCTGCTCTGCTGCAGCTATTTTGCAGCGGTCAAGTGAT
>Ga0115000_10004076_pt1 | contig 12025 bp, 16 predicted proteins | sample ArcticOcean_MG_C_6_FD_89690 | JGI IMG/M metagenome (GOLD analysis project Ga0115000, IMG submission 89690) | Marine microbial communities from western Arctic Ocean - ArcticOcean_MG_CB8_128 | ecosystem: Environmental > Aquatic > Marine > Oceanic | place: Arctic Ocean: Canada Basin | collected... | reverse complement strand
GTGAAGAATATGAAATGATGGACGAAGGCCGACCATGGGGCAAAAAGATAGGAGCTGAATGGGACGAACCAGAGACTTCGGCAGACAGGGCACACAATCAACAATTGGCTGCCAAAAGAGCCGAAGCGAAAAAGAAGAAAGCCACAGCACCCAAGACAAATCAACCAAAGCAGTTGAATCTTCCTATGGGTGAAGCAGTATCAGTCGATGGTCGCACAAAGGGCTATCGAGATGCAATTTCACGAATCGCATCTCGACACAAGGCGATTGCTGATTTACCAGCAGCCACAGAGATTCCTGATGATACTGTACTCCCTGTTGACGAAGCGAATAAAGGAACTATCGCACGGTCAGTACGCAAGGGCACGGGCCCATTCACAGCAGTCGTTGTTGATCGAAAAGGCAAGGTCGCAGACCAAGAGCATTTTCAACATGCAGATGCCGCACCTGCGTTTGTATCAGAACTAAAGAAACGGTGGCGCGATCACAAGATACACATTGAAGATAAAGGGGGCTCGGTCGTCTATAATGAAAGCGTAGACGAAGAAGTCAACGGACCGGCGAGCAAGAGGGTAGTCAAAGCATGGAAGAATCTAGGCGACCGCGCAGCATACTCCAATGATACTGAACTGACCTATTTTCTCAATAGCGTATCTTCAATGATTGGTCGAGGAGCCAAGCCGGATGAAGTTCGTGCAGCCATTCACGATATTCTTCCTTTGATGAAGAAGCGAGGCGTCAAAGTCACGCCACAACAGAAGGCTGCACTCAAGAAGCTGGGCATCAAGGAAGAAGTCGAGATGATTGACGAACTCTCTGCAAAGACATTGGCTAGTTATATCAAAAAATCGTCTAATCAGAGGGACCATGCCGGCTGGTTGCGACCAGTTCGCCGTGAAAGAAATAAACGAAAGGGAATCGAGCGAGCTGTTGATAAATTGGTTAAAAAGAGCCCCGAGAAAGCGAAGACGAATGAAGAAGTCGATGAATCTGTAGTGGGTGCCTCGATAGCCGCCGCAGGGGTCGCCGGGATCGGCGCAGGAAAATATCTAGCGAAAAAGCTATATCCAATCACGAAGGCACAAAAAGCCGCACATCGAGATGCAAAGGGCGGGCCTGGATCTGAACAATATCGCGAGAAGACCAGAAGGCTAAAGATACAGACCAAAAAAGCGATTCAAGATGGTGAGCGGCGGAGCCGGATCGTCCGCGCGAAAGCGAAGACGAATGAGGAATATGATATGATGGTTGACGAAGGAACAATGACGAAGGATCATATAAAAGCCACTAAAGGTGAACGCGAATATGGTACGATCCGCATTGCTCCAAAGAACTTCAGTGGAAATCGTGATCGAAGCAACTTTCATGGCTCGCCCGAGCACCAGAAAAATAGAATCAATAAAGATGAGCGAGAACGTGATGCGACATTGAAGCACGATAAAGACCAAGACAAAAACAAGGGTCGATCTGGTCTGAATAGCACAGTACGAACTGCAATTAGATCCCATCAACTGAAAACAGCTCAAAAGAAGGCTAGAAAAGCTCAAGGATTCACAGAAGACGTTTCAGGTGAGATTGACGAAGGTGGGCTAGGTGGTCGAACCCAGAGCAATGTAACAAAGACAGGAACACATTCTTCCAATCTAAACTACGTCACCCGAAGCAAGAAGCAGGGTTGGAGTGACCGTGATCGCTCGTCTGCAAAAGAAAAGAAGCTGGCCAGCAAAGAAGCTCGCCGGGCAGGCAAGCAAGAAACTGAGGTTGACGAAGAAATCAAGGTCAAGATGGTCAAGACGATCCCGCCTCGCAAGTCGACCGTCAAACGTGATAAGTATCTCAGCCTGACAAAGGCACAGAAGATAGCCCTTGCAGGCAAGCAAGAAACTGAGGTTGACGAAGCAAAGCTCAGAATTCCTAAAGAGACAGGCACTCCTGGGATGACAAAGGCTAGTGGACCAATGACTCCATACGAAAAGTCAAAGGCATTCATTGCAGCACATAAACGAGACAACAAGGGTAAGCATCCCACACAGGCACAACATGACAAAGCAATTAAAGAAGACGAAACTGTAGATGAAATCTGGCGCACACCAAGAGATAAATATACAAAGGGTGCAGGAGGTCAAGGGCTTGCAGATAAAGAAACACATAAGGATCAGACTGGAGCCCAGAACGTAATTACCAAATACAAGAAACGGGCTGCGGATGCACAGCAATGGAAGAAGGACAACGGCAAGACTTCTACTGGAATTGAAGAGACTGCAACGGTCGGCGACAAGAATGCTCCTGTGACAAGTCAGGACATGGACTATCTTTCTGACTTCTACAAAGATGTCTATGGTACTCGCCCGAGAGGAGTTTACAAGAACATCAAGACTGTGGGTGATTATCAGGCAGAAATCGAATATCTTTCAAAGGCTGCAAAGGATCAACAAAAACAGGTCAAGCAGGATCGAATCAACCAAAAGAAGGAAAAGGCAACTGAGAAGAAAATTCAGAGGAAGCGTACATTTGGACCCAAAGGCGGAACTCAAAAAACGACACTCACCCCGGCCTTTACGAAAGCATTATCAAAGAGTCGAAGTAGACGATAATAATGAAATCATTTGTTGACTACCATATTGATGAAGCCAAGATCAATTTAAAGGGCCATACTATATCCCAACTGATAGGCGAGGTTTTGAATTTTAAGGGCAAAACCCTGATATATTTCGACACCGAAACAATGGGGTTTGATCCTAGGGAAGAGTTTTATCAACTTACTGAAATTGCTGCAATCGCATATAGTGGCAATACGTTTAAAACACTCAAGACGTACAACTATAAAGTTAAGTTATCAAATGCTACTAAGAGGTCCATGGTTAAAGGGACACCAGAAAATCTGGCATTCACAAAAAACCTTAATCCGGGGCCCGGGCATATTATGAAACCCGAAGACATTCTCCGAAAAACAAGATATGGAGAAAAGACGGCACCGTTTATTCATGAAGCACATGTTCTCAACAAGATGTTGAAGTTTATTGGGCAATTCAAAAACCCCATCTTGGTGGCACATAACATGACCTTTGATATGAGATTCATCAAAACTCGTGCATCACGATATGGAATTAAAATCCCCGACTATCAAACACTCGACACTCTTGATCTAGCCAAGCGATATTTCATTCCAATGATGGAAAAGGCTAAAGATAGTGCAGAAATGCAAATCATTCTTAAAGATATTACAGGAGAAAATTGGCGAGGAGAAATTAAACCTTCAGCTAAACTTGGAGTGTTAGCCAAGGCCTTGAAAATCAATGCAAGTGGTTGGCATAATGCCTTGGCTGATGTTGAGATGATGGTGGGAGTTACTAAAAAAATGCTAAATCTACTCAAAAAATATCAGAATGTAGACATTACTGTTATGAAAAATAAAAAGACAAAAAAGCAAAACTTCGTCGAAAACTATAGTGCCTTGTCGGTCAAAGGGCTGAAAACCCGAGACCTTGGTGTTGTGTACATATGGCTGACATGGGGAAATGCTGCAAAAACAGGGGTTGCAGAAAAAGATCCTAAATGGAAAAAGAGAAAAGAAATCATTGGTTCTGAATTGGGCCGTCGCGCGAAGGCAGGAGAGGAGCTTGCAAAGAGAGCCTTGAATAATAGAATGACAAAAGATGTAGACAAGTACGGAAAGAAGATAGTGATTCAAAAAAGCACACCAAAGCCTACTCTACTACAAAAAATAGCAAAAACGATCCAAGGCAAAAGAAAAGAGAAGCATTAATGAAATGCTCCTCTCTGAAGGGTATTAGCTGTTATTTATAGCTAATTTACTTTCGATATTTCCTAGTGTTACGTCGATACCGTAATTCATTTACTCGATTTTGTTTAATTCTCGAATGATTTCTATACTCTTTCGACACCACTGATGCAATCACAAATATTGACATGATTCCACCAAAAATTGCTGGGGTCACCATCGCTTTTAGTCTCCTTTCTTGTTGTGTTTATCTTGAAATTAAAAATGCGGTCACCATTGTGGCTGCGGAGCCCACGCCCCACATTAGACCTTCTGTAATCTTATGCTTGGTCATCCATCGGGCTGGATTCCAAGTCTTGGCCTGAGCCTGCTCTCTTAACAGACCTTCGATTGTAATCACAATCGGAACAGTAAACACTAGCGTCCATGGGTGCCAGAACCCAACAGCAACAATACCCGATAGTGCTGCTCCTCCTAAAAAGTGTAATACATTATCTGTAGTAAATACGTCAAACTTGCTCATACTTATTCTCCTGATGTAGTGCGATGACCGGGCTTCCTGTATTTAGATCTACGATCAGCTATGTGTCTTCGTTGCTCACTTCGTTTTGCTGCTCGGTGTCGTACCTTTTCAGCCGCATCGCCTTCTTTATCACCAGTCGCCAAAACCCGACGATGCTGTTCTTGTTCTCGGCCTCTGACAGCGCCATGGCGAATTTTTTCTTTCTCGTCTTCGTAACGATCTTCGCCAAGAAGATATTGTTTAAATGTTTTTATGAAATTACTCATGTCTATTTTACCTTTATGGTCGGCGATCTGGATCCGGTTGGTCAGACCAATCTATTACAGAAAGACTCAAGAGTTGGCCAACTTCTCTGTTGAATTTATCACGGATGTGGTAGTCGTCTCCTTCATCATTGTCCTCCACTGCCAAATCCGCCAATGCTTTTGCGACAACCTTATTGATCTTTCGCTGGTAGAGCTGTGTTCTCTTTTTCTGTGCGGCGATCTTTTTTGCCTTACTCAGCCGGCGAGACTCTGGTCCATCCGCGCCACGACGGGCCTCATTCATACGACTTCTATATAGTTTTGCTTGTAGACTTGTTCCATCCATTTTTCTATACTCCAAACGATTCGCCGCAACCACAAGAATTTGTGGCGACGGGGTTGTTGATCTTAAATCCTGAGTCCATTAGACTATCCACAAAGTCTAATCTAGACCCTGCCATATAAAGTGATGTCTTTGGATCAATAAAAACACTAATACCATGAGCCTTTTCTACAAGATCTCCTGTCTTATTTATATCAAATACAAACTCATATCGAAAACCAGAGCATCCCCCGCCAATAACTTTAATTCTTAACGAACGACCTTCTTCTGATGACCCAGCTTTGGTGTATTCCTTGAGCTTATTTGCCGCTGCTTCTGTAATTTCTAGCATATTATTAGTTACTCCCTGTTGCTGATGAAATCTTTAACACTGTATCAATGAGCCAAGCCACTAGCCCAGCCAAGACAATTACAACAGAAAATATGGTGTATATTCTTGTTTTGAATTGATAAAATTCTGTGTTCGCAACTGTCAGATTATGGATAGTAGTCTTCAAATCAGAAACATCATCTTTCATACCATTAAAATTTTGCATTAGCTTGTTTTGGATGTCCCTACTATCAACTGCGTCCTGTTTTGTGATATAAGACGCACCACTATTGTCAACCACAAGTTTTAGATTCCTTAGATCGTGTCGTACTTCGATAAGCTCTTGTTCAATAGCCCCGAACTCTCTATCGGTGACTGACCATGGCGATGTTGGATCTTTAGATTGGTCTGCCATGCAGGGTTTGCCTTTTTATTGTTATTGCTCCGGAGCATTTTGCTCATTATGCTCGTCTACCATACTCGAAATCTTTTTTCGATAATCTTTGCCCCAAAGTTCTTGTCTAAGAGTTTCTTCTCTTTGTAATTTTATTTGCCCTTCGGCCAATTGTTCAACAAGACTTTCCGTTGAATGCAAATCGGGCGGTGGTGGCATGGCTTCTACAAGGGCGTGTGTTTCTCCAGCATTCCAAATCCACCATAAACCACCTAGCACAGGAGCTGCAACTGCAACCCAAGCTGCAAATTTATTAACATCTACTTCAAATTCTACTTTTCTTTTATTCATTTTGTTGCTCCTTTAAAATTCATACGTTGAATTTTCCCTGAGGCTGCATCCTTCTTCATCTGAGATAGTACGCGATTGCCCTTTATTGTTGCATCAATTATGCTTCTACTAGGGGACATGCCTTTGCCATCGCTGAACTCGACATTCCAATAACCTTTTGGTCCACCCCATGTCAGAATAGTTCCTTGGATGTAATCATCTTCGCTATCTGAATATGCAGTAACGCTTCCTTCTTCTCCGTTCATTACTTCCCAATGAGTAGCCTGTGCTGCATCCCACAAAATAAATCGTTTCGTCTTTTTATGAATCAGAAAACGAGCTTCGGTCTGCCCCGTTTTACGCAAGACAAATGACATGATTTCATTGGGGCTTGACGGATTCTCGATTCCCGTAAGATCAATCGGAGTATTATTCCTGTATTGTAATGCAATAAGGGTAGCTCTCCTCTCGGCTATGTATTGAATAAAGGATTTCATTTAAGTTTTCCAATCAAACGGACAACCACTTCTCTGTGCATGTCTCTAATGATTTTGAGGGAGTCATTGATTTCTGGCCAGATCACCTTCTTGGTTTCAAAGTGTGGTTTTTTGAATTTCATGTCAGGAACCTGAACGCAGTAATATGTGATAGAAAACTTCTTGTTGGTCCACAAGGCCTTTAGTCGATTGCTGGGTTTGTGTACATACCCTAGCTCCTCTTCACCTTCTTTTTTCGCAGTCGATATTCTGCTGTCACCTGGCTCTACTCCACCTTTTGCTATTTGAGGACTAGATCCGCCATATCGCGAATCGCTGGGAATCATCAACGCAATTCTCGTTGTGCCATTTTCGTCGATATAGTATGGAATCAATCCTGCTCGTTCTGAAGGAGGAACATAATCACCGACTTCTGTAATGTAACTGGTAAATGATTTCATTATTTGTTCCTCTTCTGCATTACCGCAGCCGCAACCTGTCGGTGGTTAGAGAATACCTGATATGGAATGCGCCTTCGGTCTAAGTCAGCAAGCCATGCATTGTATCGTGGCTCGATTTCATCGTCATCCACAAAGCCCTGGTTCGTGATGTCGAAGTTGAAACTACGCATTGTCGAGGTCTTGTCTATCAGAATTGACTTGATTTTTGTGTTGTTGACGACCAGCTCGTCCCAGGGAGCTCCTCCTAATGTAGTGCCCTTGACACTGAGAGCATGATTGAAGAATGCGTCACGAATGGAGGTGCTATTTATCCTGATGACTTTCTCCATTGCATCAATGTATTCTCTGACGATGGTCTGATATAGAGTTCCAATCTCCTTTTCTGACATCTCCTCATGGGGAGCTCCGGACTGAATGATGTTCTCTACCCAGATCGGGCTGCCGGCTGCGAGACCAGCGGATTTTGACCAATTGACTATGATGGAATCTGGATCATTATTTATTCCTACTGATCCCGCATGTTTCTTCATGATGGCTAGCAATAGCTTTGCGCTGTCGGCTTTTATCTTCTGGTGCAGTTTCATATTTTCGCCAGCGAGACTTCCGCGTATGGGTAGTAAGTCATCAAGGTCCACCCATCGTCTTCCTGTCTTGTCGGGGCGAGACATAATATCTCTAGGTGCAGATATGAGGACATCTGCGTCTAGTTCAAACACAAGGCCTCCAGACACATTGATGCCACTGTTTATCACACTCGAATCAAACCCTGTCGCTGCTGATATTGATTTCTTCTTGCCCTGTAGCTTAATCATGTCATCCAGAAACGCTCGATTCGTCACATGAAATACAGTCATGCGAGGAAGTTTTCCTAGCACACGCTTTATCATCTTGGTGCCTAGTGGAAGACGAATCCCACCACTAAAAATGTGTTCCGACGCACTCTTCGTCCATTGAGGAGCCAACGGGTTTTGCTTTCTTCTTTCAAGAATGAACGTCTTAAAAGATTTCATTTCTTTTCCTTTTCAATCTTTTCCAACCTATCAGCAAGAATGTGTGCTGCTCGCTCAAATCCTTCGATGATTGCATTAGCTTGATTTGTTCCTAAATCATCAATAGATTTTGCGATAATATCTACTATTGCCGTTGTGTCAAAGATTCCCATGTTATTTGGATTTCCTTTTGAAGTAGTATTCTGTCTCGGTTGAGTATTCAGACACTATAAGTTTATATTTGTTTTTGCGTGCAAATTCTTTCGCAAACCGAGTGTAGATTTTTGATCGGGCGCTTTTAAGCGAAGCCCCATCGGCACTAGGATCCTTTTCCGCAGTGAATATTATGCTTTCGGGGTTTGCATCCTTTGCGAATTTGACGAAAATGTCTCGAACGGTAGCGAAAATCCTAAAGGCTTCTTTTCCGGCAGTGCCTGTGATGCCCATGCTATTTTCAAAAGGGGCCCCTTCAAGGCTGAAGGTGACCTCCCAATTGCTAGAGTCAGGGCTGGCATAGGGATATGTCATCGCGGGTGGAGCGGCGGACGACGCAGCGACGAACACATACTTAGCCCCAGAATCAGTGTGAAATTTGGCCAACCATTTGGTATTACCAGTGAAAGGACCTTGCCACTTATATGGTTTGTTGAAGGCCTCTGTTATATATGATGTAAATGACTTCATTGGTGTATCATCCCTTAAAATAGAAAACCTTCCACCACTATTTATAATGGGGGAAGGCTCGCTATATTCGGAGGAGGGTGAATAAAGATTTGCTACGGCTTGTAGAACACCAGAATCGGTTCGTATTTAAGATACATCTCTTTCTTACCATCGGCACTCTTGACTTTGCAGAATGATTCAGTCTTTGGTAGTCCTGTGTCAGTATCAATACGATTTCCGCCGGGCATCTGGGCGAGGGTCATTTTCAGCGTCTCGACATACTTCATTCCCAACGATTCAAGAATCTCTCGGCTACTATCTTCTAATGGCATCATATCTTTGCCAAACTTTACATTTGCTACATTCCAAAGTAAGTAGCGATTTGGTTTTAACCATTCGACTGCTGTTTCTAGTGTAGGCGTGAGGAATCCTTCGACCCACTGTTGATAAGAATTGCTAAATTTCTTATAGGACTGGGTAGCGTCCTCAGAATAGCCTTCCTTTCCCCAATAGGGAGGTGAGGTAAATACAAGATCAACTCTAGCACGGAACTGTCTAAATTCTGGATCATCTCTGATACATTCTGATCCTTGCCGAAAGATTTGGAAGCTATGGGCGTGGGGGAAGAGAGATTTTGCTCGACTGGTTCTGGTGTTGTAGAATTTTCCGAAGTCTTCGTATTTTGTGGAGGTTCCGTCTTCGATGAGATGGTCCGTGTTGGGATCAGTTCCAATATAATGGACCGTACGGTCATCACGAATACCCAGAGCACCGAGCAAACGGCCACCCCAACCAGCAGAGGGGTCGTAAATAACAATAGAATCTTTTGAATCAGATTCATCTTCGACAATATGCTGTGTATATTTTTCATATAGGTACTTCGCTGTTAGGGGGGGAAAGTTTACTGCATACTGACAGAAGGAGACTCGAAAGGCTTTTAGCCCGATAGGAAATAGTTTCTGACCATACTCAAAGTATCGAATTTGAAAATTATCAGACTCGATATAGTTCATGTTTGTCTTGCACTTATCAGGAATATTTAGGGCATCTACTTGCTTCTTGTTCAGAGACAACCATTGTTGATCTTTTAACTCTTCATTATATCCTGTGTATTCAGCTTCTTCCTTCTTGGGTACGATCCAATAGTCGCTTCTGTTGTATTGTCGTTCTTCTGCTTCAAATTGCTTAATCCACTCTTCGCCTGTTTCGCAATGAAACAGAAAGTTCTTTTTGTCGTTTGCTCTTACGGGCAATGAATAGTGATAGAAACTATCCCTTTTGAAATGCCTACGGGCATACTTGATAACTTTCTCTAAAAGCTCGGGCTCTGCAAAATGATTGTAGATAGAACGCCCATCGTCCTTTGGTGTATAATTGATGCGAGTTTTCATCATCGTAGGAAACCACTGATTTACACAATTTCCTACGACAGATGTGTTCCGAATAAGATTTTTCTCACCCGTCAGTTCATCGACTGTCTCAAATTGATGAACAGGGAATGATTCTATCTTATCCATTTGTTTGATGATGTCTTGTTCGTTCCAACCAACACGAGGAGGTTGCCCTAGTTCATCCCATGAATATACAATAGTCTCTCTCATGTCAATGACCCATGCACGAAATTCATCTTCGGACATCCATAGCACTTCTTCAAACTTCTTGTTAATGTCATGCTCAAGTATATAATCGTTTCGTTCGTAGAAATGTTTCATTTATTAAGTACCTTCAGTAGTAATGCCATGCGAATATACAAACCATTTTGTGCTTGTCTAAAATATGCTGCTCTTGGGTCGGAATCAACTTCCATTGCAATTTCCCCTAATCGTGGAAGGGGATGTAGTATTCGTGCTTCAGGCTTCATTAGATCTAGAACCGAACTGTCGATTTTATATCTATGAGCATTTTGTTTATAGTCTTGGTGAAGTTCAAAAGACATTTTGAATCTTTCTGTCTGGAGTCTTGTCTGATAAAACACATCAACATCAGCCGCCACATCTTTCAATCGTGTGCTGGTACTCCAACTAACATTGTGTTTGTCTAAGTGTTGAATCAGCTCAGGTTTCATTTGCACAGCTTTAGGAGCCACCAAGTAAATGTGCGAAACATCATATTTGGTCAACATATAGGCAAGTGAATGAATTGTTCTGCTATGGTCCAAGTCACCAATCAATGCAATAGTCTTGCCGTCAATGGTACCACATTCTTGCTGAATAGTATAGAGGTCGATGAGTGATTGTGTAGGATGCTGGCCGGCCCCGTCACCTGCATTAATAATAGGCACCGAGCTTACTTTTGCTGCGCGCTCGGCTGACCCTTCTTCAAAATGTCGAAGCACAATCACATCAGAATACTCGGACACAACTCGAATTGTGTCTTCTAAGATTTCTCCCTTTGCGGCTGATGAAAACTGTTCGGCATTTTCAGTAGAAAGAACCTGCCCGCCCAATCTTATCATTGCAGCTTCAAATGAAAATCTTGTTCGGGTTGATGGCTCATAGAACAGTGTGGTCATAATAGGAACGATAGACTGAAATTTATGGTTTGTCATTAGGTAATTAAATTTGTCAAATTGGTTTTTTAGAGCCAAGGTTTTATCAAAAATCTCATCAAGAAATTCTCTATCAAACTGCTGTGCTTTTAGTATGTGCATCATATTCCCCCTCCTTTATCAAAGTGCAGCCCACATTCTTTAGGCGCATCATCATTTAACCACCACCAACGCCCATCACGACCAACGCCAGGTCTGCTGCATGGCGCACATCCTACAGATTCATACCCTTCTTGATGAAGGGCATTGATCGGAACATTATGATGCTCGACATAGCTCATAACTCGTTCGCGAGTCCAATCATATATAGGATTAATTTTAGCACAATTTTCATATTTGTCAAGCTCTATTAATTTGGTAGCCTTTCGAGATTCGCTCTGGTCCCTTCTTAGCCCAGTAATCACAGCCGCAACTTTATTTGCTTTTATGTACTTGTTGAATGGAATTACTTTACGAATGTTGCAGCACTCTTGTCGATTTTCTTCTGACACATAGAAACTATTCATGCCCTTTTCAGTTACCATCTTTTGCAGCAATTCAACTTCTGGATATATAGTATCTAGATTGAACTTGTATTTTTCTTTCGCCCTATCTATAAGGTTGTATGTAGCCTGAGGCAATCTGCCTGTGTCAATGGTACACACAGCAAAATCCTTGAAGTGCTTACTTAGCATATCAATGAGAATCATTCCTTCGGGTGCACCAAACGAACAAGATAGCACGAATCTATCACCATAAGACTTTGCCACATGATATAGAGTTTTCTCTGTTATGCTACGTTCCATAAAAGAGCCCCTGGGCTAGCCAACTCCCGAACGAATGGCCATAGCTTTGAATCATATTCCGGAACTGATGGATAAGGCGGCGCATCTTCTGGTTTAACAGGCTTATCAAACTTGTATGGGCTTCTATGAAAGATGGCGCGCCCGATCTGTCGTTCGCTCATCTTATGTCCTACGGAGACCACATGAGCTTCGGCATCAGGCCAGGCTAGTTGAAGG
>Ga0115000_10004074_pt1 | contig 12026 bp, 10 predicted proteins | sample ArcticOcean_MG_C_6_FD_89690 | JGI IMG/M metagenome (GOLD analysis project Ga0115000, IMG submission 89690) | Marine microbial communities from western Arctic Ocean - ArcticOcean_MG_CB8_128 | ecosystem: Environmental > Aquatic > Marine > Oceanic | place: Arctic Ocean: Canada Basin | collected... | reverse complement strand
GCGAGAGAGTTCAGGGAACGTGTCCATTTGCTCAATTGCCATTGGCTTGTTAGGTTGGAAACGGATGAGACATGCGTCACCAGTCTTGAGGAAAGACGGGTTAGCTTCCTTACCAGCTTTGTTGGTCTTCTCGAGAAGTTCGAGGAAACGAACTGCAACTTGTGCAGTGTGTGCGTGGAAAACAGGTGTGTATCCAACGGAAACAGCTTTTGGAATATCCATAAGTTGAATTTGTCCAACGAATGATTCGTCGTGACGAACGAACATAGGTTCGTTGTCAGTGTATCCTGCGACGTCACCACGACGGATGTCGACTTGAGCAAGACCACGGACGTTGAAACCAACGTTGTCTCCAGGCTCAGCCTTTGGGACCATTGTGTGGTGCATTTCAATCGACTTCACTTCAGCAGACTTCTGTGAAGGGTTGAAGACGACTGTCTTTCCAACATTCAAAGTTCCTGTTTCAATTTTACCGACTGGCACTGTTCCAATACCGGAAATCTTGTAGACATCCTGAATTGGTAGGCGAAGAGGCTTGTTGATTGGCTTGTTTGGCATGGTGAGTTTGTCGATCGCTTCGAAGAGTGTAGGACCCTTATACCACGAGCAGTTGTCTGACTTGTTGTAGACGTTATCGCCGTTCAATGAAGATGCTGGGATCATTGGGATGTCATCCGGCTTGAAACCAGCCATCTTGAGAAGGTTACCAACTTCAGAGCAGGCAGTCTTGTACTTTTCTTCGGACCAGTCAACACCAGAAATATCCATTTTGTTGACGTGAACGATGATTTGCTTAACACCAAGCACCTTAGCAAGGAAAGCGTGTTCCTTGGTTTGAGCGTTGACACCGTCGTTAGCAGCACAGAGGAGAACCGCTGCATCAGCTTGTGAAGCACCAGTAATCATGTTCTTGACGAAATCTCGGTGACCTGGAGCGTCAATAACAGTCCAGTAGTAGTTTGGTGTGAAAAATTCCTTGTGAGCAACGTCGATGGTAATACCACGTTCGCGCTCTTCCTTGAGTCCGTCCATGACGTAAGCAAGTCCGAAACCGGCTTTACCAGCTTCAGCAGCGAGTTTTTCGTTCTTTTCAACAACGTGGCCTTCAATATGACCGGAGTCCAGTAATAGACGTCCAACTGTTGTTGACTTTCCGTGATCGACGTGTCCGATGAACACGATGTTTAGGTGAGGCTTGCTCTTATCTTCCCATTGACTTCCCATGGTAATTACTCCTTAGCGAGTCCTCCGAACAACCACCCCTATTTGAAAAGCGCGACGCGCCAACACATAACCAAATCTGCGGAAATGTATCTCTATTCCCTCTTTTCACTCAACGAGAAGGGTATTTTCATAGATTTTCTACTTCATTTCATTCTGCACCGTGAATCGAGCCGTCCTCTGCGATTTTATACAGACGGATGGTACTGGTTGCACCTGAAATTGCTTTGGGGCTACCTGAAATAGCAACAATCCGGTCTCCAATGTCAATGGTTCCAGCCCCCATAAGAGTGTGAAGAGATTCTTGCATGGTCTGAGAACCACGTTCGTATTCTTGAACCATCAAACCTTCAACACCAGGAATCAGTTGTAACCGACGCATTGCTCGAATTCGATTACTCACCGCTGTGACCGGTATGCCCGGGCAATAGCCGGCAACCAAGCGCGCTGCATTTCCATGTTGTGTGGCCACAACGATTCGTTTGGCCTTTGATATCTTAGCGAGTTCAACGCCTGCATGTGCTACTGAACGTGTTGAAACAAACCTCGCCAACCCACTTGGTCGTTGTTCTGATGAGTTCAATCCCTTTTCACTTGCCACTGCAATTTTAGCCATTGTTTCAACAGCAGCAAGTGGGTATTTTCCTAAAGCCGTTTCTCCAGAGAGCATCACTGCAGTAGCACCGTGGCGAATTGAACCCGACACATCACTGACTTCAGCACGAGTTGGGCGCGGTTGTAAGGTCATTGATTCGAGCATTTGTGTAGCAACGATAACGATCATTCCCCTGGTGAGTGCACCATCGATGATTCGTTGTTGTGCTTCGGGGACATCTTCAAGGGGAATCTCAACACCTAAGTCGCCACGAGCAACCATGACTGCATCTGCTGAATCAAGAATCTCTTCAAGATGTTCGAGGGCGACTGGGTGTTCTATTTTCGCAATCAAAGGTACGTGTAAGCCAGCTTCACGTATTGCTTTGTGAGCAGGTTCGAGGTCTTTTGCGGTTCGTACATAACTTACTGCAATGTAATCGGCTCCAGCTTTGAGAGCATGGGCTAAGGCTGCTTCATCGTTCGGCCCGATTGCCGGAAGGTCTACCATCGTCCCGGGGACATTGACACCCTTTCTCTCGCTTACCATCCCGCCATCTTCGACAAGACAATCGACGATACCACTGGGTTCTCCTGGAGAGTGAATCACTTTTAGTCGAATCAATCCATCAGCAATCAATACTGGGTCGCCGTCGTTTAATTCAGCAGATAAGCCTGCATATTCTACTGGAATCTTGCCGGAATCTACGTTCTCCATTGATTTCTGGCCGCAATGGAGTTGAACCGAAGCACCTCGCTCAAGGAGTACGACACCAGAAAATCGTCCAAGACGAAGTTTTGGACCTGGTAAATCAGCGAGTATACATGTAGGTCGGCCCAATGCCCCCTCAAGTGAACGGATACGTTGGTACAAGGGTGTTTTCTCCTCCGGCGCACCATGGGAATAATTGAGTCGGCATACATTGACACCTGCTTGAAGCAGTGAGAGCAAAGTCTCCTCATCATCACAAGCAGGACCAATGGTTGCTACAATTCGTGTTCGGCGCATGGTAAGTCCTCAGTTGCAAGAGTTAAACATCTATCTCACAGAACCCCTGCTTCAACGGTAATGGAGTCGAATAATGAACGATTCGACTTGTAAATCGTTGACTTTCTCATTTCGGATTTGGAAAACCCATTCTCCATCGCCATAAGTTGATTCGGTATCGGTGAACATGTATGAGCTGAGTGGAAGGTGGACACAATCGTTGTTATCTTCATCACAATCGCCTTCAGTTCGCTGATCTAATGCCTTACCTGTGGTGTTACTCGCCTCTTCGTCTTCTTCATTGATGGCATAGATGTCGAGTTTCGCTCGGCAGTTTGTAGCACCTGGAAGAGTACTACAATCATCGTCTATCTGAGGATAGGTGAGTTCACCAACGGCTTTACGGATGGTATTGCCTTGGTCTTTATCATACACGATATTCATATCGAAGTCGAGTGTTTGAGCATTTCCAGAGGTGTTCCCTCCTATTTCGAAATCTGACCATTGCCCAGCATAGTTGACATAGACCTTAACGAGAGCGGAATCGGTCATTCCTGCACTGTTCAGAAGGTTGAGGTTTACTTCATATTCGCCTGGAACAACGTTTGACCAATCGACGACCTCGCCAGAGAAATCAACGTCGTTTGTAGAATCACCGTCGTTATCTTTGTCGGTAGATGAATCAAGGTCCCAGTTCCATTCAGTGATGTATTGGCTGGAATCGCCTGCTGTAGAATCTGATGCATCTAAAGTGACGGTTGTGGTCGCCGTGATGGAACGGTCGGTCATGGATTTGTCCATTTCACAAATCCACAAAACGATATATTTGTCTTCATCGAGGTCTTCATTGGAACAATCTTCATCATCAGCATATTGAGCGATTATTGCATCAGGCGGCTGAGCAGTAGCCTCTACAATGGTCAAGGTTTTTGATGAACTATGAGATTTTGAACCGTCCGATACAGTCAATTGAATGGTTTTCTCGCCAGCTAAATCATAATGCCATATCGGTGAACGGCCCGTTTCATCAATCGAGCCATCACCATCAAAATCCCAGCGATAGGTCACGCCATTACTGGGTGTTGAACTCGAGCCATCAAAGGCGATGATGTCTCCTGCCCGGATATTTGTTGATGGGGTATAATTGAAAACAGCGAATACCTCATCATTCGAATTACTATCATCAACGATGGCAGTACAACCAGCAAGACTGGAAATTACCATCACGAAGGTAAGGAGAACGGGCATAGAAGCCGACTTCATGTGTTCACTTGCGGGTGTCTTCATCAAAAGGTCTTCCTTGTTTTAAGTCTAATTAGAAGGAAAACAGGGACCTTTGTTTATTGCCGGAGACCAAATCTTTTGCAGTCCATCCAAAAGCTTCTGTAATCCTCCCCAATGCTGCCGCCAAACGTTCAGCATAAAATTGGCCATCATAAGTCAAGATTCCTCCGTTTTCTTCATTCTCTAACCAAGGCACAACTCGCATTGGTCGTTGAGAAGCATCAGCAACGATGTATGAAACCTTCATGCCTGAAGTAAAACCAAGACCGAGTGCGATTCTTGCTTTGGCAATGCGAACTTGCGCCATACTGCCGGGATTGGCGTAATCTTTGGTGAAATCGATGCTTCCATTCGAAGAAACTCGGCCTTTGCACGATTTGGCAAGAATCAATTCACTTGCATCTACTTCAGAGTTTTTCAGTGCTTTTACACGTTCAAGTGCGTATTTTACCAATTCATCGCCTTCATCCGAAAGGGCATGACTGAACATCCGTTTCATCGTAGAGGTGAGGTAGTTGAATGAATCCGTTCGTTGTGTTTCATACCCGCGAATCAACATTTCCTCCGCTGGCCAAACAACTTGACCGACATAGCGCTTTTTTGCACCGTGGCTGAAAAAGACCGAGAGGCCTTTTTCGAATTCGAGTACTGCTGAATCACGACTGTAGCGTTCCGCAATTTCAAGTCCAAAATCAATCATGGATTGTTTGGCAAGTTGCCATTTCTCAATTTTCTCAACCGCTTCTTGCTCACCATTTTTAGCCGCAAGAATCTCCTCCTCTCGTAACGAAGAAGGGGAATGCTCGGCAACGGGTGAGCGGACAAAAATTGAATCCGTGTCCGAATAAACAACACCATGCCCTTCCTCTTCCAATTGAGCGATAATGGCTTTGATGTTATGACGAGCCCAAGCGGTAATGGAAGAGCCGAGGTCGCGATGGGTGAAACGGTAAAACCCACTGGCAAAGACGCCATAAAAGGTATTCATGAGTATTTTAACCGCATACTGCATCGAATCATGGAACGCTTCTTTGGCGGCATCACCGGCCTTTTTGGCGTCCTTAAGGGCGACCTTATGCACATCTCGTTGCTCCATCAGATTTTCAAGAAGACGCGGAACAAGACCTTTGCGAACCGATTGATGGCGGAAACGGGCACCGGTTGGTGCGGTATGAACGGGTTCTCCCTCTTTGGGTTGGTCAGGTTGCGCAGGGTCGATTCGCGTGGTATAGCAAATGTTTTGACCGATCATAATCGAGGGATACATACTCTTGAAATCAAGGACTGCAATCCAAGGATGAAGTCCTGCATCGACTTCGTGAACATAACCACCCGTGATTTGACCTTCTTTGGCTTCAGCAGAACCTGTAAGAGGTACTGCGACGTTTTCTGCATCTGCTAGGCGTATGACTAACGAATCAACGAGTTGACTTGTGCTTCCAATCGCAGCGGAATCAAAGGTGACTTTGGCGACTGCTGCAACCGCTTCTTTACGTCGAATGACTTGCAAAGCGTTCAGAATATCGAGTGGTAGGGCAGCATCTCGAATGCAATATTCCATCACCTCATCTGGGCGGTTCGCCCATTCCATGTCCATTTTCGAAGCATCAACATCCATTTTATGTTTCTCTTCGTCATCAGGAAAGAGCAAGTTACTGATGAAGGAAAGGGTTTCACGTTGAGGTTTCAAAGCCATTCTAGCTTGCCACCAAGCATCAACAACACTTCTGCCGGCAAGGTTCCAAGCACGCGTCGACTGACGACGTGGAAACAAACCGTGCCGGGTTCGTCTTGACTCGGATTCACTCTGTTCAACTCTCCCCCATCCAAACAATTGAGCACGTTTCCTCCATTCTTTGGATTTCGCCTGGACTTGCATGCGGTCATTTAATCGCGGTAAATCGAAATTATCGATGTTGTAACCTGTAATAATATCGGGGTCCATGCTGCGAACAACCAACGTTAAATTTTCCATAATACTCGCTTCATCGCCTCTGAATGAATATTCTTGACGAGTTCCAGTGCCCATATCTTCAACCCAAGCCGCTGCACACAGAATGGTTTCATGTTCAATACTGGTTTCCAAATCAAACGAAAAAACACGGAAAGGAGCCGGGAATGGACGACAGTATTCAAGTTGGGTCACTTCACATGCAATCGTCATATCAACTGCATAACGCCCCGAACCACCTGCTTGAATGATGGCGTGAGTTCTTTCGAGATTTTCATCGGGTTCGTTCCTCCGGTCCACTACAGTGCCCTGGACAGAGATATGCATTCCCAAATCATAATCGAGAAACAATCGATTGAGAAAAGGAATATCCCCCGAATATATTTGCCATGATTGTTTTGCAAGTGATTTGCGCAAATTTGGAACCAAGTAAGGTTGTCGAGCAGTAACTGACCAAACCGGTCTTTGACCAAGGTCGGTGAGTTTCATGACGGGGCCGGTAACTTCTACGACATCGTTCATATTCTCGACGTTTTTGATTCGGTCAAGAATGAAGTCACTGATTTCCATACCCTCTCGCCAAGCACTCAGCGGAGTGATCTCAAACGACGGCTGAAGGCCAGAAACCAGGAGGCAGACGGATTCACCGCTTTTACTGCGGCCAAAAATCTCCAAGACCGTCTTTTCAGAAGTGCCGTTCTCCTTATTCGCTTCAACCGAATGATAGCGGCCACTAACAACGCCAATGTCTCCTTGGTACGTCATCGTTTCACCTCAAGAGGAGGGACAGTGACCCACTCTAAGGGTCTTGCCTTCGGTTGCATGTGATGAAAGATATGGCAATGCTGCAAAAACACGCCTCTTCTCCATGTTTGGCGAGAGGAATGATTGAAAGCCCGAGCCCCTTGGGTGAAATGCTAAGGCAAGGTGCTCATGATGACGGAAAAAATTGATTGGGACAGTCTTACCTTTTCGCTCACACCTACGGATACGATGTATTTGACTGAAACAAGTTCGACCGACCCTTGGATGCCGGGTACTTTACGCCCCTATGGACCAATCGAAATGTCTCCTGCATCTGGCGTTTTAAATTATGGACAAGGGTTGTTTGAAGGAATGAAAGCGTTTCGAACTTCAAAAGACCGTGTTGTGTTCTTTCGTCCCGAGGAAAATGCTCGACGGATGCAACGTGGTGCTGACCGATTAAAGATGCCACCTGTGCCTGAATCAATATTCATCGATGCTGTTGAGCAATGTGTTCAAGCGAATCTGCGATGGGTGCCTCCAACAGGAAAGGGCGCCATGTATGTCCGACCATTACTCATGGGCTCTGGGCCCATTTTGGGAGTTGCTCCTGCACCATCGTACACTTTCTTGGTGTATGTCACCCCTGTTGGTCCTTATTTCAAAGGAGGCGTGTCGGCAATCGATTTGCTCATTTCAGAAGAATACCATCGTGCTGCACCTGGTGGGTCTGGTGGCGTGAAAGCAATAGGGAACTATGCTCCAGGAATGATGCCAAGTCGCAAAGCAAAGGACGCGGGGTTTGCAGAAGTCATCTATCTCGATGCTGAGACTCATACCTACATTGAGGAAGTCGGAGCTGCGAACTTCTTTTGCGTCAAGGATAATGTGCTTTACACCCCTGAACTCACTGGAACGATTCTCCCCGGGATTACTCGACAATCAATTATGGAATTAGCACGTCATAATGGCTATGAAGTCATCGAAACGAAAGTTTCTGCTGAGTTCGCCATGGGTGCTGATGAAGCATTTTGCTGTGGTACTGCTGCGGTCATCTCACCAATTGGCTCGATTACCAAAGGTGAGGAAAAAGCGACTTATGGCAATCAAAAGCCGGGCCCGATTACCGAGCAATTATACAACCATCTGGTCGGTATTCAAAATGAGACTGAAGAGGACCTCTTCGGATGGTTACACGAAGTACCACAATGATTCATCGTTTCTTGAAACCGGAACGTTTCTTGAAACTGGGCTGTTTTTCAGTAGAATCATTGGAACGGTTTTTTCGTTGTGAGTGAGCCCTACGATCTCCTGCTTGGGGACCTTTTGCCATTCGTTCATTCGATGCATCTTTTTGGTCACGTTGCATTTGACGCCATTGTGCACCGATGAGTTGGAGAAGTTCCTCCTTTGAATTGGCACCGACGGATTGTTTTGAACCTGTACGGGATACCCACATTCTTCCTTCTTTGAGATGTGGACGGGAGGGATGGGATACGGCTTCTTCACGCTTGATTTTTTTCAAACCGAGTTTACGTGAAGCAAGAAAAAGCCCTTCTATGTCTGGTTTGATGACAGAAGAGTCTTTTGGAACTCTTCGCCCACTTCTGCGAGAAGAACGGGTATCGAAGTATCCTGGCCAAACACAAATACGGTCGGGATTATGGTCCATTTGAATTCACCAATTGCACCGAAGAGCGAGGATGACTTGAAACCTGCGGAACGGCTTCAGTCAAGGAGAACGCCGTTGATAACGCCGTCCTTACCAGGCCGGGAAGTGATTCGAACTCGTCCTTGGTCAGTTTCGATAACTGCACCTTTCACCAGAATGTTTCGTCGAACGTAGTTCGGATCTGATTCGTTTTCGATGACGTTGTGAATTGTTCCGATAGTTGTCGTTCCCTTCTTTGGATTGTTAATCGAGACACGGTTTTCGGACATGACGCGGACCAAGGTGTTTCCACCGGTTCGGCGGTAAATCTTGCGCTTTGGTTCTCCAACAAGAGCCATTTGTTTCTCAGAAGAGATTTCAGTAGAACGCTTGCTGCGAGCCTGAACTTTGCGTCCGCCACTAGGTTTACGTCGAGAGATACCATGCCATTGAGCCATAATTATGCCACCTTGCAGTCCAAAGCCACCAACAGGGCATATAAGAAAGCAACCCTACTCACATTGTGTTTCGATTGACGATAATACAGTGCCATCTTGTGATTCAAGCGTGGCATAAACTCGGTCGTTTGGATACAATTGCCCGACTCCTGCCGGTGTACCTGTAAACAGATAATCTCCGGCGCAGACCGGCGCCCATGTCAGAAGTTCTTCTATTTGTGCAGAAGGTGAAAGCGTCATCTCTGAGAGATGAGCCGATTGAACCAAGATGTCATTTATCCAAAGATTCAGACAAAGGCTTTGCTTTTCATCGTTCAAGGTATCAAACGAATGCTCCCACTGAACAAAACCCCCAACGTAAGCACTGCCACGGAAACACTTTCCTTTGGTCCATGGTAATTGTTCCATGCGCAGTTCCCCTTGTGTCAAACGGTCGGTGAGATCTAAACCAACCGCGATGGCCTCGGGCTGTGCATGTTCATTCAACCGAACAACACATTCGATTTCATGATGGACCTCACCAAGATGAGATGAGACCAAAATGGGACCATTGCGCTGAAGACAATTGTTTGGTTTGACAAAGAAAACCGGTGCTTTCGGCTGTTCATTGCCTAATTCAGCAGCATGTTTAGCGAAGGTTCGGATGGTACACCAGAGGGCCATATCCGAACCAAGCGTTTCTCCTTCATCAAGCACAGGGTTTGGCCAAGCGTCAAAAAGAGAGGTCGCCTGAGAGGTTCATGACCCGTGATTGGAGTATGAAAAAACGACGACCTGTTCGTCGGAAAAAAATTGCTCCGCTCCTCGTCACGCTTGAAGAAGCACTCAGTATCGACCTTCAAGTCGATGGAGCCTTTCTTGAGATGGCAGAGTACGGGCCTTGGTCAATGGTTTTGGTCAATAAGATTGCTAAAGCCATCGAAGTTACAAATGACGAAAATGAACGCTTTGTTTTCCTCACTCTACGTGGGTTTCTTGAACATGATAATGCAGCGAAATGGGTCGAAGTGGACCATGGAGCTATTCCTTTCTTGATGAAAGGGGCTGACTGCATGGTTGCAGGAGTTCATGGTGCTGATGCAAGTATTGAGGTTGGCGACCTCGTGTGGATTCGTGACATGAAACACAAACGTCCACTCGCCATCGGGTGGGCGACAATGAATGCCGAAGACCTCACAAACACTTCCAAAGGAAAGGGGATTAAAACCCTCCATTGGGTTGGCGATGAACTTTGGGATATGGAACTCTAATCGTGGGGTTTTTCACCTTACACATAAATACGACATTGATGTGGAAAGTATATGCATCTCCGCAGCATCATTGTTTTGCTCGTCGTAAGCATCATGATGATGCCCTTGACTGCCATGGGAAGTAAAGTTGTTGCTGGCGAAGATGTATCTCCTTCTGAGAATGAGGCCCCGTTTTCAATTTCCAAACGCACCTCTCCTTCTGTCGATGGCGAAACATGGGAACTCACTGTTGTGATGGATGATGACGCCTATGAAAACGGAACCAGTTTCGAAATCACAACGCAAGTGTGTACAAACAACGGTGTATGCGACCCTCCAGCAGTGATGGATGCATCAATCGATAGCAAAATTTACTCGGTTTCAGTGACGCCACCTTCGGACCATACCTATGTCAACTGGAGAGTTAAAGCGATTTACAGTGATGATAACTACACCCTTTATCCAAACGCTGACTGGTACAAAACTTGGTCTTCATGCTATTTCCAACAAGATACAGGATGGGACGGTGTTGATTACAAAGATGGAACATGTGATCTTAACTCCGATGATGCAATGCCTGGATTTGGCTTTGCTTTAGCCACCACGAGCCTTGTGATGGCGACCATACTCATTCGCCGTGATTGAGATATTCAACCATACGTTCGACAAATCTGCGTTGATCAATACCCCATTCAACTAGGGTGACTTTACAAGAGGTTCGCGATTTGGTTAACTTTCCGTGAGCAAATCCTGCTTGTTGTAAATCACTTGTCACAAGTGGCAAATTCTTTCCTTTGAAGGAAATCAAACAACCGTTGTCCTCAACGGAAGCTTTACCGAAAGGAAAGGTCATCGAAGTTTCTTTTTTATTGAGGGAAAATGCAACACTGCCGGCTTTGAGAAAACGCCGTAAGGCAGCAAAAAGGGCTGCACCGTCGCCCTCAGATGAAGAACCGCCATACGCAGAGAGAAAATCTAACTCTGTCGAATTCTGCTCCATCAAATGGTCAAGATCACGGTTTTTACGTGGAGAGTCGTTCATGCTGTTCATGTTCTGTAGTCTGCACTTGTTCTTGGATATTCCGTATATCCACTCGCCTTAGATATCTCGTGCATACGACACTTCAGCCGGCACAACTCTTTTGAATGGCAGTAGTTGTCGGCCAATTAGGTGGAACTATGGATACTAAAAAAATGACTGTGACTTTTGTGACCTTTACATTACTTGTAATGGCTACATCTTCATTCTTTAATGATACAAATGAATTGCAACCGAATGGCATTGTAGAATTTAGCCATGAAGGCGTAGAGAACGGAACTGCAACCATCTACGGAAACCTAACCTGGGAAGATGGTACAGACAATTCGAATTCAGAATGCACCGGTGAGCTCGCCCTCGTTACACCCTCAGATTGGGACGATTTCTTAGAATCTTCAGATGAAGATGTACATGATTTTACATCGTGGGCTATTGAACTCGACAGTGAGTCTTACAATACCAATACCGCTCCCGAAGGAGAATGGGTAGTTACAGCAGGATTAACCTGTATTGACGAATGGGATGATTCACACACTGGATATGGCAAATATGACATTGCTTCTGAAAGTCAAACCACGGTGAACTTGACCAATGGCAGTGTTACTGGGGACGTCAGTTTTATTCTCTTTGAGCACTCCGACGACCAAGTGATGAGTGGCCATACATTCGTTTGTGGCGATGGTGATGAAATTCCATTTGACTGGGTCAATGACGGTGAAGAAGACTGCGATGATGGCAGCGACGAGCCTCAAGATTTCGATGGTGATGGAATAACAGACAACTGGTTTGACTGCCAAGACGGTACCAATGTTTCAATGGATTTGGTCAATGATGGAAATGATGATTGCCCTGATGGTGAAGATGAAG
>Ga0115000_10004071_pt1 | contig 12032 bp, 5 predicted proteins | sample ArcticOcean_MG_C_6_FD_89690 | JGI IMG/M metagenome (GOLD analysis project Ga0115000, IMG submission 89690) | Marine microbial communities from western Arctic Ocean - ArcticOcean_MG_CB8_128 | ecosystem: Environmental > Aquatic > Marine > Oceanic | place: Arctic Ocean: Canada Basin | collected... | reverse complement strand
CTTCGTCGTCTGGGACAATAAAGTCCTCAAGATCACTTCCGTCATCTTCAGATTCGTCCACGATTTCACTGTCTTCATCCGAATCTATATCATCTATCATTGTTGTGCGGTCGTCATCATCTTCTTCTTTTTCTTCTTCTTTTTCTTCTTCTTTTTCTTCTTCTTTTCCTCTCGGTTCTTGTAACTTTTCTTCCAAAGGAGTTTTCTTCTCACCATTTCTCGAGAACAACCGTTTCACCGGCCCTATGAAGGATGAAAACCATTTACTAGGGCTCGCGAGCGTTGCTGTCACCTCTTTTTCTTCGTTCCCGTGCCCGATGGCTCCGTCAGCTGACTGCGTAGGAACAATATCGTCGTCGGCGTCCTCCTCCTCCTCCTCCTCCTCCTCCTCCTTCTCCTCCTCCTCCTCCTCCTTCTCCTCCACTTCTTCCTCTTCTTCCTCTTCTTCGTCATCTTCATCCTCAATATCTGCGTCGGCGTTGACATCGCCGAGCTCCTGTTGTCGCTCTCTTTCGAGGCGCTCTTCTTCTTTTTGTCTCATTCTCTGTTCGAGATATGCGTTCAACACGTCGAATCCGGCGTTGACATCGCCGAGCTCCTGTTGTCTCTCTCTTTCGAGGCGCTCTTCTTCTTTTTGTCTCATTCTCTGTTCGAGATATGCGTTCAACACGTCGAATCCGTCGCTTTTTTGACTGTTCACGAGCGGTATGCGGTTGACTGGCTGTTCTTTCGATGGGCCTCGCACGGACGGCTGCGATTTGAGGTTTGACTTGATGTACAAATCTTCTTCCGAGGAATGAAGAATGACATCCCGAGTCGTCGTTAAGCTCTTCGGTAACGGTAGCCTTCTTCTATTCGGTGGTAGAGGTAGCACAGAAATCTCCTCTGGGGTTTCTTCTTCTGGAGTTTCTTCTTCTTCTTCTTCTTCTTCTTCTTCTTCTTCTCTATCTTGCGGCTTTGTGGTGTCGTTTTCTCGTTCTTTTTGTTGAAACCGTTGTAAACGTAGCGGTAACTTTTTATTCGCGAGCGCGTACTTCGTCGCTGGCTTGCTCGGCGAAACGATCCTCATTTTGTGAAGCGTTTCTTTCACGTCGCCTTTGACGCCTCGTGGCGACGACGCCGAAAGCAGTCGCACGTCTGAAATGTCGTCTCTAGGCGAATCGCTCGGAAGTCTCACCCTTGCCGACAGTTTCGTCGTGTTCATTTTTGTCGTCGTCGCTGTCGCTTGCTCGCGTCTTCTTTCTGTTTCAAAAACTGCTTTTAACACTGCGTTCTCTTCCGATTGCGACGATGGCCGCAGAAATATTTCCAGACTCCTCACGTGTACCGAGCGAACTTCTGATAACCCTTTCCTCTCCGCCTCTTTCACGGTGTCGTCCCTCGTGTTGCCGATAATCTTCCTCGGTTGGATTCTTTTCACGAACGTTTCCAGTTCGCTGTAACTGCTGTGTAAAGAATACGGAACCGATCGGCGAACCCAGTCTGTTTTCTCATCGTTCGTCATCTTTTCCTGTCGTTCCGTATCCATCTCTTGTTTCTCGTCCTCCTCTCGCATCTGTTCGGTGACGCGTGCCCAGCCCGTCGGACTGATGACCAACGGTCCCCACTCCTTAAAGTTCTTCAACCCGGCCACCAACGGTCCGCACACGTTCTCTTTGTGTCTCCCCATGGCCTTGGGGAGTACGCGCACTCTCGTGCTTTCGTTTTCTCCGAGACTGTTGCACACGTACTCTTTCCCAAATCCTAACTTTAACCAATCGTTGTATCGATCTTTGTGCAAATAGACTTTCGATTTCGTCGCTTGGCTCAGCGCTATGACGACGTCTTCTTTACCTAAAGAATCTAACAAAAGAATCACCGGACGCTCCGGCTCGATTTCCGTGACTAACTTTACGATGCGTTCCAAAGCGACAGCTCTGGGTGGATGATCGTACTCTGGATTGTTGTACGTGTTGTCTAGATACAAAACGTCCACCGCCTGCGTTTTTGAATTATCGAGCACTTTCGGCAACGGCGTCGCGTTCTTCAAAGTTGTGTTATTGTTGTTGTCGTACCCGAGGTCATGGGAACCCGTCGTCAAACTCGGACTGCTCGAAGACCACATCGCAGAAAGTGGCACGTCGTTCAACATGCTAAAAATATTCTTCCTCAACCCGTTGCTCCCTCCGCTTCCGCTCCCGGGAGTCGGCAAACTCATCCTCTTCCCGCTCGGCAAACTCCCGCTCCAATCTTCCCTCCGGAAATCCCCGGTGTGTAAAACTTTCCCAAACGTTCCTTCGAAGACAAACATCGCGGACCCGGGACAGTGCCCGGCGTCCAAGCAGTACACGTTGAACCTCAAATCTTCTTCTTTCGTGTTTTTAGAAGCAGAAACAACCTTGACTACCTCCACGGAATCAAACTCCAACACTTTGACTTTCGATTCCAACCTCGGAAATCGTTTCACCAACAAAATCTTCGTGATTTCCGTGCAATGTATCCTCCCGTTATTATCGTTCTCGAACGTATCTTCTTTTAATCCTCGCAAGTGATCTTGGTGCATGTGCGTTAAAAAGTAAAACGTTGGGATTTGAAGAAGGATGTCGTTGTTCGTTGTTGAAAATGCATTTTTTTTTCCCCAAGTGTCCACGCGTATTTCGAATATGTTTTCAACTCGTATCGAACACTCCGAGAGTAACGCACCTCCCGCTCCTCCCAAACCGGCAGAAGTAGTGTTGTGACCACCAAAACCACCGTTGGTGTTGTTCATGTTGTTCATCAAAGGAGCAGCAGACCGTTTTTTTTTCTGGAGGGTTTTTTTGGTTTGTGTGCTCACAAATTAAATTTTTCAAAATCTGGGCTAAAACGACACCACGTGACCGCATTTTTTTAGAAGAAGAATAATAATAATCGAGAGATGAGGAAGAAGGGAGCAGCACTCTCCGGCGCGCAGAAGAGGAAGAAGGAAAAGAGGAGAGAAAAAGCTGTAGCGGAGGCTCTGGCGGATATGGAGAGGTTGAAGCTTGGACCGACGGCGATTTGGACGGGATTGGTGACGCATCATAAGGATGTGTTTGTCTCGCATGTGCTTCCGAAATTGAATAAGACGGATCGGTCTTTCTTTGGAATGGTGAATAGAGAGAGTCAGGGTGTGCTTGCGTACGCCGGGGTAAACGTATCGGAATTAAATTGGGATGTTTGGGAATGTACATCTATTTCGACGTTGGAATGGGCGTGGAAGCACATAGCCTGGGGAAAGAAATGTAAAAGTGGAAAAGTGATAGATCAAGCCTGGTTTTGCGCTCAAGTTGCTGGAACGAACAAACTCGAGTTGCTTAAGTGGGCGAGAGAAGTGAAAGATTGCGAGTGGGATAAATGGACGATTAAATTGGCAGCAGATAAAGGTAATCTCGAGATGCTGAAGTACTGCTTCTCTAACGGTTGCCCTTGTGATAAAAAAGAGTCTTGTCTTCAAGCTGCTGTTAATGGACACCTCGACTGTCTTCGATTTCTTTTCGACAAAGTGAAACCTTCGCGAGAGACGGAAGAAGCTGCGGCACATCAGGCAGCAGGAAAGGGTCACACAGACATCTTGAAATATTTCGTTGAAGAACGAAAGATATCTGATGCAGTAAAGCTCGACTTTGCGGCAACCGCTACAAGGTATGGCAAACTCGATTGTATCAAATACTTAGTCGAAGAGGCGAAAGTGCCTCTTAATAACTACTGGGATTTCATCGCTTTCGCTCGGTATTACGAGCGCCCCGAGTGCGTGAACTACTTGCTCGAAAAAGGTTCTCCTGAGCCGACGGATGAACAATACGCTCGATTTGTCGAGAAACGAGAGAGAGAAGCACAATCATCCCAGCAGTGAGAGAACGTCCACCTTCAAGAAAGAGTTCATCATCGATGGATTATTGATTTAGAAAAAAAGAGAGAGAGAGAGAGAGACAATATTTTGTTGAATAATTGAAACACACAGACGTTTTCTTTCAAAAAACGTCAGTCAGATTCTATCATTTAACAGAGCACGCGCAAGAAGACAAAGACAAAGACAAAAGAGAGAAGAGTTTTTCTCATCACCTTCTGTTAAGCTATTACATAGTATTGTCGATCGACTGGCGATATAAAAGAATTATAAAATGGATTTGGACGGCGTCTTCGACGACGACGACGGCACCGCCGAAGTCCTCAACGATCTGAAAAATGCAACCACGGAGGACGTCCTTATGCGCGTCCGTTTATTGGAAAACGAGATACGAGTCTTACGAGACGAAAGCAACCGATTACAACTGGACGTGGGGTCCGAACGAGAACGAGTGAAAGATAACTTGGAGAAAGTGAAGCTGAACAAACAGCTTCCGTATTTGGTGGCCTCGATCGTGGAAATTTTAGATCTCCAACCGGAAGACGAGGACGAAGAGGCGGACGCGCAAGCGGATTTGGACGCGCAGAGGAGCGGGAAAGCGGTGGTTTTGAAAACAACGACCAGGCAGACTATCTTTCTCCCGATAGCTGGGTTAGTAGACGCGAAGGATTTGAAACCGAGCGACTTAGTCGGCGTGAATAAAGATTCGTATTTGATCTTGGACACGCTGCCGGCGGAGTACGACTCGAGGGTGAAAGCGATGGAGGTGGACGAGAAACCAGTCGAGGATTACTCCGACGTCGGAGGGTTAGATAAGCAGATTCAAGAGATGAGAGAGGCGATTGTTTTGCCGATGACGCACAGAGAACACTTCGTAAAACTTGGCATACGAGCGCCAAAAGGATGTTTGTTATACGGCCCGCCGGGAACGGGGAAAACGCTGTTGGCGCGAGCGTGCGCGGCGCAAACGAACGCTTGTTATTTGAAGTTAGCTGGACCTTTGTTGGTGCAAATGTTCATCGGAGACGGGGCGAAATTAGTTCGAGACGCGTTCGAGTTGGCGAAAGAGAAAGCGCCGGCGATTATATTCATCGATGAAATCGACGCCATCGGTACGAAACGTTTCGATTCCGATACCAACGGCGATCGCGAGGTGCAAAGAACTATGTTAGAATTGTTGAACCAATTAGATGGTTTTAGTTCGGACGATCGAGTGAAAATTATCGCCGCGACCAACCGAGCGGACATTTTAGATCCCGCGTTGTTGCGCTCTGGACGTTTAGATCGGAAAATCGAGTTCCCTCACCCGAACGAAGACGCTCGTTCGCACATCTTACAAATCCACGCGCGCAAAATGAACGTCTCCCCGGACGTAAATTACGACGAATTAGCCCGAGGCACGGACGATTTCAACGGCGCGCAATTAAAAGCCGTCTGCGTGGAAGCTGGGATGTTAGCGTTGCGAAGAGACGGGACGACGGTCAACCACGAAGATTTTGTTGAAGGCATCGTTCAAGTCCAAGCGAAGAAGAAGAGCGACTTGGCGTACTTCGCATAGAATTAAGAAGAAGTCAAAGAAGAAGAAGAAAAGGAAAAAGAAGAGCACAACAAAACGCGTGATACTAGCAATACTATTTTTAGAGAAGAAGAGCATATAATTATACATATAAAGTGTACCTTAATCTGGCGCAAAATGAACCTAAAGTCCAGTCCTCCTAAAAGATCGATTTTCCTCTCTTTTCCTCTGTGTCTCTGAAGTCAAAAATTGGGGCTTACGGATATCCTCAGATTAACACACGCGAGAACAACAACATGTTGAAAATGGCGATAGCAGAATCCCAGACGACTTTAAAGAAAGAGGACGATGAAATCTCCCTGGCGGATTCCGACGACATGGGCGTCGACGACGACGCGGCGTTCGCGTTACCGCCGACCAAAATCGAAATCGACCCCACCACGGGGATCAAAACGGTCACGGAGTATCGCGTGAAAGAAGACGGATCGAAAGTAAGGTCGATCAAACGAGTGAAAGTGCACAAAGTGTCGAAAACGGTGACGAAGGAAATGCTGGAGAGGAAAAAATGGGCCAGGTTTGGCGACGCGGCGAGGTATAAAACAGGGGACGAGTCCATGACGGCGGTGTCTTTAGAGGAGATTTTCTTGGAGCGAGCGCGGTTGCAACCGAAATCGGAGTTGGAGAAAGCGAACGATCCGTTGAAGGCGATGGCGAGCAGTCAAACGTCTCTGTTAGTGTGTAGAATTTGCGGGAAGAAAGGGGATCACTGGACGACGAAGTGTCCGTATAAAGATTTGGCGGCGATGGGCGACAAACCGCCGGGAAGCGACGGACCGGGCGGCGATAAAGCCGGCGCCGGCGCCGGCGGGTACGTGCCGCCGTCGAGAAGAGCCGGGGCGAGCGCTGGTGAAGGTGACTCCATGAACAGACGAAGAGAAGAAAATTCGGTCCGAGTATCCAACTTATCCGAAGACACGAGAGAGCAAGATTTACAAGAGTTGTTCAGACCGTTTGGTCCCGTGACAAGAATCTACGTCGCGTTCAACCGAGAAACCGGAGAGAGCAGAGGGTTCGCTTTCGTCAATTTCGTCAACAGAGACGACGGTCAAAGAGCCATCGACCGTTTGGACGGTTTCGGTTACGATAACTTGATTTTAAGAGTCGAATGGTCCGCGCCGAGAGAGGAAAGACGATAAAATTTCATCATCGAGAGCCAACCAAGAATCGAGAGAAAGAGGGACGACGAGAGGAAAAGGAGAGGAGACATTCATCATCATCATTAGCGCGTAATAATACTAATAATAAACTTTAAAGTGTTTTTATATTTTAGAAAGAAGAAGAGAAGAAAATGAAAACTCTACGTACGCGCTCAAAAGTCACAGTCACACTTGAAAACCATTCAAGCACGATAAGGCAAAAGAAAGATTAAATCGTCACACTTTCCTGCGCTTAAAGAAGACAAAGACAAAGAAGATCATCGCGATGGCACAAACCTGTTGCGGTTGCTATCGTCCTCATCGTTCTTCTCCCGTCTCGCAAAGTCTGTCTCGCGTTGACAAGCCGAAGAATACGACAAAGAAGAACAATGGGATTTTGGGGAGAAATGCGCAGCCGTTACGGATAACAAAACGAGGCGAAATGCAGAAAACGAACGCGGCACCTCCCGCGGAAGGCGGGCCGAAGAAACCTCCAGCTTCCAGAGAGGAGATGATTGACTTTTTACGGAGCGGGTGCAAACCGAAAGAGAATTGGAGGTACGTTTGATGACGATGAGATCATGTATCGTTTGTTCGTTTAAGTAGTTGTTTGGATAATAACACACACAAAGATTGGAAGATTGGTGGGCCAACAACAAAAAGTCGCGCGCGCATTTTTCGATACTCAGAGAACTGACGACAGTGATCTTCTCTCTCGCGTTTAATAATTATCATCTTTCTGTTCTACGTATTCTTCTCGCTGTGATTAACAACTATTATCTTTGACAACGTCTACTAAACAGAATTGGAACCGAACACGAAAAGTTTGGCTTTTCGTTGACCGATAACAGCCGGATGCCGTACGCGGTTATCGATTACGTGTTGAGCGGGTTAGTCGAGAGATACGGGTGGGCTCCGTTGAACGAGAAGTGTCCAATAATTGGTTCGTGCGCGAATGCGGATGGGACCGTGCGAACGGTGAATATCATCGGCGCGACGAAGAATGGAATGAACGTGACTTTGGAACCGGGAGGACAGTTTGAGCTTTCCGGAGCGCCGTTGGATACGTTGCACGAAACCGTAGAGGAGACGAGAGCGCACATTAAGCAAGTGTGCGAACTCGCTGCGGAGAAAGGGTACGGGTTTTCCGGAATTGGATTTGACCCGAAACATTCCGTGGAGGAAGTGCCGATGATGCCGAAAGGGAGATATAACATCATGAAGAACTACATGCCTAAAGTCGGGACGACTGGGTTGGATATGATGTTTCGCACGTGTACGATTCAAGTCAACGTGGATTTCTCGAGCGAGGCGGATATGGTGAAGAAATTTCAAACGTCGTTGGCGTTGCAACCGCTAGCTACGGCGTTGTTTGCGAACTCGCCGTTTAAAGATGGTAAAGATTGCAACATGTGTTCGTTGCGATCGGACGTGTGGAAAGATACGGATAATGACAGGTGCGGGACGTTACAGTGGGCGTTTGACGACGATTTTGGGTTTGAGAAGTATGCCGAGTACATGATGGACGTGCCGATGTATTTCATATATAGAAATGGAGGGTATATTGATGTTACCGGTTTATCTTTCCGCGATTTTATGGCTGGGACGTTGAAAATTTTACCGGGTGAAAAGCCGACGATTGATGATTGGGAACAACACTTAACGACGAGTTTTCCGGAAGTGCGATTGAAAAAGTACATGGAAATGCGAGGTGCTGATGGTGGAAGTGAGGAAATGATCACCGCGTTGAGCGCGTTTTGGGTTGGGATTTTATACGACGAGAAGAGTTTGGACGACGCTTGGTCTATTTGTAAAAATTGGACGAGCGAGGAGCGAGAATGGTTGCGGAACGACGTCACCGCAAACGGGTTACGGTCGACGTTTGCAGGCGGGACGACGTGTTTAGATTTGTGTAAAAAGTGCGTGCAGTTCGCGGAGGATGGGTTAAAGAACCGGAATTTGGGCGAGGAAAAGTACCTAGCGCCGTTGTGGAACATCGTAAACACTGGAAAATCGCAGGCGGATATCTTGCGCGAGAAGTTACATAGCGAGTGGAACGGAGACGCGACGATGGCGTTCAAAGCGACGCAATATAAAGTGCAACAAGTATGACCATGAAATGGACAGTAAAAGTTAAAAAAAGAATTTGTACTCGTACCAGTATGTTTTAATGTGAAAAGAATTTAAGAATAGCGCGTTGCAAGTTACACGTTACTTATACTTTCTCACCGTCTTTGCCACGTCCCGAAAGTTTTCGTGCTCGGCTCCACCCATCTCTTCGAACAAAAAAATCTCCGTCGTCGTCATCGTCGCGCCGAGCTCTTTCATTTTTTCCAAAGCGACTTCGCGGTCCACGCTCCTTTGCGACTGCACTCCATCGCACAACACGAATGGCTTCAAAATATTCCGTCCCGCTTTCTCGTTGTGTTCCATAATTTGCTTCACCGTTTGGTACACGCACACGTGCGCTTCTACTCCCAACAACAAAACGCGTACCTCGTCCGCGTCGTACATCATCTTCGCTAAACTTTCCTTCCCGCACAGCGAGTTCGGCTGAACGTTCAAGTCGCCGTCTTTACTCATCAAAATCGCCCGAAGCATACCAAAATCCGATTTCGCGATTGGAAACTTTTCCTGCACCACCACCTCCTCGTTTTCAGGATGCGTCTCTCTCATGCATTGCAAAACCTCCTCGGACGTCCTCCCGAGTTTGCTCGGAACTTGTTCCGTCGCGAACACCGGCCAGTTGAATATCTTTGCAGATTCGATTAAAATCTTTGAACTTCGAACGACTCCATCGAACGTTTCGATCGACGGGCGGAAACATTCTTGCACGTCGCACATAAAAACGACAGTTTTCTGAAAATCTTTCTTCCGGTCGCGATGCGTCTCGGATTGTTCCGGGTACCTATATAATAAGAATACATCATGATGAGTTTTCCAATGCAAAAAGATACGAAAAGTGTTACATTGATTCTATCGCTTGGGTGATGAGATCTTTCTTGCTCGTGTTCATTCCAATTTCCATTTTTCTGTTATTGTTGTTGTTGTTTCTTCTTACATTCGTTCGTCTCGAGAAGACGAACGATGAAAGTTGTTGTTGTTGTTGCGCGCGTGTTGGGATAAAAAAGGTAATGCTGCTTCGATGAATTAGGAGTGTTTTGATTCGATGCATTTGTTATGAAGCGTTTTCGTAAATGTTGGTGAACTTTATAATGTGTTATATCGCGCGCATGTGAGCGCGTATTTGTCGTGTATTATGTATTAATAAAACTCTCTCGTCGCGAGAAGAACATCACCCAAGCCAAATCATTCGATGAAAAATTATCGTCACGGCGTCCGTTCCCATTTCTTCGCTTCTTCTTCTTTAATACATCTTCTATTCTAAATCAGCAGCTTCTCGATGTTTTGCTTCAAACTCTCGATGCTGGTTTTCAACTGACTCCCTTCGTTCGTCGTGACCGAGGCGGAAATCACCGGTCTCGAAACTCCGCACGCTCTCCCGAGCGCCTGTTTACTCGGCACGAAAACGTACGGCACGTTCTTATCCTCCGCCAGCAAAGGTAAGTGTAACAAAATCTCCAGCGGTTCCGTATCTGCCGCCAGAACGATAAACTCGCAAATGCCTCTGTTCAAGGTCTTCGTCGCTTCGTTGGCGCCTTTTTTCAGTTGCTTGTAGTTGTTCGCCTGCTGGACGATGTCGAGGATGCTGATGGTTAATTGCGCGTCCGCGAGTGGATACGCTTTTGGGTTTTCGTTGTTGGACATTTTGTTGCTGTTGTCTTTCTGTGGGTTTTATTGAATAGAGAGAGAGAGAGAGAGAGAGAAGAAGAATTCAATTTGGTCAGCTCAACAGCGCAAAGAAAGTCCGCTCGAAAGAAAGAACGAATAAAGAGATCCACACCAAAACAGTAAAGCGCGCGACCCCGAGGACGACGCGTAAACGACGTAAACGACGTAAACGATTGGAAAACGAACCAACTTTTTAAGCGGATTCAATTCACAATCGCAGAGGGAGAATTCTTCTTCACGGGAAAGAAAAGACACACAATTATATAATACCTTTTAAACGACAGAATTCTGTGTATTATATATAGTTTATATGTGCAAAGCTTCACGGCTCTCACTGTTTTTCTTCTTCTTCTCTGAATGAAGAGGAGAGAGAACTCGAGCTCGGCGTTAAACTGCTGTTTGCGCGTGTTTTTGCGTTGACAATTCTGATGATGATGAGAGCAACACCAGCCGCCTTTTTCTTTCTTGGGAGCTCCAACATGTCTACTACACCCTACACCCTAAATCATAGAAAAAGAAAAAAAGGTGCAAAAAGCAAATTTCCACAAACAAAACAACACTCTAAAACTGCTTTTTATCTCCTCCCTTTCTTCTTTCGAAGAGAGGACGATGCTTTTTGCGTCGTCGTCGTGTAGCACTACCGCGCCGTCTGAGAAGTCCCGCTTTGTTTTTCACATCATCCACGAAAACGAGAGGACAAAAAGGAGGAGGAGAAAAGAGTTTTTTTGGCGGCGAAATTCGCAAAAATGGTGTTCAAGCAGCAACAACAACAACAACAAGCGGATGATGACGAGGATGATGGCGATGAAAAACTCTTCCAGCAACAAGGAGAACAACAACAACGATACGATCGTGGCGATCGCGACGCCGATCGTTCCTCAGTTAGGGGGAGTTTCTATCGTTCGAATCAGCGGAGAGAACGCGAGAGAGATTGCGAAAGAGATTTTTAAACCAACCGGGAAAAGAAAAGACTGTTTTCAGTCGCACGTGGTCCTTCACGGGACGATTGTGAACAACAACGACGAAGTTATCGACGAAGTTCTCCTTCTACCGATGCTGAAACCTCGATCGTACACCGCGGAAGACGTGGTTGAAATACACACGCACGGCGGGTCCGTGTGCGCCGCGAGAGTGTTAGACGCGTGCTTACGCACGAACGCGTGTCGATTGGCGAGGAACGGCGAGTTTACCATGCGAGCGTTTTTGAACGGGAGGTTGGATTTGTCGCAAGCGGAAGCGGTGCATTCGTTGATTCGAGCGGAGACGGATGAGGCAGCGGTGCAAGCGCTGAAGACGTTGAGAGGTGGTTTGTCCAACGACGTCAAAGAGGCGAGAGGGAGGATGATTGATGTTTTGGCAGAGTTGGAAGCGCGGTTGGACTTTGACGACGAGATGGTACCTCTGGACGTCGATAAGATTGCGAAAGAGGTAGACGAGGCGAAAGAGGTGGCGTTGAGCGCGTTGAAAACGTCGCAGAAGAACGCGAGTTTGTCGGTTGGGTGCACGCTGGCGATTGTCGGACGTCCAAACGCGGGAAAATCGAGATTGTTGAATCGATGGACGAAGAGCGAACGATCGATAGTCACCGACGTGGAAGGGACGACGAGAGATGTGGTCGAGGCGACGGTAAATGTGAGTGGCGTGAAGGTCACTCTGTTAGATACGGCTGGCATAAGAGGTG
>Ga0115000_10004070_pt1 | contig 12033 bp, 3 predicted proteins | sample ArcticOcean_MG_C_6_FD_89690 | JGI IMG/M metagenome (GOLD analysis project Ga0115000, IMG submission 89690) | Marine microbial communities from western Arctic Ocean - ArcticOcean_MG_CB8_128 | ecosystem: Environmental > Aquatic > Marine > Oceanic | place: Arctic Ocean: Canada Basin | collected... | reverse complement strand
TATCTTGATGGATCCGTATTTGGATTAGGACTATTTGCTAAGTGATAGCCAATAATTTCCCCCGGCTCATATCCACGACCCGTATAAGGATTCACACGGCGAGGTGTTAACTGATTCAACGCATTCTCAATCTCAATATAAGATTTGATCCTTAACCAATTAAACTTGAACGATTTAAAAATTTTCAGTTCAATATATTGTTTTGGCGTTTCACTAATGTAGGCATAAGGACGATCGTCCTCTCGGGGACCTTCATAATAAGGCTGTTCATTTACATAAATAATAGTATCCTGAATTGATCGGGTATACCGCCTACCTGACTCAAATTCGATCCGGGCAGACGCACCCCAATTCTTGGGATGATTGTAGGAAATATTTGCGAAAAAATGGATAGGACGATCCCAACTCATGAAATTCTCGCCTAATGGCTTTTCTGATAACTGCCCTGCCTGGACCAATAGATTATCCAAAGGTGATGAACTTTTTCCAGTTACAATACTATAATTAAAATTCAGGTCAAGATACCAGTTTTGCCCTAACCTGCTTTTCAAAATGGCCTCGATTCCCCGGGACCGGGCATAGTCTGCATTAAAGTACATGTTAAAGGACAAGTGGGCATATTTGGGATTTGAAGGACGAATGGTCTGGGATGTTTCATAATCAAACATGTCCTTCCAATAGGCTTTCAATTCCAGAACCTGGTCTTCGCTGAATCTATGTTTTACACCCAATTCATATTGCACCGTTGTCTTCGGATTCAAATTGGGATTCCCAAAAACCTGATACGTGGATTGTGATTTTGAGTTAATCTTGGCATAAACATATTGGAACGTAGGCAATTGAGAAAAATGGCCATAATAAAAATAAAGGACATCATTATCGGTGACCGGATGAGAGATCCCAAACCGGGGACTTATTCTTGCTTTCATTTTAAAAGGATCACCTGCCCAAGGGAAATCGAATGTTTCTTCTTCAAATATCACTCGAGCTTCATCCGTAATAATGATATTACTTGTATCCTGAATGGCGTCCTCCACATATCGACCGGGTATCCAATAATCCGTCCGAAAACCAATGTTTAGGGTCATGCCTTCAAAAATGATTCGATCCTGGAAATAAAAAGCCCCAAAATAAGTTTTCGCATTGTAACTGTCATAGTTAGCTCCAAAACCGGATGAGCCGCTCCAGGGTTCATCTATATCCAAAACCTGGATATCTGTGATAGTATGTTCAAACCCTGTTTTCAGTTTATGGCGCGTTTCAGTGTGATAGGTCCAATCAATATCCATACGAGTATTTTCACTGGAAAGATCATACCATTCCGGAGCAAATCCTGTATCATAAAATTCATCCCCATATGTTATCTGGATATTTCCATCTTGATCCGTATTATCAATATTGTAGTTGATGGGTTCCAAATCCAACCGTTCCTGGTAATCCGTCCATGGCAAATCCTGGACTGCACTGTGTTCCATGGTTGTAAATTTTCCCAAAGTGAATTGATAGAAAGATTTTGTCGAAAGTGTATGGGTCCAGTTCATATTAATTAACCGTGTATCTCGGGTGATTGTATTATAATTGTCCAAGATATTCATGTACTGATAAGGGAAATAAGTAGATGCAAAGGCACGAGGCATATAGTAGCCTTGGTTAATATTCATGGATGCATCATAGGAAATGAACAGTTTCTTTTGAGGTGTTAATTCCCAGGTCGTTTTATAGAGTAGATGCCAGTCATTGTTTTCCCGGGGAGCTAATCTATCCATCAATTTGTCCGATTTTTCATCATCAATAAAATTAGATGACCAATATCGATGCGGATACAGTTTTGAAGCGATGGGCAAATTCCCATCATACATTTTGCCATAGCCATTTAAGAAAAAAGAGAATCTACCCGGGAGGTCTTTCCCAAAAACCCCTGGAATGGTTTGAAAGAAAAGATCCGGTCCGCCAAAATTAAATTCAATTCGATCCGAATTGGAATTATCAGAAAGGAAACGATCGCTGGCATATTTTATTGCACCTTCGTAATAATCGCGCCCCTCCTTCAATTTAATATTGATCACACCGGACATGGCCTGGCCATATTCCGCATTATATCCACCGGTGATAATTTCCAATTCTTCGATCGCATCTGCATTCACAAATAAATTCCCGGAATATCCGGACAAGGGATCCTTTACAGAAAAACCATCTACTACAAACATGGATTCATCAATCCGGCCACCGCGGATATGAATCTCATTATCCTGCGTTGTAACACCTATTTGTTCAGACAATATATCTTCAACACTTGAGACGACCTTATTTTCAATATCCTCTTTACTCACTCTTACCATAGATGATGTTTCATCCACATCAAATAGCGGTTTTTTACCCATGACAATCACATCTTCACCAAAACTCAAAACAGTTTCTTCAAGATTAAACGTAAGAACTGTGGTTTCTTCAAGATTGATTTTTACGCCTGTATTCAAGATTATTTTGTACCCAATCATGGATACTTCTATATCATAACTCCCGGGTTTGATTTTTGGGATATGAAAATTCCCATCAAGATCGGTTGCGGCGCCATAATAGGTTCCCTTTATCATCACATTAACACCGGGCAAACCATCTCCAGAAATGGCATCTTTCACCTGACCAGAAACTGTCCCAAAATCTTGGGAATGGAGAGAAATGGATAAAAAGATAAAAAGAAAAATTCTCATTCGATGAATTCCTCTTCAAAAAGGTATTGAAATAGTTTTATGGAAGATCCATTACCATTCAACTTTGGTCGATATCCATCATGGAGCGGTAAAGTCATCATGACGACCTTACCAGATAATTTTGTAGGTGAGACACGGTACTGACCTATACTACAAATGGTTGGGTTCCCTGTCCAAGCGTCAGTGTTTTGTGGGTCAGCCATTTGGTATAATTCTGTCACTGATTCAAATTCAGATTCATTGGGCCAAAATCCCTTTACTTTAACGGCGATCAAATGAGATACGGAAAGATTCAAGGATGTATCAATGGGGCTTTCGATGACTCGCCCCGTATAAAGGCGGCCATTGGGATTTAAGGTTATCAGAGAATCTAGAGGGAACCATGTAAATGTTGTATCTTCAAAATCGATAGGGTTAATAAATAAATTTCCACCACCCATGATAAAATTGATTAGGCTAGCCTCTGCAGCGTTATAAGTATCATTTGCAGAAGCAGTATTATTGTATGCGGCAAACCAAACCACATGTTTAAAATAATTCAGGTTTGCTGAAAGGTCTGTCGCTGAATAGGGCAATTCATCACCTATCTCCCAAATAGAGTATCCATCTTCTCCAACAAGGGTGTCCATCATGCTGGCATACCAGTTGAGTGCATTATTTGAATTATCTAATGGGTAATCATCAACGATGAGGACATCGCCAATCAATGGTTTTACCCACCAAACTTGAGCATTGTCCGGCATTGTGGAATCGGGGAATTGGACCCTACCGCTTTCTGCGCCGGCAATATCTTTGCATTTTAAATATATTGAATTTATTCCCGGATCTAAATTGGTTAAGGTAATACTGTTTATATCCCCAGCCAAACGAGCCCAGCAAGTGTCACAAGTATCATTCAATGTATAATAAATATCAGTAATTGTTTCATTCCCATCCTGATCATATAAATCCCAGACAAATGTTCGAGTTGGAAATGTAAAACTTGTATCACCACCAATATCGGAAATTTGTGGATTTGATAAATATCGAAATAATATTTGTGGGGATGAGTTTTGGATAGGCACAACTAATTTTGCTGGTGTATTATCTTCATTCCCTTCATTATCCACTGCTTTTATCTCAAATGAAAAAATATCTAATTCTGTTCTAATTGGGACATAAAATATTCCACCTTCTTTTTCAGTGTATATCCAATCAGAATCGGTATTCCATCGATAGTAATACCCAACAATATCACCATCGGGGTCATCACCCCACCAATTTAATTCCTGTTTACTCGTTGTGATTGTATGAAATGCCGATGTATCAAAAAGTAAAATTGTTTCAATACCATGATCTTCACCAGAAAGATCCGTCCCCCACCACATAAAATTGCTTGTGTCATACACCCAATAGGAGTTGTCTTGGTTGGTTGAATCAATCATCCAAATGGAATCAATAATCACAAAGGATGAATCAAAATAATCAACGATATAAAATATTGTTGTATCTCCGTTTTGGTCTATTTGGGGTGCAACCCAAATAGTATCTAATGCTACCAAACTTAAATGCGTTTCGGGTGAAACAGATTCAACTTGAATAGATGGATCATCATATTCCCATCGATTGCAGGATGAAATGATAATTAAAAAGAATGAAAATATTAAAGTATAAAGGCGCATGTGGAGTAGCTGAGGGCGGAAAATTATTCTCCCGCCCTCTTTTTATAAGTTATTTAACCAAAAGCATCTTCTTGTCTGCGATGAAATCACCGGCCTTGATCCGGTAAATATACATGCCTGTAGCAACTTTCTCACCTAGATTATCTCTTCCATTCCAATTCAAAACGTGGAATCCAGAATTAAAAGAATCACCGTTTACAAGTGTCCTAACTTGACGACCCATGATATCATAAATCACCAATTTAACATTTTCCTGGCCTCCAAGAGTAAATCGGATCTGGGTTTCAGGGTTGAATGGATTGGGGAAGTTATCATGGAGAGCATACTCGTAGGGATTTACTTTTACATCATCATCGATACCAACAGTAGTACCTAAATCTGCCACATCACGAATTTGAATTTTGTAAGTCCCAAAACTGTAATTGAAGATTCCCATGATATAGGATAACTCCTGCCCTTCAACAAGTTCACTCATGACAATACCTGCATTCATTGTTCCCATATCTTCATCAATCAAGGCTTCCATGCCAGATGCGTCCGTTATGGACCAATCATAAGCATTCACCGATGATACAGTCACATTTTCCAGCTTAACCAAAACACCTTCATAAGATTCCACTTCTTCGGCTGTTTGTGCTAGATCGCTCGCAGAGACTCCTGTTGGAGCAGGTGTCTCATTTCCAGTTGATGTTACTGTGACCATTGCATTAATAAGGCGCGTGTTGCCACCAAATTTGAATACCCAATCAGGGTCATTATCAGTGACCAAACCAGTCACTGAGACTTCATCTCCACGGGTGACTATTGCCATTTCTTCAGTATCAAATACCAGACCATTCCATTGTCCCGTACCATCCTGAAATGCATAGGAACTATAGCCACTGGTATACTGAGCTGTGTCAGCAGTTACAGAACCAGTGAGTGTTACAGTACAGCCTTCATACAATGTATTTCCTGATGACCAAGGAGTTTCCTGAACCATATTGATTGTTAGATTATCTGATACATGGAATCCAAGCTGGTCATGATCAGTATTATTTGGATACACACTGGTTTTTAGCTCAGACTGATCTGCGCCATCATCCGTTGCTGTGATATAATAGTATACCGTATTAGCATTAGCCACGGGGATAACACCTGTAAAGGTGGAATCATCAGCTGAAGCCATTGCAACAGAAACATAGTCACCTCCATCCACAGAATAATGTACCAACGCTTCGGAAATCGTAGAATTATCTAAGATCACACAAGAAACAGCTACTTCATTATCACTGGATGTTGGAGCACAGGGCTCTCGGGATAAATCCGTTATAGATGGTGGACCTGAACCAAATTCAATGTCTTCCACATAAAGAGGACAAAGCTTGTAGGCCGTAGAATCAGCATTGCTACCATAGTGATGGTAGAGCCATCCTTCCATAGATTGTACCAGCGAGCCCACAGGAGGTGGCCCCACGGTTTCAAAATAGGTTGCTATACTGTCAGAATCATCATCCACCAGGATAGATCCTGTACCATCATCTACAGCAAAGACTTCATACTGAAGATCATTATTAGTTACAATACCGTCTTCAATACGGACCATGACATTACCCCACTGTTCAGCCGTTGTTGGCCAGAGTAAATCACCGGTATTAACCGTATCTATAGCAGGTAAAGGCTGTTCGAAGTCAATAATATTGATCGGTTCAGTAATGAATAATTCTGTCATGTTCGCAGGCCCTGTTGAGTATTCATCTATGTAACCCGTAGCTTGAATTAAATCGCCTTCGAAAAGTGTTGGAAAAGCAGCACTATCCGGGTCATAAGACAAAATTGCGCTCCAAGGACCGCCATGTACATCCGCAAAAATGAATTTCACACCAGCACCGGCATAACTTAAGCCTGATGGCATAGTTACGATACCTTCTATAGTTACTGTTTCATCCACCATATAGGACTTATCTGAATCTTCATCTTCACCAGCCTTCATTAGGTCACTATACAACACTTGTTGAATACGCTGTAACCTTACAGGGGCACCATCTACTTCAACCACATCCCGTGCCAACCTGGGTTCAAGTTTTGCATCACTATATGTATAAGTCATAACGCCTACAACTTCAGCCAGTGCCTGTCCACTTTCAGGGAAATAATAATAATCCCAAATATCATCTACACGAACAGAATTTGTTCCATCTGTAACGGACCATTCACCATTATTAAGATCCGCATTATCAACAGTAACATTATCTATTTCTACCAAACATCCTTCGTAAGCTTCAGTTTCAGATCCTCCGGTCATAATCTGCCCGGGTGTAACAACCGCTGGACTGATCATATTGACAGCTGGGCCATGAACGATAACTGAAGTAATACTAGCGAGTTCGGTCAAGTTATAGTACTCTTCCACCGTTCCGGTAATAGTCACACTATCCCCTTCAGCCACAGAGTGAACCGTCCCTGCGGATGATGAAAAATCAAAGATATCCCAACCATCGTATTCAAAACAGACAACCCCGTTCCAGGGCCCTTCCGCATCTTGAACGTATAAATAACGGTTACTGCTACTGCCCCAAAATTCTGCTGTTACAATACCGCTGATGGTGACTGTCTGTCCATTCAAAGGCGAGTCTCCTGATGAATCTGTTGTATATTGAATATCATAAATTGCAGTAATCTCACCACCTGTTGGATTCACCAAATAAGAAGACTCAGTGGATGTGGTGGTGCTGTCATCATTATCTACAGCAGTGATTGAAAATGTAACCGTTGTACCAGCCGTCTGAGCCGGTATGGTTCCTGTATAGGTATCACCCGTTGTGTTGGACATGGTAACGTCAGCGTCAGTTGATCCTGTGTTATAGGTCAATGTTGCACTGGCAATGGTTCCATCATCCGTGATAGCTGCTGATACTGTTACATCATCTGCTTCCGTCGGAGACGAAGGTTCGATGGCAATACTACTAATAGTGGGCGGAACTGGACCTTCCAGTTCAGCATGCGGATGTGAACCAACATAAGTCCAAGTATCCTGATCCAGTACAATCCACTCAGAATTATCCATTGTGGTACCTGCCGAAACTGACCAATCCGTATTACCGCTGGTAACGGTGGATTTTCGGACGAGAGTATGGTTCTGGGTACCATTTGTAACACCGGCCACATCCCAGCCTGTACCGGGATCATTATTCGGGTCACCGATAATATCTATCCAAGTTGTATCTGTTCCAGAAATTGAAATCAATCCCCTAGCATCATTTCCGTTATGGTGAACGACGCTGGGATAAGGTAAAATTTCATCTGCGGCTGCTTGAATAGATGCATCAGCCTGATCTGTAGCTATCACCCACACATCACCGTCAGCAATAGAAGTTCCAGTTGTAAATGTGTGATAATACTGCCATCCACTTCCATTTACGGCTTGCGCTATTTGATAATTTGTTAAAACCACAGAAGCACCGGTTCCATTATATATTTCAAGGTATTTGTTGTTGCCTGAACCTTCTGCGTATTCACTGAGAAACAAATCTGTAACATCCACAGCTGGTGTTTCTAAGGCTCCCTCGTCAATCCAACTAGCGATGAGATTTACTTCATCTCCACTTAAATCAGGATTATTTCCTGGAGGCATAGCACCTGAGTTAACCTTTTGCCATAATAAACTATTAGCGTGATCCAGAGGTATTACCACAGGACCATTTTGACTGTCTCCAGTCATTAAATTATCATATGATGATAAATCTAATCCATTTTGGTAACCACCACCATTTGTATGACATCCGGAATTTGTACAATTAGCATCAATGACTGTTTGAATATGTAATCCATAATCCACCTGTCCAACTAGCATTCCAATTGCCATGATGATTAATATCGATTTTTTCATTTGTTTCTCCTTTGTTGTTAATTAAAGCCTTTTTTTAAAGGCTTTATTTAATGATCAAAAATTTCCCTTCCTTAATCTGGCCAGAGTCTTTGTCTTCAACTGTAAACAAGTAAAGGCCAGATGCAGTGGCTTGGTCATGCATAGTAATCAGGTCCCACGCATGTTCGCCACCTGCCATTAATGGATTTTTTTGAGCATCAATGTTAGCAATATCTGCGCCATTGTATGATTCCTCATGCTGAATGATATCTACCAAATCTCCAGCCAGGGAAAAGATTCGAATTTCAGCTTCATTTGGTAAATTTCGAAACCATAGCATTTTGCTTCGGCTACCATAGCCATCCCAAAGGGCCTGTCCCTTAAATGGATTTGGATAAACGGTCGGTTCACCAACCCAATCATTTTCTTTTGCTGCAGCTTTACCTGGAAAAGCATAAACCCGATTTGAATAAATCGAACTTTCCAGACTTTCAAGATTTGCATCAGGATCTCCCTGATCATACGCTGTAACAGCGTAATAATTTAACCATCCATCCTTGATATTTGCATTCTCAAATTTATATTGATAATAAGTGTCATTTACGAGCAGACTATCCGGTTCACCAAATTGATCTGTGATCTGAATCGTTGAAAACCCTGTGTTATATCCAACATTATTTTTAAGATCAGTTTCCAATAATAAAGAGAATTCACCTAAATCATCATTGGCTGTTTTACGTGCACCATAAATCCGATATCCTTCAAAGTCTGCTTCCTGGCTGATTGGATCTAAAAAAGATTCTGCACCATCCTGCCAATAAACTGTCACCTTTCCCGATTCAACTACTACTTCCATATTAGGAGACGGCGGTGGTGCGGGAAGGATATAACGATCAATCACACCATTGCTATTTCCGTCTTCACCTTCATCCAATTGATTATTCCGGTTCTTGTCTTCCCCGTCATAGGCTTTTTGTGCCCAATCATAATTCACATGTAAATTTCCACGCTGGGCATGAGAATTGCCTCCAATTCCCGGCGTCCATAGCGCGCAGACAACTGTAAAAGCAATATGGCAGGATTCACCGGGTCCCAATGTCCAGGATGTGGTGTCCGCATTATGGTGCGAACCAATAGGTCCAGCTGAAACTAAAAAGAGCCAACTGTTTTCAGATCCAGGGTACCCTTCAGATGTATAATCAGGGCCAGATCCTTTTGGAACGGATGAAGACATTTTATCATATCGTTCTTCATCTGTCAGTGGCATACTGTAAGCAGGATAATCACTATTGTTTGAATTTGTCCAAACCCATTGAAAATAATTTGTATTTAAATAATTGTAGGGCACATTGCTTCCCAAGGCAGAAAGGCCTAGATAAGATTCCGTCCAGCCGTCATCCCCATTTGCGTCATACTGATATCCAATGGCTCTTTCAAATCCTGCACCATCTTCAGATTCATCAAAGCCATCTAAATTATCGCTCCAGGAAAAACCGCCTCCGGGGGTATATATGTCTGTGTAATTAAAATTCGCCACAGAAGCATCGGCCCAGATCCCGGCATAAATATCTTGAATAGTATCTTCAGTTGCATTGGTGAAAGTATATTTCAGGATGACAAATGCGTCAGCATAAGAGTAATTCCAAGCATAAGATTCCAAATGAATATCCAGCCCTAGAGGTGAGTGACCCTGAATTCCTAAATTATCCCCGGGAGAATCACCATAATCTTTAAAATCGGTAATCATATCTTGGTGTGATACAGCGTATGGTGAATAATATTTTGCCATGGAATCCTGCGTAGTGGATGAGATAGAAGATTGGATCGTAATGGGAGAATTTGCAAATAATTCAAATCCCTCATCTCCAGCATCAAATACACCATCCACGATAGCTGTTGACACCCTTCGCTGACCATTTACAATACCGCCGACCCATAGTCCGCAATAGGAGAAATGTTCAATCTGTTCCCGGGCGATTTCAGTATGCTGCTTATATTGGCAGGATGGATGAATGCTGCCATCTTCCATTCGATTCCATCCATTTCCAAGAATGCCATAATTGGTGATTGTCAATCCCAGGTTTCCCACAGATGTGTATTTATCATATTCATCTGCTGCAGTTTGAATTTTATATTGCGATCTTTCTTGTCCGAATAATAAGCCAAAAAAAAGAATAAGATTGATCAAAAAACGCATTTATTTGATGAGGACGGCTTTTTGGATTTGGGATGACATTCCATTAGTGAGTTGAATAAAATAAACTCCACTGGGGTGCTGGGTTGCATTCCATTGTAATTTGTAATATCCCGGATGCAATAATTCATTGTTCATCAATGTTTCCACAACCCGACCATTCATGTCAAATATTTGTAGAGACGTTGCATGTTCCATCTCTACATGAATATTTATGGTTGTAATTGGATTAAAGGGATTTGGGTAAGGTGGGGCCAATTGGAAATACGTTAAGATTGCTTTCTCATCATCTACAGAAACAGTTCCATCGTAGAAGGACCCCGGTGAACCAAGGTCACCATTACCATAGGCTAGTGTAGCTTCAAACCAATTTTCGCTTACATTATTATCCGTGTTCAAATCATGTATCTCCATGGATTCCCCGCTACCAAAGACCCAAGAGTTGTTATAATGAACCTCATCTACAATGGCGCCGGTGCCATCCATTAAAATGATTTCGTCTTCGCTGTTTGAAAGCAAAAACCCGCTGTATTCATAATCAGCTATTAAACCACCATTCAATGTAGAATCAGCATTACGGACGAAAACAAAATAATCACCAGGCATCACTGGAACAGACATATCAACATTCGTTATGGTGTGAGCCTCACTCCCACCATCCTTGATTATCCAACCATCAATATCAATGGTGGAATCGGTTGTATTGTGGATTTCAAACCACTCACCATAGGAATCTGAAACAGCGGCAGGATTCGGCATAATCTCTGTTATCACAATGCCTTGGTCCGTATAAACAAGGTCATCAAACCACACATCCATATATACAGGTAAATGATCGGATGCATCATGAAGGGCATTTGCAATAGCATTATTGACAGATGAATTATTGCCATTATTAATGGCATCATTGAAATGGTTGCCATCATTCCCCACGGCCCAATAAGTATCTTCTACATAGCGCATTTCTGATGATTCATCCAGGATAGCATCAGATACAAAGAGCCAGTCAAAACGATCATCCATTCCGCCATTAGCTCCCCCACCAAATTGTGTGGTCCTTGGAGATTGAGTATGGACGTCCGAATAGGAACTGTTATTGTGCCAAGGGCCAATCCGGTCAATAGGATCAAATAACCTACCATTGTTATTGTCAGCATCACCGGTCAGCATATTAAATGCCGGCTCGGAAGAAGAACTATTAGAATAAATATTAAAATCACCTGCTACAATAAATTCACGACCAGCAGGCAACGTATTTAAGTAGTCTCTCAATATGGTTGTTTCGGCTAATCTTTGTTGGGCGTTTTGATCTCCAGAACTTGCCTTTAGATGAACGCCATAAATATTGAACTCAATACCTGACGATTCATGAACCATGACAAATTCTACTACATCTCTTAACCCTGATGAAGAAGCGGTATTAATTGTGGATGTACTGGTAAAAGAAAAATGTTCATGTTTATAATATAGAGCAATATCCTGCTGTGCACTTTGATTGGAAAAGGGTGCACTCGTCCATTCTCCTGGTTCGTAAATGTCAAGCACATCAGACTTAAAATGACTGAACCCGGTTTGGCCCACAACTTCTTCAGCAACAATCAGATCCGGTTCCACAAATTC